>Ga0208278_1000557_pt1 | contig 19973 bp, 18 predicted proteins | sample ETN01SmetaG_FD_185794 | JGI IMG/M metagenome (GOLD analysis project Ga0208278, IMG submission 185794) | Marine microbial and viral communities from oxygen minimum zone, Eastern Pacific Ocean - ETNP2014F12-01SV259 (SPAdes) (version 2) | ecosystem: Environmental > Aquatic > Marine > Oceanic ...
GAAAAAAAAACGCTCATTTAAAGTCTCGTTTTCCAATGATTGCATTATCTCCTGATGGTGAACTCACAGCAATTCATTTTAATAATCGTTCGATAGCGCCTACTACAGATGTTCCATACAATGATATGGCTAATTATTACAAAGCTTACCGTAAATTTTCTAGTATCATTGATGATCCAGCTATGGCTTTTACATTTAAATTAAATCCAGGAGAATGTTTTATACTTGATAACACTAGAATTCTTCATGCAAGAACAGCTTATTCGGGTAGAGGAAGTAGATGGCTACAAGGATGTTATGCTGATAAAGACGGGCTTTTATCGACTATTTCAATATTGTAATAATCTTTTTATTTTTTTGATTCCTTTATGATTTCACTTATAACTTGTTCTTTTTTATGACCCATAAGATGCACTCCTTTTACACCTTGTATATCACGAAAAGCTTCAATTAGCTCTATGCATATTTTTTTACTTTCTTCTTTTTGGTCTTCTGCGCCTTCTAGTCTCTTAATAATTTGATCTGGAACAACAACGCCAAATAAATTTTCATTCATCCATTTTGCGTTCTTAGCTGAAGCAAAAGGTCCAATTCCAATTATAAAATTTGTTTTTTCTAAAATTCCTTCATTTCCTAAAACTTTCATATATTTGCTTAATATTTTTGGATCAAAAACATATTGAGTTTGAAAAAAATCTACACCATTATTGATTTTGTTTAAAATTTTGCTTGAGTTTGGTTTGTCTTGAGTAGGAGCTTCTGTTCCACCTATAAATAATTTTGGAGCAGGGTCAATTATTCTTCCAGAAGGAAATTTATTTTCTTTACGTATCATATTTGCAGTAGAAATTAATTTTAAACTATCAATATCATTTACAATTTTAGTTTCTGGTTGATCGCCATTTTTTGGATCATCGCCCCCTAAACAAAGTATATTATTTACACCTAAGGCTGATGCTCCTACTAAATCACCTTGTAAAGCTAAACGATTACGATCTCGCACAGTTAATTGTAATATTGGATCCATGTCATTCTGTGCAAGAATAATTGAAGCAGTTAAAGAAGACATATGTACATTAGCACGAGGGCTATCTGTAACATTAACAGCATCAGCAACTCCTTTTAATGGTATTACATTATTTAATAATGTTTCTTTGTCAGAAGCATCTGGTGGTGTTGTTTCTGCAGTATATATAAAAACCTTATCTAATAATTTTTGATGAAGTAAACTTTGAGTTTCCATTTAGTTATATGATCATTATTAACCGAAATTTTGTAATAAAGGAAAGGCATTTAAAATATAATAACCGAGTATTTGTAGTTTATTAGTTAAAATTAAAACTCCAGTAATAAGTAAAGTTATTCCACCAATTTTTGATACTAGCTTGGTATTTTTTTTAAAATTCCTAGAAAACACTAAAAACCTTTGTATTAAATAGCCTGATAAAACAAAAGGTATTGCTAAACCTAGTGAGTAAAAACTTAAAAGTATTATAGCTTTTAATATAGTGTCCTCAGTAGATGCTAATGCTAAAATTGACCCTAAAATTGGGCCTATACAGGGTGTCCATCCAAATCCAAATGCCATACCAACAATAAACGAAAACCAAATATTGCTTGATTTTTTTGTGTATATTTTTTTTTCTAAATTTAAAAAGTTAATATTGAATATACCAAGTAGCTGTAATGAAAATATAATTATAATTATTCCAGCAACTATTCTTAATTGTTGAGAATTTTGGAGTAATAACTTCCCAAGTATAGATGCTGTTGCTCCAAAAATAATAAATACAAATGAAAATCCTAAAGAAAATAATATTAATGGTAGTAAATTTATTTTTCTATTTTCTAACAATTCATTTAATGATTGTCCTGATACAAATGAAATATAACCAGGTATTAATGGTAAAACACACGGTGATAAAAAACTAATAAGTCCAGCACTAAATGCAATTAATAATTCAAACATGTTTTAATACTAAATGGTTTAGAAATTACACCTTTTATATTTGTTTTGATATTAAATAAAGATCCGGAAAGATTATATTTTTTAATTTCATTTTTTTTCATTCCTTTTAATGCTGATGTTACAAAAATTTCATTTTTATTATTTCCACCAAATGTACAATTAGTAATATTTTTTGCTGGTAAATTGACCTTGTGTATTCTTTTTCCTTTCAAATTATAAACTGTAATACATGCTCCACCATAGTGACATATCCAAATATTCTTCCTACTATCTATAGTCATTCCATCGGGAGAACCTTCTTTTTTAGAAAATTTTTTAAACTTTGTTTTTTTTATTATTTTGAATTTTTTGTTTATTTTAATTTTAAAAATTGTCTTAATACCACTGTCAGTATGTAAAAAAGTGTCATTGTTAATAAATGCTGGTCCATTAGTTATATAATATTTTTTATCAACCTTATGAAGTATTAGTTTATTATCTAAACAATATAGTGATCCATTTTTAATTTTTCTCTCAGGATTATCCATTGTTCCAAACCAAAGTCTTCCTTTAGGATCTGTTTTACCATCATTTATTCTATTTAGCGGTTTATCATCTTCAATTTTGATTGATTTTAAAATTTTTCTACTCTTGATATTAATAATTCTTAATTCAGATTTTAAACCAAGTAAAAATTTGTTATTTTTTATATGTGAAAGAAAACCAATTTCTTTATCAATCTTGATAATTTTTTTTTTATTTGATTTTATATTTAATATTAAAATTCTTTTTTTTTTAATATCAACAAAGTAAATTGAATTATGCGAAGGTACCCATAAAGTTCCTTCACCCAATATTGTTTTGGCTCTCCAAATAGCTTTTGGTTTTGATGTTTTTATTATCAAATTATTCTGGCACTATTTTTGAGTTTTGTTCTCCTAAATTATCAATTGATAATCTAATTTTATCACCTGCTTTCAAAAATACCTGGGGTTTCATTCCCATGCCTACTCCTGGAGGTGTACCTGTGGTTATAATATCTCCAGCTTGTAGCGACATAAACTTACTAAGGTAAGATACTAAATAGTATACATTAAATATCATCGTTTTTGAGTTACCCGTTTGCATTCTTTTTCCATTTACATCTAAACTTAAATTTAAATTGTTAACATCAGAAATATCATCTTTTGTAACTAAATAAGGGCCAATTGGTCCAAAAGTATCGTGTGACTTTCCTTTTACCCACTGACCCATTTTTTCAATTTGCCAGTCTCTTTCACTAATATCGTTAACCAAACAATATCCCAATATATAATTTGACGCTTCATCTTCTGAAATATTTTTTAGATTTTTACCAATTACAATTCCTAATTCCACTTCCCAATCTAGTTTTTTTGAATCTTTTGATATTTCTATATCATCATTAGGTCCATTTATTGAGCTCGTAGCTTTCATAAATAGAATTGGTTCTGAAGGAGGTTTGGCTCCTGTTTCTGCTGCGTGATCTGAATAATTTAAACCAATAGCAACAAATTTTCCTGCTTTAGTTATACAAGATCCTATTCTTTCTGAAGTAGAAAGTTCTGGTAACATTTCAAAATTAATTTCATTTAATTTATTTATTGTTTCAAAGTTAAGATGATCGGGATCAAGATCATTTATGTAAGAACTGATATCTCTAATTTTACCATTCTTATCTAATACTGCGGGTTTTTCTTTTCCTTTTGCTCCTACTCTTAATAATTTCATTTTATCTCCTTTTTAATTAAATTTTAATTAAATTGACATTCCGCCATCTATAGAATGCGTTATTCCTGTTACAAAATCAGACTCGTCACTAGCTAGGTAAATTGCTAAAGTTGCAATCTCTTCAGCAGTTCCCAGTCTACCCATAGGTTGTCTTGATATAAAATCTTTTTTAGCTTGCTCTGGATTAGCTGCCGCTTGAACTCTACCTTCCCATGAAGGCGTATGAACTGTTCCAGGAGCTATTGCATTGCATCTAATATTATTTTTTAAAAAGTCAGATGCAATAGATTTAGTAAAACCTATTATTGCAGCTTTTGTAGTTCCATAGACAAACCTATTTGGTAGACCCTTTAAACTTGACGCAATAGAAGAAACATTAATAATACTTCCTTTGTTTTGTTTAATCATTTTTGGTAAAATTGACTTAGTCATAAAATACATAGACTTAATATTTACATCAAAAGAAAAATCCCAATCTTTTTCATCACATTCGAGAATAGTTCCATGATGAACAAATCCAACAGCATTAAATAAAACATCAATATTTTTTATTTGTGAACAATATTTTTCAACAGCTGTTTTGTTTGTGGAATCTAAATTATAAATTTCTATTTCTGAATATTCTTCTTTTAGAGTTTTTAAAGTTTTGTCATTAATGTCTGTGGCATAAACTTTAGCACCTTCATTATGAAATGCTATTGCAGTTGCTCTGCCAATTCCTTGTCCAGCTGCAGTTATTAAAACATTTTTATTTTCTAATCTTTTACTCATTTTTAATGCGAATGCCTTGGCATTCCTTTTGTTTTAGTTATATCTAAATACAAAGACTCTGTCTCTAAACAAGCACCTGTTTCTAACTGTCCAACCATACTCCTAGCAATTTCTTGCCATGGTGTTTGATTTTTTAATTGGGGTGTTTTAGTGTTTTTTCTTCTATTTTCTATTTCATTATCTGAAATTAATAGGTCAATTCTGCTATTATTTAAGTCTATTTTAATTTTATCACCGGTTTGTACTATCAATAAAGTCCCACCAATTGCAGATTCTGGAGATACATTAAGAATTGACGGGTTTTCAGAAGTGCCACTTTGTCTACCATCGCCAAGTGTTGGTAAAGTATTAATCCCTTTTTTTAAAAGTCTATCTGGCGGCTGCATATTAACAACTTCACCAGAGCCTGGATAACCTACCGGTCCACATCCTCTAATCATTAAAATTGAATTTTCATCAATTTTTAAATGCTCATCATTAATTCTTAATCGATAATCTTCCGGTCCTTCAAAAACTACAGCATTAGCTTCAAATACGTTCGGGTTTTTTTGGTTAGATAAATATCTTTTTCTAAATTCAGGACTTATTACAGAAGTTTTCATAACCGCAGAACTAAAAAAATTACTTTTCATCACTATAAAACCTGCATTTTTAACCAAAGGATTTTTAAATGATTTTATAACTTTTTGATCAACATCAATTTTGGTTTTTAGATTTTCTTCAACTGTCTTGCCAGTAACTGTCATAACTTTTTTATTTAATTTATTATTTTTTAATAATTCTTGCATTATAGCTGGAACTCCACCTGCTTTGAAAAAACTTTCCATTAAATGTTCGCCGCCTGGCTGGCAATTAACAAGTAATGGAATATCATGACCAAGTTTTTCCCAATTATCTATTCCAAAATCAATACCCATATGTCTTGCAATTGCAGTAAGATGTGGAGGACAATTGCTTGAAGCACCAATTGCACTAGCAACATAAATTGCATTTTCAAAAGCTTCTTTTGTCATAATTTTTGAGGGTGTAAGATCTTCGTGTACCATATCAACTATTCTTTTTCCGGTTTCAAAAGAAATATTTTCTCTTTCTTTATAAGGTGCTGGTATAATAGCTCCACCTGTTAATGACATTCCAAGTGCTTCAGCAATTGAATTCATTGATGATGCAGTTCCCATTGTATTACAGTGACCAACACTTGGAGCTGAAGCTGCGGCCATGTCCATAAATTCACCATAATCAATTTCACCTTTTGCATGTAATTTTCTTGCTTCCCATATTATTGTACCTGAACCTGCTTTTTTTCCCTTGTAAGATCCATCTAGCATTGGCCCACCTGATAAAACAATTGAAGGAATATTTACAGTAGCGGCTGCCATTAAAGCTGCTGGAGTAGTTTTATCACATCCAGTTGTTAAAATAACTCCATCTATTGGATAACCATAAAGAACTTCTACCAAAGACAAGTATGATAAATTTCTATCTAAGGCAGCAGTTGGTCTTTTTCCAGTTTCTTGTATTGGGTGTGTTGGAAATTCCATTGGAACACCGCCAGCTATTCTTATTCCATTTTTAATAGTTTTGCTAAGTTCTTGCAAATGTCTATTACAAGGTGACAAATCACTACCTGATTGTGCAATTCCTATAATAGGTTTACCTGATTGAAGATCTTCTCTCTTTAAACCATAGTTAAGATATCTCTCTAAATATAAAGCTGTAAGACCTGGATCATTAGGATTATCAAACCACTCTTTGCTTCTCAAATCCTTTTTTTTCATGATGTAAAAAAACTATTATAACCAACCATTATCAACAACATAAGACTGATTTGTACATCCAGAAGATTGATCAGATGAGAAAAATAGAACCGCTTTTGCTATATCTGAAGGCATTAATCTCTTCTTAATACACTGCTTTTTCATCATATCTGCTTCAGATTCTGGTGTTAACCATTTTTCAATTTGCCTTTCAGTTATAGTCCATCCAGGAACAACAGAATTTACTCTTATATTATATTCTCCTAAATCTCTCGCAAATGATCTTGTAAGACCTACTACTCCAGATTTTGCAGCAGTATAGGCTGCCATACCTCCTTGGCCGATCATCCATGAGGCAGATCCAATATTAACTATAACACCACCTTTGTTTTTAATCATAGCTTCTCTAACTGACTGTACTGTAAAAAAATAATGTCGAAGATTAATGTTTATTCTATCATTCCAGAATTCTTCGGTAACATCTTCAATATTATGTCGTTCATCGTTTGCTGCATTATTAATTAAAATTTCAATTGGTCCTTTTTCAGTAATTATTTTTGATATTACATTCTGAAGCTCTTTAATGTTTAACAAATCACATTTAATAAAATTAGGAATTGTTAATTTCTTATTTTTACATTCTAAGATTAATTTATTTGAAGATTCTTCATTAATATCGATAAAATAAACTTCAGCTTGTTGTTCGCAGAAATGCTCAACAAGAGAAGCTCCTATCCCAGATCCACCTCCAGTAATAAAAACTTTTTTATTTTCAAGATCAAAATATTTAACTTTCATTTAAATTCTTTCTTTTGAACTTTTGTCAAATAGAGATATATGACTTAAATCAAAATATAAACTCATTTCTTTATTCATTTGTATTTTGATTGTTGATGCAAATTTTGCTAAAATTTCTTGGTTAGAATAATTGAAAGTTACTATCTGTTCGTGTCCTATATATTCACTTAAATCAGCTCTAAGTTTAATTTCAAAATCATTCTCATTACTTTTTTTAAAATGAATATGTTCAGGTCTAATACCAAAATAAATTTCTTTATTATTAAATTCTATTTTCTTATCAAAATTATAATTATTCATTGGTATTTGAATACTATTATCTGAACCTTCTGCAACAAATGAAATTTTATTTGAATTCTGTACCAGATTACCTTTAATTAAATTCATTGATGGAGAACCAATAAAATCTGCAACAAATGTGTTGTTTGGCTTATTATAAATAATTTCTGGTGTATCATTTTGTTGAATAACACCGTGATTCATTATCGCTATTTTTGTCCCTAAGCTCATTGCTTCAGTTTGATCATGCGTAACATAAACAACTGTTGTTTTTAATGTTTGGTGTAGCTTTTTAATCTCACGTCTCATTTCTACTCTTAACTTGGCATCTAAATTCGATAATGGCTCGTCGAATAAAAATATTCTAGGCTCTCTAACTAGTGCCCTTCCTATTGCCACACGTTGTCTTTGACCTCCTGATAATTGTGAAGGTTTTCGATTTAATAATTCACCAACCTGCAAAAAAGTAGAAACTTTTTTAAGCTGCTCTTCAATTTTTTCTTTTGATGTTTTTGCCTGTTTAAGGCCAAAAACCATGTTTTCCTTAACATTCATTGATGGATACAAGGCATACGATTGAAAAACCATAGCAATATTTCTGTCTTTTGGTTCGACTTTGCTTACATTGTAATCATCAATATAAACATTACCCTCATTAATAGTTTCTAAACCAGCAATTATGTTTAATAGAGTTGATTTTCCGCATCCAGATGGTCCTAGAAGTACTAAAAAATTGCCCTCGTCAATCTCTAGATTAATTTTTTTTAAAACCTCTGTGCTACCAAAATTTTTTGATAAATCTTCAATTTTTAATGTTTTCATTATTATCCTTTCACTGCTCCTGAAGTTAGTCCTCTTATGAAGTATTTTCCTGCTAGCACATATACAATAAGTGTTGGGATGCCCGCTATAATTGCTGATGCCATATCAACATTATATTCTTTAACACTAGTGCTTGATAAAACCATATTATTCAAAGCTACTTGGATTGGAGCTGCCTTGCCAAAAGAAAAAGTGGCCCCAAATAAAAAGTCATTCCAAATTTGAGTAAATTGCCAAATTACTGTCACAACTATAATTGGTGCTGAAATAGGAAGTAGTATTTTAAAAAATATTTTAAAAAATCCTGCACCATCTATTCTGGCTGCTTTAATTAATTCATTAGGTATAGAAACATAATAGTTTCTAAAAAATAACGTAGTGAACGGTATTCCATAGACTATATGAACAACAACAAGTCCTAAAATAGAATTTGATATACCAAGAAAACCTAAAGTTCTTGCCATTGGAAGTAGTATTGCTTGAAAAGGTATAAAACAACCAAATAGCAAAAATAGAAATATCCAACTATCACCTTTAAAACGCCATTTTGTTAAAACATAACCTGTCATAGCTCCAATAAAAGTTGATACGACTACTGCAGGAACTACCATTTTAATTGAGTTCCAAAAATAAGGTCTCAAGAAAGTATCGCCAGCACCATAACCTCTTCCGCCCCACGCTACTGCCCATGATTTAAAATTTAATTCACCTGGCAACGTAAGGAGTGTGCCCTGTCTAATCTCTTCCATTGTTTTAAAAGAAGTTACAATCATAACGTATAAAGGAAATATAAAATAAGAAGCAAAAAGTATTAATATAAAATAAAGAAACCATCGTAATATCAAGTTTTTAACTTTAGACTGTTGTTCTAGTTGTTTATAAGATGCAATAGCGTTAACTGACATTTTCTCTCCTTAATTCAGAATAAAGATAAGGAATAATAACTGCTGCCACAGCCATAAACATCATCATTGCACTTGCAGCAGATAAACCTACTTGGCTTTTATGAAAAGCTGCTTGTGTCATAAATAGAGCTGGCATAGTTGTAGAAATGCCAGGCCCTCCTTGGGTGAGCGCAACTATTAAATCATAACTTTTAATTGATATATGTACCAAAATAACAAAACTAGTAAAAAATACCGGTCGCATCATGGGGATAAGTATTTTCCAATAAACAGTGAATAAATTTGCTCCATCAATTTTTGCTGCTTTAACAATTTCATCTTCAATAGATCTAAGTCCAGCAAGGAATAAAGCCATAACAAACCCTGAAGATTGCCAAACACCAGCAATAACTATGGTATAAATAGCCATATCTCTGTTAACCAGCCAGTCAAAAGTGAAATTTTCAAAGCCCATATCAATAAATAATTTTTGAATTCCTAAAGTTGGATTTAAAATCCATTTCCATGCAGTACCAGTAACAATAAATGATAGTGCCATTGGATAAAGATAAATAGTTCTAAGAACGCCTTCTGCTCTAATTTTTTGATCAAGGAATATAGCTAGAATAATACCTATTACGATACAAATTACTAAAAAAAGAACTGTAAAAATTAATAAATTATCTACGGCTATAAGCCATTTACGTGAAGCCCAAAGCTTAACATATTGACCAACGCCCCATAACTCATATTTTGGGAGAATTTTTGAATTTGTAAATGAGATATAAAAAGTCCAAAGGATAAAACCGTAAACAAACCAGCTAATTAAACCAACAGCTGGAGCTAATACAATTTTAGGTAAATTTTTTTCTAACCACTTAAACATAATAAAATTAAAATTAAAAAAAAGGCCACTCAATTAAATAAAGTGGCCTTTTTATAATATAACAACAATAAAATTATAATTACATAACAATAAGGAATGTAATTACATATTTGCTAAAACTGTATCAGCTAAAGCATTAGCAGCATCTACAGAAGACATATCGGAATTAAAATGTTCTGTAATTACATCTTGCAGAGCACTTTTTATCGTATTTCCTTGAGCCATACCGTGAGCAAAACTTGGAACTAAACCTCCTGATGCTCCTGCTGTTTTAATATCAGCGTTAGATGCTTTTGCACAATCATCAAATTCATCCATTGGTACATCTAGACGAGCTGGTATTGAACCTTTGTATAAGTTAAAAACTTTTTGAAAGTTTTTACCCATCATAAGTTTAGCCAATAATTTTTGACCTGCCACTTTGTCTGGATCATCAGTTTTATAAAAAATAAAACTATCTACGTTGTACAAGTATCCATTGTTTGATGGAGTTGGAACACACATATAATCCCAACCAGGTGATTTACCGGCTGCAGTAAATTCTCCTTTAGCCCAGTCTCCCATAATTTGAAAACCTGCTTTTCCTTCAATAACCATACCAGTTGCTACGTTCCAGTCTCTACCTGGACTACCTGGATCAGTATAACCTTGTAGTTTTCTCATTTGGTTAAAAACTGCAACAGTAGTTTCGCTTCGTAGACAATTTTCTTGTAGTTTTACAAAACAGTTTTTGTAGTAATTGTTACCACCCACACCCATAGCTACTGCTTCAAATACTGTAGCATCTTGCCAAGGTTGACCACCATGTGCAAATGGAATAATTCCTGCTGCTTTTAATGTATCGGCTGCAGCATTCAATTCATCCCAAGTCGTAGGCATAGAAAGATTATTATTATCAAATACTTCTTTGTTAGCCCACATCCAATCTATTCTATGAATATTTACTGGAGCAGCACAATAAGGACCGCTATTGTTTTGACATTTGTGAACAGCAGCAATCATCGGATCTAATAAGCTATCCCATCCTTCAGCTTGTGCTATTGCATCAATATTATAAGGTGCTACTACTCCTTCTTGATCATATTCTTGAATTGTAGGACCTTTAATTTGAGAAGCTGATGGAGGATCGCCTGCTACTATTCTTGCTTTTAACGTAACATTAGCAGCATCTCCACCACCGCCTGTTACTGGCATATCTAACCACTCACCACCATTTGCGGCAAAGTCATCTTTTAATACTTTAAGTGCAGCTGCTTCACCTCCTGATGTCCACCAATGCAAAACCTCAATTTTTGGTCCCGCAAATGAAGTACTAGGAGCTAAAGCAAATACAATTAGAGCAATTAATATTTTCTTCATATTTCCCTCTTTGTTTTTTTTAGTTAACTAAAAAATAATTATAGAAACATAAATTGCAAATTCATAATAAAAAATTTAAACACAACTTTTAATTGATTTTTATTTTTGTTAAATTAGTATTGATTTATCTAGAGAAATTTTAATCCTTTGATTTTGAAAATAATATTATTTGAAAAAATTTTAGTAATTTACTTTTCTTCCTAATCTTGCAGCTCCTCTAACTCCGCTTGCATCACCATATTTAGGTTTTAAAAATACACCTTCATATTCTTTACCAATAACAAATTTTTTTACCATAGACTCAATCTCGCTTAAAAAATCTATTTCATTAGAAACTCCGCCGCCAAATACAAAACAATCAGGATCTATAATGTTAATTATTGTCGATAAAGACATTGCAAGGTTTAATTTAAAGTCATCAATAAATTTTTCAGCATCTAGATCATGTTTTCTATTCAATTCAAAAATCTCATTAGCTTTTAAATTTTTTTTATATTTTTTATTAAATCTTTTTGACAAAGCTAGACCTGATATAAAATTTTCAATTTCAGATTCTCGAAGATTGGTAACTGTCAAATTTTCTTTTTTTGCAGCAAAATAAGGAAGTTGATTATGTCCCCATTCGCCCGCAACTCCATTAGGTCCAGTTACAATTTTTTTATCAATTACAAGTCCACCGCCTGTTCCAGAACCTAAAATAATTCCGTAAACTATTTTGTAATGCTTGCCCGAACCATCAATTGCTTCTGATAATGCAAAACAATTAGCATCATTTTCACAAAAAACTTCTTTTCCCAAAGCTTTTCTTAAATCATTTTGAAAAGGTTGTTTTTCTAACCAATAACAATTTGGTGCATTTTTTACTAATCCTGTTTGAGGTGAATGAATACCAGGATGACAAACGCCAACCGGTAATTCAGTATTAAATTCTTTTTCTAATTTATTTACTAAATCTTTTATCGTTTGAACAGTTGCTACATACCCTTTTGGACAATCTATTCGTGATCTGTGACTTTCTTCACCGTTATCTTCGAGAATAACACTTTCAATTTTAGTAGCTCCTACATCAATTCCTATTTGCATAACTAATATGTTGCTCTTCCTCCACTTAAATCAAAAACTGCTGCAGTTGAAAAAGAATTTTCTTCACTCGCTAACCATGAAACTAAGGAAGCTAATTCTTCAACTTTGGCAAACCTATTTCTAGGTATTTTTGAAAGCATATAATCAATATGTTCTTGCGTCATTTGATCAAATATTCTAGTTTTAGCAGCAGCAGGAGTAACACAATTTACTGCAATATTTTTCAAAGCAAGTTCTTTGCCTAAAGATTTTGTTAGTCCAATAACTCCTGCTTTTGCCGTGCTATAAGCACTTGCATTAGGATTTCCTTCTTTACCAGCAATAGAAGCTATATTAACTATTCTTCCATAATTATTTTTAATCATATGAGGTACAATTGCTTTACAACAATAAAAAACTGAATTTAAATCTAAGTCCATTACCTTTAACCACTCGTCATTTGGATAGTTCCAAACTTGAGTATTTTTTCCTGCCATGCCCGCATTATTGATAAATATATCTACATTTTTTTCTTTAGTAATTTTTTCTATATTTTTGGTAATGTCTTCAAAGTTTGTTACATCAACAACTTGATGGCTACATTTTTCTAATGAAAGTTCTTTTAAAGCTTTGTTAATAGCTTTTTGATCAATATCCCAAATTATTACTTCTGCACCCGACTCTATAAATCTTTTTGTAATTGCGTAACCAAAACCTTGTGCTCCTCCAGTTACTATTGCAACTTTTCCTTTTAAATTATAATTATTCATAAATTTACTTTTTAGTTTAGCGTCTATTTAATTCAATTATATATTTTTTTTTTCTTAAATAATGGAAAAAGTAAAGCAATAATAGATAAAACAAAAAAAGTTATTGCTATTGGTCTAGTTAAGAACATAAACCAATTACCATCAAATATAACCAGAGATTGTCTTAATGTACCTTCAACTAGTTCTCCTAGTATTAATCCAATAATAACCGGAACTACTGAAAAACCATAGCGTCTCATAAAAAAACCAACAACTCCAAAAAATAACATAATCCAAACATCCATTATAGATTGACTTAAGGAGTAAGTTCCACAAACAGACAGTGCAAATATCATTGGCCATAAAATTTTATTTGGTACTAGAGTTATTCTTGCAAATAACTTTGCTCCAAAAAAACCTAAAATAAAAAATAATATATTTGCAATTAACATTGATCCAAATATTCCATATAAAAATTCTGGTTGTTCTCTAAATAAATCTGGGCCTGGTCTTACACCATGAATAATTAAACCAGTTAAAATAACTGCTGTTGTGGCACTCCCGGGTATTCCTAAAGCAAGAGTTGGAACCATTGCTCCACCTGTAGCTGCATTGTTAGCTGCCTCTGCACCCGCTATTCCTTCTATAGATCCTTTGCCAAATTTTTCTGGATTTTTAGACCAACGTTTAGCTTCAGAATATCCTATTAATGACGCTACAGTTCCACCTTCTGCAGGTAGCACTCCAATAAAAGAACCTATACCTGATGACCTTAAAATTGTTTTCCATGTTAATTTATAATCATTTAAAGATGGTAATCTAACTGCTTTTAATGCAACTCTTTTAAAAACCTGATCTAATAAAGTAGACTGTGTTAACATTTCACTGATTGCAAACAAACCAACCACCACAGGAATAAACCCTATACCTTCCGATAGTTCATTAATTCCAAAAGTGAATCTATCAATTGAAGTCATAAAATCTTTTCCAATTGTTGAAATTAGAATACCAAATGCACCCGCAATTAAATTTTTGATTGGACTACCATCGCCAATTGATGCAAGCATAGTTAAACCAAATATAGCTAATGCAAAATATTCTGGTTGACCGAATTCATAAGCAAGCTGAGCTAATAATGGAGCAAAAAAAATAAGAACTACTACACTAAAAACACCTCCAATAGTGCTTGAAACCGTTGCCATTCCTAACGCTCTACCAGCTTCACCTTTTTGAGCTAATGGATAGCCATCTAAACAAGTCGCGGCTGCAGCTGGAGTTCCAGGTGTGTTAATTAGTATGGCGGTAATTGCTCCACCGTAAGTGCCTGCACAGTAAATAGAAGTTAAGAGCACAATTGCTGAAAGAGGATCTAATGTCATTGTGAAAGGTAAAATTAATGCTCCACCAGTAGTTGGTCCTAATCCTGGTAAAACACCAAGTATTAAACCAAATAATGTTCCAAAAAACAAAACTAGTAATAGTTTTGTGCTAAACAAAGGTGCCATCATTAAATATAAATTTTCCATACTAGTTATAATAAATATTAGTAATTATTCCTGGTGGAAATCTTAAACCTAAAATAGTTTCAAAAAATACAAACACAATGATGGGAAATAATATACTTACTAATAGCAAGGCTATAATTCTTCGTTCACCCCAAAAATAAGAAACTAAAAATGATAAAACCGAGATGGCTAGAAAAAAATCGAGAGTTTTTGCAATAACAATAAATAAAATAAAATTATATAAAGTTATGTAAAATGATTTTGGTAATTTTTTTTCTTTTTTCCATGGAAACTTTAAAGATAAAAAATAAACAATTGAAGTCAAACATATTATTAAAACCAATAAAGCCTTAGGAAATGTAGCTGGTTGTATTCCTCGATTTAAAATTGGAGGAACTATATCAAAAGTAAATGTAACAATTAGTAAAATTAAACAAGTTATAATTATTAAAAATAAAACTTTAAAAGATTCTGTAAAAAAAAAGGGCAAACGACTTTTGTTTGCCCTTTTTTTATTTTGTACATTGTTCATTTAAAAAATGTACAACGAATAGTTAATTAGTATAACCCAAAGCTTTAAGTTGAGCAGTCATTTCAGCAAGCATTACTTCCATTTGCGCTCCCCACTCATCAGCACCTACTACACTTGTTTCATCAAGACCAATTTCTGTTAAGAAATTTTTGTAGTAATTGTGACCCATTGCTTTTAGCATTCCAGCTTCTAGTTCTTTAACTCTTTCCGCTGGAGCTCCTTTTTTAGTTACAAACCCTCTAACTGTAGACAAAGAAACAGGTATTCCCAACTCTGTAGCTGTAGGACTATCTCCTATTTTTGCCATTCTATTATTTGCAAGAACTATTGAAACACAAAGTGTTCCTTCGTTAATTTCAGTTAATGCTTCTCCCAAGTTTAAAACACCTACATCAATATCTCCTTTGATAAGGTTAGTTTTAATTGGAGCAACACCTTTGTAGGCAACAATTGTAGGATCTTTTAATCCACCTTTTTTTGTAAAAGCAATTGCGCTTACATCATCAATTCCACCTGTATGAGTAGTTCCGTATTTAAGTGATTTTGATTTTGAAGTGCTAATAAATGTTTTAGCATCTTTAATATCTGCTTTGCAATTAACCACAAATAATTGAGGATCATCAGTTCCTCTTGCTAAAGGTTGCATATCGCTTAGTTTAACTTTTGTTTTGCCAAGTGCCATCGATACTGCATGACCAGTTGTCCAAGTTAAAGTGTGTTGTCCATCTGCAGGTAAGCTCATCATATAATCCATAGAAACAGCTCCACCGCCACCTTTTTTGTTAACTAATTGCATATCTTGTTTAAGAACTCTTCTTGCTCTTAAAAGCATCATTCTTGTAGTAACATCCGTACCACCACCAAAACCAGCATGAGTAATTGCTTGAATAGCACCATCTGCTCTTGCAGAAGCAGTCATTAAAGGCAATGCTATAACAAAAAACTCAGTTACTAGAAATGCAGCAGCTAATAAAAGTTTGAAAGTTTTTTTCATTATTTCCCTCCTTAGTTAATTTATATTTAAATATTTAAACATAATCTGTTACAAACTTTAAGGAAAAAATGATAGTAAATAAAATTAATATATCTATATTATGTGCTGTTCCGAACAATAGAACTATTAATTCTTCTCATTAGAATATTTAAAAAAAGTATAATAAACTTAGTAAAATGACTCAAAAAAAAATAAATGTAGCCATATTATTAGGTGACCCATCAGGGATTGGGCCAGAATTGATATCAAAATTATTGGCTGAAAAAATTATAAACAAAGCAAATATAATAGTAATAGGCGAAAAAAATATTTTAGAAGCAGGTAACAAAATTACTAGAAATTCTAACAATTTAAAATTGGTAGAAAATTTTGATCAAATTAACTTTAAAGATGGAAATAAATTTTTCCTAGATATTTCTAAAGGTAAAAATCATAACTATAAAACCGCTGAATGTTCTGAACAATCTGGAAAAAGTGTTTTGGAAGCGCTTAATGTTGCTTTAGATCTTGCAAAAAAAAATAAAGTGCAAGCAATTAATTTTGGGCCTTTCAATAAAACAAGTATGAAATTGGGTGGAAATAAATATGCGGATGAACTTCATTTAATGGCCGAAAAACTTGATGTAAAAAATTTCTTTTGTGAATTTAATGTAGTAGATAATTTTTGGACTGCAAGAGTTACTTCTCATATGCCAATCAGCGAAGTCCCTTCTCATATTAAAAAAGAAAAGATTATTAAACCTATCAAATTAATTAATGAAGCTATGATACTTAATGGCGTTAAAAAACCTAGAGTTGCAGTTCAAGCACTTAACCCTCATGCAGAATTTGGCACAGAAGAAAAAGATGAAATTATCCCAGCTATAGAAGAAGCCAAACAATTAGGAATCGATGCTGATGGGCCGCTTCCTTGTGATACTTCTTTTATTACTGCTTTTAAAAATAAAAATTATGATTGTATAGTTGGGATGTATCATGATGCTTTACAGTCTGGTTTAAAAGCATTTGGTTTTGATAGAGGTGTAACGGTGCAAGGTGGTTTGCCAGTACCTATTACTACCCCTGCGCATGGTACAGCTTTTGACATTGCTGGTAAAAATAAAGCTAATTTAGAGCCTACTTTGAATTCTTTTAAAATTGCACTAACAATGGCAGAAAATAAATCTAAAAATGAGTAAAATAATAGATATAAAAACTACTATATACAAATGGACGGGTAATGTAGTGCCTCCATCGCAAAATTTTTGTACAAATCCAACTGACCTTCTTCGTGAAAAAGGAGATAAAATGAAATCATTTAGATTTCATGAATGGTTAGTTTGTGAAGTTATATCAGATGATGGAACCATAGGCTTAGGTAACGCTGCCTTGGCCCCAGAAGTTACAAAAAAAGCTATAGATTGTTATTTAAAAAACTTAGTAATTGGTGAAGATCCATTTGATTATGAATATCTATGGGAAAAAATGTATAGGAATACAATGGCGTGGGGTAGAAAAGGAATAGGAATGATTGGAATTTCCGCAATTGATCTGGGTATCTGGGATTTAATGGGAAAAATTAAAAACAAACCTGTATTTGAACTTCTTGGAGGAAGAACTAAAGACAAAATTCCTGTTTATGTTTCAAAATTATATAGCCAACCAATAAATGATCTTCAAAAAGAGGCTGATAGGTACATTAAAGAAGGTTTTAAAATGTTTAAAATGCGATTTGGTTGGGGTCCTAAAGATGGTGTCGAAGGAATAAAAAAGAATATCGAATTAGTTAATGCTGCTAGGGAAGTAATTGGTTATGAAAACGATTTAATGCTTGAAGCATATATGGGTTGGGATTTAGAGTATTCAAAAAAAATAATTCCAGAATTAATAAAATTTAAACCAAAATGGCTTGAGGAACCAGTAATACCGGATGATATACCGGGCTACGTTGAGTTAAATGCTCTAGGAAATATTCCAATAGCAGGTGGTGAACACGAGTTTAGTTTTTTAGGATTTAAACATCTTATAGAGTTAAAAGCTGTTAGTTATATTCAATACGATGCTAACCGTGTTGGTGGCATTACTGCTGGTCATAAAATAAATTCACTAGCTGAAAAATATGACGTTCCAGTAGTACCACATGCTGGTCAAATGCATAACTTTCATTTAACAATGGCAAGTAATAATTGTCCTTTTTCAGAATATTTTCCTGTTCATCAAGTCGAAATTGGAAATGAATTATTTTATTATTTGTTTAAAGGAGAACCTAAACCAAAAAATGGATTTATAAATTTAGATGATAATGTTCCAGGATTAGGAATATCAATTAACGAAAAATATAAACCTGAATTTAAAATTATAGGATAGTTATTTTATAAAAAATAGAAATATTATTATTTAATATTTTGTATTATCAGCCTTTGATACTTAGATGAGTATACTTAACATTTAAATAATCTTTAATTGCCATTGAGCCACCTTCTCTTCCGTAACCAGTTTGTTTAATTCCACCAAATGGAGCTTCTGCAAGAGCCACCAATGGTGTGTTAACAGCAACAGTTCCTGTTTCCATTAATTCAGATGCTCGATGAGCTTGTTCCATAGAATTAGTACAAATATAACTACAAAGGCCAAGATCGTTATTGTTTGCTCTTTCTATAACTTCATCAAAAGTTTTAAAAGAAAGCATTGGCACCAAAGGACCAAAAGGTTCTTGTTTCATTATGGTAAAATCATCTTCAACATCATCAAAAATTGTTGGTTCATAATAAAAACCTTTGTTAAATCCTGCTGGCCTTTTCCCGCCTAAAAGAACTTTTGCACCTTCTTGTTTTGTTTTTTCGACCAGTTCTTCTACTTCATTAAGTCTCTTTTTAGTTGTTAATGGTCCTAATTGAACATCAGGATCCATACCATTTCCAATTTTTAATTTTTTTGTTTTTTCTATGAATAAATTTACAAATTCTTTTTTCTTATTTTCTTGGATATAAAATCGATTTGGAGAAATACAAACTTGCCCGTTATTTCTGTATTTAGATGATATTGCCATATCTGTTGCTTTTTGAAGATCAGCATCGTTAAAAACTATAAATGGAGAATGACCACTTAATTCCATTGTAACTCTTTGAACTTTATCAGCCGCTTGTTTTAATATTAATTTTCCAACTCTCGTTGATCCAGTAATTGAAATTTTTTTAACTATATCTGATGAAATTAATTGAGAAGCTATACTCGGTGGGTCTCCAGATAATAAATTTACCACACCCGGAGGGACACCTGCTTCACGACAAATATCTACTAATTCCATTACAGTGCCTGGAGTAATAACATCAGGTTTACAAATTACTGAACATCCTGCCGCTAATGCTGTTGATATTTTTCTTGATGCTAAAATTAAAGGAAAATTCCATGGAACTAACGCAGCCACAACTCCGACCGGTTGGTAATAAACATGCACTCTTGTGTCTTCAAATCTACTCTCAACAGTTTGCCCATAAATTCTTTTTGTCTCCTCTGAGTTCCATTCAAAAATATCAGCTGATCCTCCCGCTTCACCTTTTCCTTCTGCCAAAGGTTTTCCAACTTCTAAAGTCATCCACTTTGCCAACTCATCTTGTTTTTCTCTTATTAAATCTGCAATTTTTCTAATAGTTGAAGATCTTTTCCAGGGAGATGTTTTCTTCCAAACTTCTAATCCTTTCTCAGCAGATTTAAGTGCCTTATCAACATCAGCGGGTGTTGCTTTAGAGGCGTGACCAATAATTTCTTCATTTGCAGGATTAATAACTTCATAAGTTTCATTTTTTTCTGAAGGTTGCCATTTGCCATCAATAAATTGACCAAATTTTTCGTACATATCAAACTTTTCTATTTTAAGTTGTGGTTTAAACAACTTATTT
>Ga0208278_1000573_pt1 | contig 19585 bp, 17 predicted proteins | sample ETN01SmetaG_FD_185794 | JGI IMG/M metagenome (GOLD analysis project Ga0208278, IMG submission 185794) | Marine microbial and viral communities from oxygen minimum zone, Eastern Pacific Ocean - ETNP2014F12-01SV259 (SPAdes) (version 2) | ecosystem: Environmental > Aquatic > Marine > Oceanic ...
GCGTCACCCGCCTCGGCCTTTATCGCTATGGGCTTTGCCGCCGGGATCGGCATTTTCTTTGGCTACTATCCAGCGCTTAAAGCCTCCCGACTCGACCCGATCATCGCGCTGCGCCACGAATAACCACACCCCCAACAACGTTGACGAAACCGGTAGTTGCTGAATTAAGATACGGTGGGTTGTTCCAGTAATACCAACAACAAACGGAGAACTATGATGGCGGAATATGCATGCGAGAAGTGCGGCATGGGTGTTACGGGCATGAAGTGCGCCAAGTGCGGTAAAGATCTGGACCACGGCCACATCACCACCGACGACGGCCACACGGTAGCTGTCAACAAGTGCCCCAATGGTTGCGGCATGATTAAATCACCGATGTGCTGTGGTACTGACATGGCCTGCAGCGCTTAAGCGCAGCAACCAGACCTATGCCAGCAGGCCACCAGGCTTGCGCCAGAAAACCCCGCCGCGGCGGGGTTTTCTTTTTTCCACAATCATGACAAAAGCTTATCCAGATCAAGGTCAGCCGCAAACTGGCCGGCGAGGCCAGGTTTCGGTTCACCCCCTCTAGCGGAGGGGGTTTTTGCACCATGGCCCCTGCGCCACCTACCCTGGCAAAGGTTTGGGGGTGAAGCAACGACTCTATAATGGTTTGCCTCACCCTAAGCTACTTAAGTCCAACCAGGGATTTTCCCGGCCGGGGAGCGTCCAGCCATGATTGACCATGAACTTTCCAAACTGACCGCTACCGAACTCACCATACAACTGCGCTCGGCTGCGGTCTCACCACTCGAAGTCATGGACGCAGTGATCTACCGGATCGAAACGACCAACCCCACGGTCAACGCCCTGCCCATCCTGTGCCTGGATCGGGCCCGTGAGCGGGCTCGTCAAATGACCGAAAAACCAGCAGCGGATGATCCCAAAGGACCGCTATGGGGCTTACCCATCGCGGTAAAGGACTATAACGACCTGGCCGGTGTGCGAACGACTTACGGCTCACCGATCTTTGCTGACAACATCGCTGGCCAGTCCGATGCCACCGTGGCTACCCTCGAGGCTGCGGGCGCCATTGCCGTCGGCAAATCAAACGTGCCCGAATGGGCTGGTGCACACACGTTCAATCCGGTCTTTGGCCATACCCTGAACCCCTGGGACAGCGCAGTCAGTGCTGGCGGTTCCTCCGGCGGCTCGGCTGTGGCACTGGCCACCGGCATGGTGCCACTGGCAACGGGCAATGACCTGGGTGGCAGCCTGCGGGTGCCGGCCAGCTTCAATGGCGTCGTGGGTTTGCGGCCCGGCCCCGGCCGGGTACCACGGGGTAGCCGGTTACCCGCGTTCGATACGCTCTGGGTGGAGGGCCCAATGGGACGATGTGTTGCCGACGTCGCACTGATGCTCGATGGTGCTTCTGGCCACAACCCAACCGACCCGCTGTCGTTTGCCCATACCGGCACACCATTTGTCGAGACATTGCAGGCCGGCGCCATGCCCAAACGAGTCGCGTTCAGTCCCGACCTGGGGGTTGTGCCGATGGAGCCCGAGGTGGCTGATATCTGCAAAGCAGCTGCCGAGCGCTTCAGCGAAATCGGCGCGCAGGTGGATCCTGTCACGCCCGATTTTTCCGGCTCGATCGAGGCCTTCCAGACCTTACGGGGTGTATTGATCGCACAGATGATGGAGTCGCTGCTACAGCAACACCGCGAACAGATCGCACCAGAGATTATTTGGAATATCGAAAAAGGCCTGTCAGTCACCAACGCCGAACTCCTGGATGCCGAGCGGGTTCGATCCCAGTTGTACCTGCACATGCTGGAATTTTTTGCGGAATATGACCTGCTGCTATGCCCTGCTGTATCGGTGCCGCCATTCCCGAAAGAGCAGCGTTATGTCGAGACGATTGCCGGTCAGCCAACCAAGACCTACATTGACTGGATCGCGATCACGTTCGCGATCACCATGACCTCCTGTCCAGCGCTCAGCTTGCCCGTGGGCTTTACCGACTCAGGCCTGCCGGTAGGGTTGCAGGTGGTTGGCCGCCCCCGAGGTGAGGCTGATCTGCTGCGGGCCTGTCACCGCATGGAGGAGGTCCTGGGGCTGGCATCCCGGGTGCCGATCGATCCGCAGTAGCTACGCCCCAATGGCAGCGGGCAACACCGCCGACCAATTAAACACCCTCGCCAGTAACTGGCTTTACCCAATATCATGACAGACGATAGCGAGCCCATAGTTGCCCATCCCAGTGAGGCAAGCGGCCTGTTGGCTGCCGGCAGTACTGAAGCGTTGGACCGCTGGCTGGCGGACCTGATACACACCCAGACATTGCCTTTTGCGATGACGATAATCGCCCGCGCCGGCAGCATCTGCTACTGGCGCTGGTGCGGCGAGCACGGTGCTGATCATGATGTGGCACCGGCAACTGAACTGCTCTTCCGGATGTACTCGATGACCAAGCCGATGACGGCGCTGACGGCCCTGCTGCTGGAACAGCAAGGGGTGCTCGACCTGGCCGCACCGGTCGAGACTGTGCTACCGGAACTCGCGCCTTGGCATGCACTCAACCACCCCACCGCAGCGCTTGCTGACAGTGTCCTACTGGACCAGGGCCCAACCCTGCTGCAATTGCTGAGTCACACCAGTGGGATCAGTTACGGCGACGCGCACGGCGCCCCCGTGGACCAGGCCCTGGCACGGCACATGGCGGCCCAGCCGACGCTTAGTGGCCTGCTGGCGTCACTGGCTGAACTGCCACTGGTATTTTCTCCCGGCAGCGCCTGGCGCTACGGTTTTGGGTTGGATTTGCTGGGTATCGCGATTATGCGGGTAACGGACAAGTCACTGGGCGAGGTCATGCGTGATCTCATCTTCGAGCCGCTGGCGATGAGCGATACCCGGTTCGAATTGGCTTATGCTGACCAGCAGAGGCTGGCCGCCTTGTTCCGGCTCGACCAGCCAGGGACGTTGACGCCGGCTTTAGCCGAACTGCCGCTGGGGCCGGTGCCATACCCGCACCAAGGACAGAAATCTCCCGATCACTGGGGCGGCTCAGGCCTTGTTGCCACTGCGTCTGACTGGCTGCGTTTCACCGAACTGCTGCGTCGGGTATACCGGGGCGAGAGCAACCCGGTCGCAAGTCCGGAGATCGTCCGGCGCATGGCGACCAATCAATTATGTGGCGATATCGCCAGTCTCCTGCCAGAAGGACCGCAGGGCTTTCGCGAATGGATGCCATTTGCCGGGCTCGGCATGGGCTGTGGCGTATGGGTGGCCGCTGAGCCTTCGCGGCTCGGCTGGATGTCCAACCCTGGCGAGTTCGGCTGGGGCGGCTACGCCAACACGGTGTTCTGGGTCGACCCGGTTGCCGATGCCAGCGTGCTTTTTCTGACCCAGGTGATGCCCTCGGACCGGCTAGGCCTGCGCTTTGATCTGCACCGACTGGCCGCTCGCTGCCTGGAATAGAATCTGCCAGCGTTACCCCAGATATTTACCCAAAACTCGAACCAATCGGGTTATCGGTGCAGTTCCTTTGTCAGTCGCTGGGACGGGGGATTTCGCGTGAGCGGCCGACCTGGGTGCCCACCCCTTCGTCGGTGAGGGTCTCGAGCAGGGTGGCGTGCGGCACCCGGCCGTCCGAAATGGTCGCCGTGCGCACCCCGCCAGCGACGGCATCGAGCGCACAGCGCACCTTGGGCAACATGCCGCCAGAGATCATGCCATCCTCGATCAACTGCTCCACCCGCGGCTCGGCAAGCCTCGTTAACAGCTTGCCGTCGGGGTCGAGCACGCCTGCGGTGTTGGTCAGCAGGATGAGTTTCTCCGCCTGCAGGGTAACGGCCAGCTTGCCTGCCACCGTATCGGCATTGATGTTGTAGGTAAGGCCGTCGACGCCGATGCCGATCGGCGCAATGACCGGTATGAAATCACCCTCGTCTAAGGTATCGACCACTGCCGGGTTGATCGATTCGATCTCGCCGACATGGCCCATGTCGATCAGTTCTTCCTCGTCCGGGGCCCCGTTCTTGTGCAACACCAGCTTCTTCGCCCGGATCATGTCGCCGTCCTTGCCGGAAAGGCCCACTGCCCGGCCACCCTGGGTATTGATCAAGGCCACGATCTCCTTGTTGACGAGACCCCCCAGTACCATCTCGACCACGTCGATGGTTTCGCGGTCGGTCACCCGCAGGCCTTCGACGAACTCACTCTTCTTGCCAATGCGCTCGAGCAGCGCGCCGATTTGCGGTCCGCCGCCGTGAACCACCACCGGATTCATGCCGACCAGTTTCATCAGCACCACGTCGCGGGCGAAACCGCGCTTGAGGTCCTCTTCCACCATGGCGTTGCCGCCATACTTGATGACGATGGTCCGGCCGTGAAAGTGCTGGATGTACGGCATGGCTTCGGCCAGCACAGCCGCGATGTCGGCGGGTTTGTTGCGGGTCTTGTTCATGCTGCAGATTAACGGCAAATGGGCTTGCCGAGACGCGAAGTATAACGCCGCCGCCAGGTATCCCTGGCCAATACGGTGGGCGCAGGTCAGGCAAGTGAAGGCGCAGTGGCGGGACAAGCTCGAAAAAAAGGGCCGCTTACGCGGCCCCGGCTAGTTGTAACTTGACGCTACCTCAGACAATGTTGACGGCTACCTTGCGCGGCTTGACTTCTGCAGTCTTGGGCAGGTTCAGGTGCAGCACACCATCTTTGTATTCGGCCGCGACCTTTTCCTCGTCGACATCAGCACCGAGCCGCAGAGAGCGAACGAACTTGCCATAATAGCGCTCCTGGCGAATCAGGCGACCTTCTTCTTCCTTTTTGCTCTCTTCCTTGCGCTCAGCGTTGATAGTGAGCACACCGTCGTTGATGGTGACGTTCAGTTCGTCCTTTGACACACCCGGCAGTTCCGCCTTGACCATATAGGCAGCCTCATTCTCGCCTACGTCGATCGCCGGTACCCGGGCGTTGCCCTCACGCCGGGCAACCACAGGGGCGCGGAAAAAGCCATTCATCAGGTCGTCGAAATCGCCGAATGCGTCCCAGCTCCGGCTCCTTTCAATGGGTCTTATCAGGTTGTTCATAACTGGTCTCCGTAATTACGTTGCACACGCGCACCGCGCTTGCGATACGCCCGTTGTCTCTGCTTTTTATATGGAGGCAGCCAGGCCCGTTTCAAGACCCGGTGTGGGTCATCGACGATCTGGATCAGTCTTACTTTTGGCGCCCCTCGTTGTGGTCACTAGCGCCGAGTAACGCGGCTCGACCCAATAAAGCTGCGGGCAAAGCTGGGCTTCACTAAGACTTTAGAGGTCAGCATTGGGGCGATATACTGTCGCCTGTGAATGAGGCCGTTGGCTGCAAGCAACCATTAGTTTTATCGCTTGGTCACACCCGCCATGCAAAACCATTACGATGCCATCATTATCGGCGCAGGCATCATCGGCACCGCCATTGCCCGAGCACTCGCCCAGCGTGGCTGGCGCATACTCGGCATAGATCAGCTGGCCGGAGCCGGCCAAGGCTCTACCAGTGGCTCGGTTGCCATGGTGCGTACTCAGTACTCCACCCGTGAGGGCACTGCACTTGCCTGGGAGGGCTACCATTGCTGGAGTGATTGGCCGGGCTTTCTTGCTGTTGATGACCAAGCCGGCATCGCACCTTTTCACCCGGCCGGAGTCCTCACTTTCAAAACTGCCGACAATGACTTTCTGGAAAAGCCGCTCGCCTTCTCCCTGGAACTTGGCATTCCCTTCGAACAATGGCCGGTAGAAAAACTGGCCACGGTCTTTCCCAGTTGGGACCTGCACTCTTTTGGGCCAGCCGTGCTCTGGAGCGACTCACGTTTCGGTGAAATCAGCGGTGAGTCAGTAGAGAGCGTATTTTTCCCCTGTGGCGGCTACTGCAGCGACCCCCGTCTTGCCGCTCACAACCTGCAGCGGGCAGCCGAACACACCAGTGCCAGTTTTCGCTTCAACCAAGCAGTTTGCACTATCGACACCAGCGGCGGCCGGGTCAGCGGCGTGACGCTCGCCAGCGGTGAACGCCTCCAGGCCCCCGTGGTGGTCAATGCGGCTGGAGCCCACTCGGGGCATATCAATGATCTTGCTGGCATCCAAGCCACTCACAACATCAAAACTCGGGTCGTTCGCCACGAAACCGTGCACCTGTTCTGCCCCGAGGCCAACAGTGCCAACGGGGCGCCGATCATGCTCTACGACACCGACCTGGCCAGTTACATTCGGCCCGATCTTGGCCAGCACATCCTTGCTGGCAGCTTCGGCGCCGAGGGCGAGCCCGAACGTGCTGCCGATCCGGACGACTTTGACCGCAACCTGAGCCAGGACGCGATCGAGCCAGTCTACCGTCTGGCCCAGCGCATCCCGGCTCTTGGCATACCCAATACCCTGGCCGGCGCCGCGGATCTGTGGGATGTGAGTGACGACTGGATCCCGATCTATGACCGCAGCGCACTGGACGGCTTCTATCTTGCCATCGGCACCAGCGGCAACCAGTTCAAGACCGCACCGGCGGTGGGTGAACTGATGGCGGCATTGATCGAGGCCTGTGAGAACGGTGTCGACCATGACTGCGAGCCCGTGCAGTTTCACCTGCCGCGCACCGGCCACAACATCGGCCTGGGGTTCTTCTCGCGTAACCGCACACCCATCCTGGCAAGCAGCCACTCGGTACTCGGCTGACCTCCAACTAGCAGGGGTAGAGAAGGTGCCCCTTATCTGCCGGTCGCCTGAACCGGCTCAGTCGCCCTGGAATCGCGCTTTTCGCTTTTCGTTGAAGGCCGCGATCCCCTCGCGCCGGTCCTTGGTCGGTACGGTCTGGTTGTAGGCCTGCAATTCGACCTCGTAACCGGCCTTGAGTTCGGCGTAGGCCGCATGGTTCAGTGCCCGACGGGCGCTGCGCACAGCGATCGGGCCATTATCCGCGATCCGCTGTGCCACGACGCGCACAGCATCGACCAGTTCACCGGACTCACAGATCGAGTTGACCAGTCCCCACTGCAGCGCCTGCTGTGCGTTGAATGGCTTTCCCGTAAACACAATCTCGCGGGCCCGGCGAATTCCTACCGCCAGCGGCAAGTACTGGGTGCCAGCCATGCCGGGCATGATTCCGAGTGTGGTTTCAGTCAGGGCAAAACGGGCGTGGCTGGCCGCATAGGCGAAGTCACAGGCAAGTGTCAGTTCCATGCCACCACCGAACGCTGCGCCATTGATGGCGCCCAGCAGCGGCACCGGGCAATCCATCAGCGCTCTTGCCAGGTCCTCGAATACCACGTGCTGGGCATGCCATGCGTCATCACTCATGCCGTGGCGCTGCTTAAGGTCACCGCCAGCGCAGAAAGCGCGATCACCGCTGCCGGTGAGAATGATGCAGCGTGCCTGGCGGGCGCCTGAAACGAAATCGCCGAACACATCCCGCAACTCTTCAGCCATCCGAGTATTGAATGCATTGGCCACCTCGGGCCGGTTCAGAGTTATCCAGGTCAGGTGTTCCTGGGGGTCGACTATGATCGTCTCGAAGTTGTCTCTCATGGCACTATTCCATTCTGGCCGGTGTTCGTTCAGTTGCCCGCGCAGCAAGTATCAGGTGGGCCAAACCCGGCATACATCGTCACCGGACTTGCCCCTGTCGCTGCACCGGAGCAGGTGTGGGTGCACGGCTACTCCCCGTCCAGTTCCGTAAATACCCTCTTGGCAATACGATGGCATTCCACCGCCACCGGCGCACCGCAGTAGATTACGATCTGGTTCAGAATGGCTCTTAACTCGTCACGGCTCACACCGTTGACCATGGCGCCACGAAAATGCAACTCCCACTCGTGCATGCGGTTTAATGCCGCGATCATGGCAACGTTCAGCATGCTGCGGGTCTTGCGATCCAGCGTCTCATCTCCCCACACCGCCCCCCAGCAGTACTCGGTAAGCAGTTCCTGGAAGTCGCGGGCAAATTCGCCGGCATTTTCGAGCGCATTGTCCACGTACTCGGCACCAAGCACCTCACGGCGGATCGCTAGGCCCTTGTCAAATCGTTCCTGATCCATAAATCTCTCCTGTCAAGGCGATACGATTATGCCTGTGCCTGTGCTGCACCCCACTGTACTGCCAGGGGTGAGCAAACCAAGCAATACGACCGGCGTCCCGCACTTGGCAATAATCAGCGTGACATACTCCAGCGACAATGGGCCGCCAGGAATTATTGTCGGTGGCATCAACCCTTAATCTTAAGCTTGTCGCGGGCCTCTTCTGCCGAACAGGGCCGGCCACCGAGTTCACGGATAATGCGTACAGCTTTTTCGACCAATTCACCATTGCTGGCGTGCACTCCTTTTTCGAGGTACAGATTGTCTTCCAGGCCTACCCGCACGTTGCCGCCCAACATCATTGCCTGCGCCACCATCGGCATTTGCCAACGACTGATGCCAAAGCCCGACCAGAAAACCCCTGGCGGTAATTGCGCCACCATAGCCATCATGGTGGCTGGATCAGCGCCTGCGCCCCAGGGAATCCCCAGGCACACCTGGTACATGGCCGGTGCTTTGATCAAGCCCTCGGCAGCCATCTGGTTGGCAAACCTCAGGTGCCCCAGGTCGAACACCTCCATCTCGGGCTTAACACCAGCTTCCTCGTAACGCTGGGCTATGGTACGCAACATGTTAGGGGTTTGCACATAAACATAGTTGCTGTTGTCGAAGTTGATGGTACCGCAGTCCAGCGTTGCGATATCAGGTCGTAGCAACTCCACGTGTGCTATGCGAGCCTCAGCGTTGATCAGGTCCGTACCCTCGCCAGGTATCTCCGGGTTCTCATCATCAACGATAAGGTCACCGCCCATGCCAGCGGTAAGATTAATCAGTACATCGCTATTACTGTTGCGCACTCGTTCGACAACGTCTTTGAACAAATCGATATCTCGGCTGCCTTTGCCAGTCTCAGGATCACGCACGTGCAGGTGCACGATCGCGGCACCTGCGTCAGCGGCTTCGATTGCAGCATTGCCGATCTGCTCTGGGGTTACCGGTATAGCTGGGTGCATATCGACAGTATCGCCTGCCCCTGTCACCGCACAGGTGACAACGACCTCTGTGTTTATTGCCATCATTTACTCCTATGTTCTTTGGTTTTGTTAGTCGGCTTGCCTCAGTGCTGACATCTTATATCACTGCATTTCGGGCCAGCCGTCCTCTCCCTGCGGATACCAGTGCTGCTCCAGAACCTTTTGTATCTCTACAAGGCACCGATCACGACGTCTTTCAAGTTCATTGAAATCCCGCACCCCGGACTCCTCCTCACAACCCTCGACAATGCGACGCTTGAGTTCATCGGTCAATTCCGGTGCCTGCATATGTGACCAGGGCAACTCCAGGGCCGGGCCGAACTGTTCAATGGTATGACGCATCCCACCCGGCCCGCCACCAAGGTGCCAGGCGAGAAATGTACCCATAAACGCCCAGCGCAGACCCGGGCCGCCAGTTACAGCTGCGTCGATCTCTGCCACGGTGGCAACGCCGTCGTTAATCAGATGCAGGGCCTCCCGGTACAATGATTCCTGCAGGCGATCGGCAATGTATGCCTCGATCTCGCGGCGCACATGCAAGGGTCGCATACCGATGCTCCGATAGAAGTTGCCTGCCCGGGATATGGCCTGCAAACTGGTTTGCTCGCCGCCTACCACCTCGACCAGGGGCAGCAGGTAAACCGGGGCAAAAGGGTGCCCAATTATCAGTCGCTCGGGATGCTTGCAGCGTGACTGCAAGCGACTGGGCAGCAGACCGGAGGAGCTCGATGCAATTACCGATGCGGGCGCTGCATGCTGACTGATCTCCTCGTGCACCGCAATTTTCAAGTCTTCCCTTTCGGGCACGTTCTCCTGGATGAAATCGGCAGCCGTTACCGCCGCGGCAATATCATCAGCAAAGTACAACCGATCACGATTACCTTGATCAGTTAACCCAGCTTCCTCAAGCACCGGCCAGGCATCAGCCACAGTCTTTTCAACGTAATCGCGAGCCTCATGCTTAGGATCTGTAACCACTACTTCCAGCCCGTGGGCAAGGCAGCGCGTGGCCCAACCGCCGCCGATTACCCCGCCTCCAACCAAGGCTACCCGCTTTATTTCACTTGTCGACATCGCCACTTCCTCCTATCGCCGGCTGGCAGATTACTCCCCACGGAACTCGGGTTTACGTTTTTCCACGAAAGCCTTGACTCCCTCCTTGGCATCCTCGGAGCGCAGCATCTTGCGATAGATCGGCAGATCCCCTGTGCGCATGGTCTGGAAAGAATCCTCGATGGTATCCCCCTCGATCGCCCGCAGCACCTCTTTCACGGTTTGCACCGCAAGTGGCGCCGAATCGGCTATTTGTTCAGCCCATTGCCTGGCTCGGGTTATCAACTCGGCCGCAGGTACTACCGCATTGACCAGGCCATGGGCGGCAGCCTCCTGGGCGCCCATGCGCCGCCCCAGCAACAGCATCTCAACCGCAACGTTGTAGGGAATCCGCCGCGGCAAACGTTGAATGGCTCCGGCATCGGGCACGATTCCAAGGGGCATTTCCGGCAACTGAAACTCAACATGATCGGCTGCGATGATGAGATCACAGGCCATAACCAACTCGAATCCGCCGCCGACAGCCAGGCCGTTGACTGCCGCAATAACGGGTTTATTAAGGCCCCACATCTCAGTCAGGCCAGCAAAGCCCCCAGGCAGGTCGGCGTCCGCCTCCCACCAGGCATCGAGCTGCTGGTCACCCTGATCAAGCGCCTTCAGGTCCCAGCCAGCGGAAAAGATCTTCTCACCCGGGGCCGTGATCAGCCCCACCCGCAAGTCGGCATCATCACGCAACATGACTACAGCCTCGTTGATTCTGCGACTGAGCTCGAAATCGATTGCATTCACCTTGGGCCGGTTGAGGGTGATCTCAAGCACCGCGCCACGGCGCTCGACCCGTACTTCCTCACTTCTGTCGCTCATAGGCTCCCCCTTGTCGTTTCCTTATGGCCACTCAATTCCCGGCCTGATTTCGGCCTACCCAAAGCGCCGGGCCCCGGGCCACCCACAGACCAGAATAATCCTGGATCGGGCACGATATGGCATTCGCTTGCCGAGGGCAATATGATTCGACAACTAAAGATGTCGGATGGCCGCTCCCTTGAGCCAAGGATCGACGTCTGAACACCTGTTCAGCAGCAGAGGCGGGAAAACCATGGATATTGATCTAACCGAAGAACAACGCATGCTGGCCGAGTCGGTGCGAGCCTTCGTGGAAAAGGAGTTGATGCCGCACGAAAAAGAAGTGGAACACCTCGGTGAAGTTCCGGTGGCGCTTGGTGAAAAGATCACGCACAAGGCGCTGGCGCTGGGCTTCTATGCAGCCAACTTACCTGAGTCGGTCGGTGGGGGTGGCCTCGATTACACCAGCCTCGCCATTATGGAACGGGAGTTTGGCAGGGTATCTCATGCGCTGAACGGTTTTGCATGGCGCCCCACCGAACTTTTGATGGCCTGCACAGGTGACCAGGTAGAGCGCTACCTGATGCCTTGTGTCCGCGCCGAGAAAGTTGAGTGCTTCGCCATTACCGAGCCAGGCGCAGGCTCGGACATCATGTCCATGACCACCCGCGCAAAAAAAGACGGCAACGACTGGATCATTAATGGCGCTAAGCATTTTGTCAGCAGTCACCAACTGCCGGACTTCTCTATTGTTTTTGCCACCACTGGCAACGACCAAACACCGCGGGGTCCGCGCAAGCGGATCACTGCATTCCTGGTCGATCGTGGACACCCGGGCTTCGACATCACCCGTGGGCCGCGCTGTGTCAGCCAGCGGGTGTACCAGAATTTCGTGCTGTCGTTCAACGACTGTCGGGTAGGCCCCGGGCAGGTGCTGGGCGAGGAAGGCGAAGGCCTGGCGCTCGCAGACAAGTGGATAAAGATGGGGCGTGTCTGGGTGGGCGCTGGCTGCTGTGGCCGTGCCGAGCGGTTACTGCAGCTGTCACTCGACTGGGCTGCCAACCGCAAACAATTTGGCCAGCCCATTGGCAAATTTCAGGGCACCTCTTTCAAGCTGGCCGACATGGCGACCGAGTTGCAAGCCGCCGACTTGCTGGTGATGCATGCTGCCCGCAAAGCGGACGCTGGACAGATGTCCCCCATGGATGCGGCTATGTGCAAGCTATTCGCCTCAGAGATGCTGGCGCGCCTTGCCGATAACGCAGTCCAGATCTACGGCGGCATGGGCCTGATGGAAGACCTGCCGGTGGAACGACTCTGGCGCGACTCGCGGCTGGAACGCATCTGGGAGGGCACCTCTGAAATTCAACGTCACATCATCAGCCGTTCGCTGCTGCGCCCGCTTGGCGCATGAATCAAAGGCAAAGCGAAAATCTCGCCCGCCTGCTGGCGCCCCGACAGGTCGCCTTCATCGGTGGTGACGAGGCGCTGTTTGCATCCAGGCAGTGTGCCGAATCTGGCTTTACCGGAAACATCTGGGGGGTCAACCCCCGGCGTAAGCACTTTGGGGATTCGCCCTGCTTTGCCAGCGTAGCCGACCTGCCCGTGGCACCGGATGCAGTGTTCCTGGCCGTGCCCAGGCAGGTGGTGCCCGACGTCGTCGAGCAACTTGACGTCATCGGTGCTGGCGGCATCGTCTGCTATACAGCTGGCTTTGGCGAATTGGGTGGCGAGGGTTTAGCGCTGGAACAAGCCCTGGTCGAGGCCAGCGGCGACATGGCACTTGCCGGGCCCAACGTGTTCGGTATGCTCAATTACGTTACCGGCGCGCATCTTTGGCCGTTCAGCCATGGCGGCGAGCGAGTGGAGAACGGCCCGGCCATCATCTCCCAATCCGGTATGCTCTCGAGTTATTTGCTGACCAACCGGCGCTCGCTGCGCTTTTCCTACGTGATTGGTGCTGGCAATCAATCGGTGCTCGGGGTCGAGGACTACCTCGAGGGCCTCGCTGACAACCCGGCCGTCACCGGCTTCGGCTTGTACTTGGAGACATTGCGCGACGTGCCCGGTTTCGCCAATGCCGTCAACCGGGCACTCGCACGGAATGTGCCGGTGGTTGTGCTCAAGGTCGGCCAATCCGAACTCGCCTCGCGCACTACCGTCACCCACACGGGCTCGCTCGCCGGCAGCGATGTCCTCTACCAGGCACTGTTCGACCGGCTGGGGGTCGCGCGGGTCAGCAATCCCAGCCTGTTGCTCGAAACCTTGCAGATGCTGACGGCTGCTGGTGGGCCGGCAGGCCCGGCCTTGGCAGCATTTACCTGCTCCGGCGGCGATGTGGCCATGCTGGCCGACTGCGGCGAGGCCCAGGGTATTGTTTTTCACCAGCCTGACCAAAAAACCGAGCAAGCACTGCGCCAGTGGCTGCCGGAGATTGCAACGGTCTCGAATCCACTGGACTACACCACCCCGCTCTGGGGCCAGGAGCAGGTACTCGAGAAAGTGTTCACCGCGGCACTAGACGGCAAACATGATGCGGCGCTGTTGGTACAGGATTATCCTCCGCCAGGGCTCGACGCTGACCGCCCGCTCTACCAGGCTGATACCCGGGCCTTCATTCACGCAACCCAGGCCGCTGGCGTACCAGCGGCTGTTTGTTCCAGTCTGCCGGAAAATCTCGATAGCGAGACCCAGGGTCTTCTCATTGCCCAGGGTATCGCACCACTGCAAGGCATTAGCGAAGCCGTCACTGCGATTGCCGCCGCGGTACCATTTGGTCGGGCGCGCCGCACCTGCCAGGACGGTGTTCCATCTTTTGTACCCCGCCTTGCCGCAGCGGATGAAACGACCCTCGAGACCCTGGACGAGTGGGAGGGTAAACGGTTACTCGTCAAACACGACGTGCCTGTTCCCGAAGGTCGGATTGTTAGTGCGAGCACAGCTGCTGAAAAAGCGGCAGATATCGGGTTTCCGGTAGCACTCAAACTTGCCGGTGATCAAACACTACACAAGACAGAGGCCGGCGCCCTACGCCTTAACCTGAACAGCAAAGAAGAAGTAACCCGGGCAGCGGCTGAGATTCTGGCATCGGCATCTAACTATCTTGGTAACCCGGCCAAGGATCGGTTCCTGGTCGAGCAGATGGTTGCCAATTCGATTACCGAGTTGCTGGTTGGCGTACAAAACGAGCCTCAATTTGGTCTGGCACTCACCCTCGCAAGCGGGGGCACCCTGGTGGAAGTGCTGGCTGACAGTCGCACACTGCTGCTGCCGGTAGATCAGCAGGGCATTCGCGGTGCACTGCTGTCACTCAAGTTGGCACCTCTGCTGGCCGGCTATCGCAACCGGCCAGCAGCCGATATCGATGCATTGGTCGACGCAATTTCAGCAATTGCCAATTTAGCCCAGGCTCTGGGATCACGCCTTGGTGAACTGGACATTAACCCGCTCATGGCCATGCCCCGGGGCTGTGTCGCGGTGGACGCGCTGATTCGCCTGTGTCCGGATTGAGCTAAGAGTCGACTGTTATCGTGGACAATGTTTGTGGCCTGGTGCTGCTCGACTATGACGGTGTTATTGTCGATTCCGCTGCTACCGTGCTGGAACAAACTGAAATATTCTGTGCAAGGCACGAACTGCCGTTCTCCCTTACCCTAGCCGACCTTGACCGCCTCGACCCGCTCACCTTGCCGATGCTTGCTCACATGGCCGGCATACCCGATGCCAAGTTCAAAGCCTACGGCCGTCTCTTGTTCGACTACTTGCAGGCCCACAGCGGGGAGATTCCCCTGGTTACCGGCATCGACACCTTACTGTCGCAACTGAGCAGCCATTACACTCTGGGTGTGATATCGGCCAACCACTCTGCGGTAGTGAAGACACGGCTCGCGCTGGCTAACCTGATGCAACACGTCAGTGCCTGCTACGGCAACGATCATCCTGGCGGCAAACGTACACACATTGCTGATGCCCTTACCCGCTTCGATATCCCCCGAAAAATGGCATGGATGGTAGGCGATTCGGTCAGTGATATCGACGCGGCACAAGAAAGCGGCGTCGCTGCGCTGGCCGTTAGTTGGGGCTGGCAATCCGCCGGTAGGCTTGCTGCCCGCAAGCCCGACCAGTTGTTCCATCAGCCACATGAGTTGCGCGATTTTTTCGACAACGCCCGGCTGCAACTGCCTTGTAATAACGCGTGAACTATCTCGCTCACCTTTATCTCTCTGGTGCTGATGAAGACCTGCTACTGGGCAATTTTATCGGCGACTCGATCCGGGGAGATCAGTTTGAGCGGCTCGACCCTGCAGTACAAGCGGGCGTTTCGCTGCACCGCTCCATCGACCGCTTCACTGACTCTCACTGCGTTGTCGGCCGTACCAAAGCACTCATGCGAAACGATTTCGGACGCTATGCCGCAGTGGTGGCAGATGTCTTCTTCGATCACTTCCTGGCTCGCGACTGGCGGGACTACCACCCCGTGGCACTTCCTGAATACGCATCACATATTTACCGCACACTGGCATCGCGGCTGCAACAGTGCCCGCCACGCTCCAGAGATTTCTTTCAGTATATGGTGAGGGTAGATGTACTGACGAACTACGCGACAATAAAAGGCATTGAAGATGTGCTCTGCAAAATGGCGCAGCGCGCCCGGTTCGCATCCGGCATGGAGCAGGCAGGTGAAGTGTTGCGGCAACGCTACGATGCGCTGGAAAAATATTTCCTCGCTTTCTTCCCTGAACTTACCGCTTTTGCCGACCGCGAAATCGACCGGCTGAGAAATGACTGAGAACCTGGGAGCAGGTCAGGCCGGTATCAGGCAGAACCCGCGTTGGCATCGCGCGGCGTGTGGTAGTAGTCGCTCTCTTCGGCCGACTGGCGAATTTCCTCAAGCAATTTGTGCAGACGCTTCTCGGCAGTGTCGACCTCCTCGCAGGAATCACACTCGAGATCGCCGCAGGGTTGGCGTGAGTACAGCCAGAAGTGCACCGCCCCAGCCAGCAGGCCGGAGGCCACCTCCCAACCGTCGGACTCATCGTCCTGCTCCAGCAGGCGATTACCAAGTTCGATCATGTGCTCGGCGGCGTCATCGAATTGCTTGGTGTCTTCTTCCACTTTCATAATCACCCCCGAACCGGGTTATGCTGACTTGAGTTAGCGGCTTGGTCGTGGGTCATCACCGAGGCGGTCGATGCCGAAAATAGCGATCCAATGTCCACCCCAGTAGGTCCGCCGCGATAAACTGCCTGGCTGGCGCCCTTTCCGGGCGCCGGCCGGGGTGGAATTCTAATCGACCCGGCAAGTGGGCGTACAGCACGATCGGACCAGTCGGAGCAGCAACGCGACGCACGCACCGGTGATAATCTCCTCGCTACGGGGTCCAAGTCATGAGTCCCAGAACCGGCAACTTGCATCTGAAATAGAAGTTAAGTTGAGGGTGAAATGGCTATTAGAGATAACAGGGGTTATGTGAAACTGACAACAGCAGGATTCTGGGCCTGCTGATGGCGCAAGACCCCGCATCTACTGAAAGCAAATTCCTACCCCTTGACCCAGTGAGGCGAGCTATGACGAAAAACGCCCAGATAGCCGACGCGGCGAAGGCTTCGCTGCTCAAGCACCTCGCTGCCGCTCCCTACCTTCTCGCGGCTACCGACCCGCTTGTGCTCGCCATTGCAGCCCACGCTTCACTTCGGGAGCTCTCCCCGGGAGAGCAATTGTGCGCTGAGGGCGAGCTTGCCGATAGCCTTTGGTGGACGGTTGCCGGAGAGTTGGCCGCCACTGTGGCTGGTGATGATGGCGGGCCGGTGGAGGTGGCTCGCATTGGCACTGCGACGCTCATCGGCGAGGCAGCGCTGTTGTGGGGGCAAGCGGCATGCCGGACGGCGACGCTCGCTGCAGCGGAGGCCGTGACGCTCCTCGAGGTACGGGCTGATGCAGCGCTGCATCACGCCTTTGTCCGTTCGGAGTTCCGCGAGCGACTGGCGAGTGTGAAAATAGAGCGGGCGGCGGGCCGAAGCCTTGCGCTGTTGAGAAAGGAGGGGCCGAGCATAGCCCGGTCGGCAGGTGCTGTCGTGCACCACATGGAAAGGGGCGATGTGTTGCCACCGGCTGAGTCTCCGGAGATCAGGTTCCTGCTCCGCGGTGCTCTGCTCGGTTCGCGTGGCCAGGGCGACGGACGGGCTGCGACGGCGACGTTTCGGCCGGGCGATGATCTGGGCTGGCAGGCTGCGGTGCGAGGCATCGCGTGCGATGAGTCGCTCCACGCAATCGAACCGAGCGAGATGCTCTGCGTTGGGGTGGCCGAATACCGTCGTGCTGCTGAGGTCGATGGCGAGGCATCGCGACTGCTCGCGGCGCTCGACCAGCTCGCAGCGCAGGGTGTTCCTGCAGAGCTCCCGACCGCCGGTGCATTCGGCTGGAGGACCATGCTCTTTCTGCCGCAGTTTGCATTCGAGAAGGCTTGGCAGCTACAGGCCGATGCCTTCATCGTCGACTTTCAGGATGCCATTCCGCTGGCCGCTAAGGCGTCGGTACGTGCCGGCCTCCACAGGGCCCTTGAAGTGGGCGAGCTCGGGGATCGCCCGATCGTCGTTCGCATCAATGAAGATGCGGTGGCGGACGAACAGATCCTCGACCTCGATACCGTGGTGGGGCTTCCCGGCATAACAACTCTAATGCCGACGATGATCGAGCGCCCTGAAGAGATCGATGTGCTCCACTGCGAACTCTCCCGTCGCGAGTGCGCGCTCGGGCTCGACGAGGGTACGACGAAGCTGCTCCCGCTCATCGAGACCCCTGGGGCGATTCTTCGTGTCGACGCTATCTGTCAGGCGGGTGGTGGACGACTGATCGGTATCATCCTGGGGCACGGAGACCTCTTCCGTCTCACGGGTGCCCGGCCGCACGGACCATCGACGATGGACTACCCGCGCAACGCTGTCGTTCTAGCGGCCCGCGCAGCGGGAATTGCTGCCATCGACACACCCTACACAAAGGTCGCGGATTTCATCGGCCTCGAGCGGGAGGCGCGCGAGGCCAAGCGGCATGGATTCGACGGAAAGATCTGCGTGCATCGCGACCAGCTCGCCACCGTGGCGCGCTGCCTCCGTCCCGCACCCGACGAGGTTGCCTGGGCTCAGCGCGTCGAGAAGGCGCGTCGAGACGGACTGCTCAGCACACTTATCAGTAAGTTGGACGATCCAGAGACCGCTCATCGCGCGAATCGGCAAACCGATGGCATGGCCCTCGTGGATGGCCAGCTCGTGGGACCGCCCCACATCAAATCATCCCAGCGCATCCTCGATCTGACCCAGAGTGGCACGCTTCCCGCGCTGGGACGGCGCGGACGGGTGGTCGTCCACCGCTCCGATGTCACAATGGCGCCGGATTCTGAGCTTGGCAACCCTTACGAGTTCACGATAACCGACGGCATGCGAGACCTCTGGTCGCAGTGCTTCTACAGCCACGATGCGGCAGTCACGAGCCGAGGCTTCGCTGGTGCCATCGGGCGTTGCGACGGCCATGCCATGCCTGTGCCCTACCTGATGGCACTCTACCTCTGCGTCTCGATGTCGGATACGCACGGGGCCATCTACCATCTTGGGTTCCGGAACACGCGGCAGTACGCGCCGATCCAGGTGGGCGACTCCGTGAGGCAACGCATCCGGATGCTCCGCCTACGCAACACCACAGACGGCAAGCGTGCTGTCGTCACGACGCTCCGCGAACTCGTGCGGGTAGGCAGCGACGAGGTTCTGTTCAGTACGGAGAAACTGGAGCTTTACCCCGCGCAACCCACCAACTTCGGCCAGCCGGGTTCGGTGCCGGAACCGGTCGCAGCGCTTCCTCAAGGCGATGCGCTCCTGGCTACTGCAGTGCAGGGTCTGGAGGCAGCGCTCGTCGTGCGCGCGTCAGTCCTCGGGTTCTCGCAGCCGGCGGAGCATTTCGAGCGGGGTGATGTACTCCTCCACTCGTTCGCACGGCCCTTGGGTGTGAGCGCAAATCTCGCACTTTCCACGCAGTTCCTCGTCACTCATCCCATCCACCTCGATCATCACCAGTACGATCAGGGTGAGGGGATGGGCGTGGTGGTTAGTGGTGGACTTGTCATCGCTCTGGTCTGCAGCGCGGCTGCGCGTGACATCAGCCATGTGATCTGGGAGGAACTCCTCCTCGCCAACAATGTGCGAACGGTCTCACCGGGGGAGAGCGTGAGCGGTATCTCGGTCATCCTCGATCGGGTCGACCACCCCAAGCAACCCGACCTCGAGGTGCTCGTGGTCAAAACGATTGGCGTAAAGAACGTCACGCCGTCGGTGGAACTGACTGAGGTCATTCTTCCGGAGGCGCTCCTGATGCCCGAAGTCGGAGGAGGAAGCCGCTACGACGAGATCTGTCGTGCGCACGGTGTCGTTGCACTCGAGGGCCAAGTGACCGCAGAGGTGCTCCGGCGCGTAGTACGCGTGAAGTCACGCCGGGGGCGGAGCGAATCTCGTAGCGATCGGCCGTGCCATCGAAAGCAGCGTGTATAGTTGCTGTTGGTGTTTTTCTAAGCCTCAAGAGATGTTTCTGTTCTAACCTTCGCGTCGGATACCTCGGCGGCTATATATGGGGGAAAGAGTCTATCTTG
>Ga0208278_1000574_pt1 | contig 19534 bp, 16 predicted proteins | sample ETN01SmetaG_FD_185794 | JGI IMG/M metagenome (GOLD analysis project Ga0208278, IMG submission 185794) | Marine microbial and viral communities from oxygen minimum zone, Eastern Pacific Ocean - ETNP2014F12-01SV259 (SPAdes) (version 2) | ecosystem: Environmental > Aquatic > Marine > Oceanic ...
ATCGGACGGCGACCCATCGGCATTAAGCCCCAGAGTCGCCACGCTGCTGGTATAGACGATGCGTTTTACCCCGGCCGCACCGGCGGCTTCCATGATGTTACGGGTGCCGCGAACGTTTGATTCGTAGATTTCCTCGGGGTTTGTCGCCCACAGCCGGTAATCGGCCGCCACGTGGAATAGGGCGTCGCACCCGATCAGGGCCTTGACCAGGGAATTGTGGTTGGACAGATCGCCGATGGCGATGTCCACTTCCTGTCCTTCCAGATTGCGGCGATCGCTGGTAGGGCGCAGCAACGCCTTCACCTCGTGTCCGGCCCGCACCAGTTCACGCAGCACGGCCGAGCCGACGAAACCCGATGCCCCGGTCACAAGCGTGGTCATGGCTAGCCTTGCCCTTTTGAACGCCGCACGCGTTCCCAGACCACCCACAACAGAAACAGGGGGGCGCCAATTCCAGCGGCCACAAGAAAAGGAATCCCATAACCCAGCCAGGTGACCGGGCCGACCATATAAAGGGTATCTTCGGGCTCGAACCCGGCGATATTGCCCTGTTTGACGGCTTCGGTGCCTTCCCGGACCTCGATCTCCACCCGCACGCCCATGGTCGCCGCCACCGCGAGGCCGGCCGCCACGCCCAAAGGCACCGCCCAATCCCCCAATGGCCCGTAGCGTTGGCCGATTCCCATCCCCACGAACAAAGTCACATAGCTGACGGCCACGGCCACATGATCGTAATAATGGCCGAAGGTGCTGGTCTTGTTAACCAGACGCGCCAGTTCCCCGTCGGCGTGGTCAATGAAGGCGGCGAACATGAATACTCCGGCGGCCCAGTTGGCGAGAACCGGGTCGCCCTGGGCGAAGAGGAAGCCCGCCAACAGCCCCATCATCAGGCCCAGGGTAGTAATGGCGTTGGGATGGATGGAGGTATGTGCCAACGGCCTGATCAAGATGCGGGCCAGACGCTGGTCCCAGGCGATGGTTTGCCGGAGCGTGCTCATGTTTCCGGGTTCTTCAAACGGGGAAGAATTTCTTTACGGGCCCGCTCCACGTCTTCGGGAAAATCGATCTCGATCCAGGGAAGGCCGGTCACGTCTTCATACCCGAAGGTTCCGGCGGGACATTCCATCACGAGGTCGCGAATGGCCTCTTCGTACCATTCCCTCTCCCTTCCTTCATCCACGTAAGTTTGGGCCCTGCGGGCAAGACGCCCCGCCATGTCCGATGAGAAACGGAAAAATCCCACCGATTCCCCGCAAAAATCGTAGACGTTTTCGACCTTCTTGTGAAAATCGACAATCTCACCATCCCTGACACAAAGCTTCACCGGCTCGTCTCCGGCCTCGAAATCACGGTCCATGAGAAAACAGTTGGCGTTCCCTGAGGCCAGCAGGCGCTCGACCATGCGGAAATCATTAAGCACATCAGCATCCATGAGAAGAATTTCGTCGCCACAATGAAGAATCTCTCGCGCCGTCCACAAGGAAAGAATGCTGCCCAACCGGAAATCCGGGTTCATGATGGTGCGCACGAAGCCTTCCGCTTTCTGGGGCGCGACCGCTTTCTCGAAAAGCTTCGCGCGGTAGCCGGTGACGATAACAACTTCATCAAGCCCACAATGACGCAAAACTTCCAGATGCCGGGAAAGCAGCGTCCTGTCCGCAAAACGCAGCATGGCCTTTGGCGGATAGTCCTCGCCCGAACCCAGCCGCGCGCCGACCCCGGCCGCCAGAATAACCGCCCTCATGTAAGGCCTCCTCCGGCGCGGGGAAAATAGCGTTTCCGGCAGGCCAGAAGGCAAGGCAGAACCACCAGCGTACAGACCAGAGCAAGGGTCAAAGATATGGTCAAAAGCTGGCCCATGCTTGCGGTGCCGAGATGGCTTGAAATCGCCAGGGTACCGAAGGAACACATGGTGGTCAGCGCGCTGAAAAGAATCGCCCGCGGCGTGCTGGTGGTCATGACGTCAGCGATGGAATCGGCACTGCGTTCACGCAACACAAGGTAGATGCCATAGGCAACGCCGAGGCTGAACAACAGTGGGATCGCGATGATGTTGGCGAAGTTGAATGGAATACCGAAAATCACGGAGCTTGATGCCGTGAACACCGCCGCCAGAGCCAAGGGAAACAGGACGAGAAGCGTATCAATCACGCTTTGCAGCACAATCAGAAGAAGAACGGTGATGGCGGCTAGGGAAAAAATCCCAGCCTGTCTAAAGGCCGTCGTGACGGCGTCTCCTCCTTCCAGCAAAATGACCGGGTCTTCAGTGGCGTTGGGGGCCACCCTGCGCACGGCTGTCACAAACCGCTTCAGAGCGTCATTGCTGGTCAGGGATTCGGAGGGAAAGACCTCCACCAGGGTGCGGCCGTCTGCGGCGATTTTACGCTGGCGCAGGAGTTCCGGCAGATCCTCCACCGTGACCTCCCGGGCATTTAAGGACTGTCGTAGCTTTTTCAGCCGTTCTGGCAGGGAGAACAATAACAGCACCTCCAGGTCTTCCAGCGACTGCCCGTTCTCCAGGCTTGATTCCTCAAACCGCGTCAAGGCATTGACCAGGCGCCGGGCGGGCGCGTCGAGAACACCTACCAGGGGCGTTTCTATCAGATACCCCAGGTTTACCTTTAATTCGGAGAGCACCTTTCTGCGCCCGTCATTGTCCAGCGGCTTGTCCAGCGGAGAAGCCTCGAGAGCGGGCCAAAGGAACAATGCCATGTCGTCGATCATGAAGAGCTTGTCTTCCTGGTCCTGAGGCACGAAATCGGCCAAGCCCTCCGTATGGTCAACTAGTGGCAGGGCTTCCAGTCTTTGGCCAAGGTTTTGCGCCTCCTCCACGTTATCGGCAAGAATCTGGATGGTGTAGAAAGACGTCTCGCTATCCTTCATCAGGTCGAGCGCCGTTTGCACGGATTCCGTGGTCGGGTCTTTCAGGTTCATGGGATCGAAGTCGAATTGCAGCCGGGGCAGATAGGTCACGGCGGCGGCCACCCCCAACGCCAGCGCCCAGAGGGAAATGCCCGTGGCGTGCCGCAGAAGGAAACCCGGCGCCGGTTTCGGCCCCCACTTTATTTTCCGCCACCCCTGCCAGGCTGGGAGCATACCGTCCTGATGCTCTAGCGGCATCAGGGTCAGACAGGCCGGTAGGACCGTCAGATTGGCGAACAAGGCGATCATCATGCTGCCGCCGGAAATAATACCAAGTTCCGAGAGCCCCAGATAGGCCGTGGGCACAAAGGAGAAAAATCCGATGGCGGCGGCGATGGCCGCCAGGGTCAGAGCGCCGCCGACCCCGGAAGCCGACTCACGAAGGGCTTCCTCGTGGGACTGGCCGCGGCCGATGGCCTCGCGGTAGCGAAGGCAGAACTGGATTCCGAAATCCACTCCGATCCCGATAAACAGCACGGCAAAGGCCACGGAAATCAGGTTGAGCTGGCCCACGGCGAAGGTGGCGTATCCCCCCGTCCACACAAGCCCCATGACCAGGGTGATAAGAGTCGCCGCGGTCAGGCGCAACGAACCGAGGCCGATAATCACCAGCACGCCCACGAGTATAAGAGCTAACACGCCCGCCACACTTGCCCATTCGGTGACGCTCATCATTTCTTCCTGGCTCAGGACCACACCGCCCGTGAGCCGCACCTGCACCCCGTTTTCAGGATCAAGATCAAGTTCTCTGGCCGCCGCGCGGATAATGTCTACCGCTTTCCTGGCGGGCTGTAGAGAGGATTCGTCTAGCGTGGGCTTGACTAGGATAAAGCGGCGAAGATCATCCTGTTCCACCTCACCACCCATCATCATCTTGCGCCATGACATGGGACGCGGGGTTCCGTCCTGCTGTTTCTCGATGGTCTCGGAAATGTTGTGAAAAATCCGGATCAACCGCGAGGGATCTTCGTCGCCCTTGGCCACCTCGTCTATGGCGTCGTTAAGAACGCCGAAAAAACCGCGAAGGTTCATATCTTCCGCCAGGGCGGCCAGCAGGGGCTGGGCATCGGCCAGGCGGTCGGAAAGATCGGCCAACTCGTCTTCGTCCAGGAACAGCAGGCCGTTGGTTATAAAAAAGGGATCGCTGGCAGGATCGAAAACGAATTTGAATTCTTCGATTTCCATCTTGAGCCGCACCGCCAGTGCCGCCGCAGCGTCTTCGGTTATATCCGGGGTTTCGCCTTCCACGACGATGGTGATGTTGTTCCTGAGATTGGGAAAGGTGCGCCTGTATTCGTCGTAAATCTTGCGGAAGAGCAGTTCCGAGGACAGCATATCCGAGGTTGAGGTATTGATTCCAAGATGTTCCACCGTGTAGAACGACGACGCACCGGTGGCCAAGGCCGCCACAAGAAGAATTGAGACCGCAGCTTTTCTCGCGGTGTCTACCCAACGCGCAAGAAACCGCAGATAGATATCCCCGAACGCCTTGATCACGCCATAATCCTCGCCATAATCCCTGTGGAAGAACCCCGGGCCGAAACCGTGGTGTTAAGAACCCATGGCACGATCACGAGACCATTAATTGTAAAAGTGTAAGAAATCGTCATAGTTTGAGGAAGGAGTTGAAATGGCGCGTTTCCGCCGGATAAAAAGACTGGCTACTGTGATCGCCCTTGGTTTGGGCGTGCTTATAACGTTTTCGGCCAATGCCGGGCAAGAGTCGGCCCGTCTTACCGTTGAACGCTTTCATGACACACTGTTGTCAGTTATGAAAGAGGCGAAGAATCTCGGCTATGAAGGTCGTTTTGAATGGCTGACTCCGGTTATCAAAGAAAGTTTCAACCTGCCCTTCATGACCAGCCGCTCGACCGGCCATCACTGGAAAAAAGCCTCCAACGGAGACCACCAGAGACTGATCGATGCCTTCACCCATATGACCATCGCCAATTACGCTTCCCGTTTCGACGGATATTCCGGTGAAATCTTCGAAACCGTCGAGGTTAAGGAAGGGCCAAGGGATTCAATTCTGGTTAAAACCCAGATCGTAAAGGACGATGGCGAGAAAGTTGCCTTAAACTATGTGATGCGGGAATTTGACGGCCAGTGGCAGGTTGTCGACATCTTTTTAAAAGGCACCTTCAGTGAGTTGGCCACACGAAAGTCAGAGTATTCCTCTCTCATACGTAATGGAGGTTTTCCCAAACTCATTGCCAGGATGAAGGAAAAAACAAAAAAAATCAGGAATAAGTCACAGGCCCCTGACAACGCCCCATAGAACAAAACGTGCCGTCTTCGTTACATCCGTATATAATCGCCGAAAGCCTTTAGAGCGGGTTAGGACATACCGGACATCATTGTGAGGAATGGAGCGCCGCCATGACCACGGGTGCCAAACCAGCGCTTAGTATCGCGCCCACGCCTCTGTCAAAAGCGGCACAGCTGCGTCGCGAGCTGACCTCACCGGAGCTTTCCTTTCTCATGGAAGCCCATAGCGGTCTGTCGGCGAAGATCGTCGAGGAAGCCGGTTTCCGGGGCATCTGGGCGTCGGGTCTAGCGGTTTCGGCGGCGCTTGGCGTCAGGGACAGCAATGAGGCGTCCTGGACACAGGTTCTCGAGATCCTGGAGTTCATGTCCGACGCCACCACCATTCCCATCCTTGTGGACGGCGATACGGGCTATGGTAACTTCAATAATCTGCGGCGGCTGGTCAAGAAGCTATGCCGGCATGACATCGCCGGGGTCTGTATCGAAGATAAGCTTTTTCCCAAGACCAATTCCTTCATCGGCGAGGCGCAGCCGCTGGCCGAGATCGAGGAATTCTGCGGCAAGATCAAGGCCGGGAAAGACAGCCAGCTCGATGACGATTTCTCACTTATCGCCCGTATCGAGGCACTGATAGCGGGATGGGGGCTCGACGAGGCCCTGCGCCGGGCCGAGGCCTATCACGCCGCCGGTGCCGATGCCATTCTCATACATTCCAAGCTTGCCACCGCCGACGAAATTCTAACTTTCAAGCGCGATTGGGGTGACAGGTGCCCGGTAGTGATCGTGCCCACCATGTATTACGAAACCCCCACCGAGACCTTTTCAAGGGCCGGAATCTCCATGGTGATCTGGGCTAATCACAATCTTCGCGCCTCGATCTCGGCCATGCGCGATGTGTGCCGGAAAATCTGCGAGGAACAGGGCTTGGTGGCTATCGAGGGTGAAATTACAAGCATTCAGGATGTGTTCGAGCTGATGGGCAACCAGGAACTTGCCGAGGCCGAAAAACGCTATCTGACCTCTACGAGGAAGGAAACCCATGGCATTGTCATCGCCGCGTCGCGGGGCGGAAAACTGGGTGACCTTACGGAAGATCAGCCCAAATGCATGGTGGATATCCGCGGCAAGCCGTTGCTGAGGCGTCTGGTTTCGACCCTGAAGAAAGGCGGCGTGCGGAACGTCACGGTGGTCCGTGGCTACAAGAAGGAAAAGATCGACCTTCCTTCCATCACCACCGTGGACAACGATTCATATGACACCACGGGCGAGGCCTATTCCCTTTCCCGGGCGCTTCCCCATATGGAGGGCGATTGTATCCTCAGTTACGGGGACATCCTGTTCCGCCGTTTTATCCTCGATGCCCTTCTCGCCTCAACGGCCGATATAGTCCTCGCCGTGGATGCCCGGGGGCAGGGCCAAGATTTCCACGATGCGGGGCGCAAGGTGGACCTGGTGAGCTGCACCCGTCCCTTCAGCGGCGATTATCTCGAGGAAATCGAACCCACCGCGGTGCTTAAAATCGGCAATGACCTGTCCAGCAACGAGGTCCACGGCGAATGGATAGGCCTGGCCCGCACCAATGCCCGCGGCTCAGAGATCATCCGCGAACAGCTCAAGGTTATGGAAAAGGCCAAGAAACTGGAGACCGCTACTCTGCTCGATCTTTTTTCGGCCATTCTCGATGCCGGACACCCCATCACGGCGCTTTACATAACCGGCCATTGGCTGGACGTGGACGACGCCTTCGATCTCGCTGAAGCGCGGAACTTCACCTAATCCGTTACTTGAACTTTTCCCAGCCCAGCTTTTCCCCACCCCATGATTTCGGCCAGTGAATTCATCAACCCCGCCCGGGACGCCGGCTACAACTTCTATACCGGGGTGCCCTGTTCCTTTCTCACCCCCATCATCAACGGCGTCATCAGCGACCAGAGGCTCGATTACGTAGGCGCGGCGAGCGAGGGCGAGGCGGTGGCCATCGCCGCGGGAACATGGCTGACGGGCCGCAAGACGGTGGTAATGTGCCAGAACTCCGGCCTCGGCAACGCCGTCAATCCGCTGACTTCTCTCAATCATCCTTTCCGCATCCCCACCCTTTTCATTACCACCTGGCGGGGCCAGCCGGGACTGGGGGACGAGCCCCAGCACCAAGTCATGGGAGAGATAACCGAACGGCTTCTCGAGACCATGGCCATTCCCTATGACCCGTTCCCCGATGACAGCGGCCTTGTTGTCCCAGCGCTGGAAAAGGCCGAGGCTGCCATGACGGAAACCTCCCTGCCCTTCGCCTTCATCATAAAAAAAGGCGATGTGCGCGACGACGGTCTCACCCAGACGCCACTGTCCCCCAAGCCGCCGGGGAAATATGCCGACCTCCGCGACAAGGTCGAGCTCCCCTCGCGGCAACAGGTCCTGGAGCGATTTCTGGCGCTGGTGCCGGAAAAAGCCGGCATCATCACCACCACGGGGAAATGCACGCGCGAGCTTTTCACCCTCGACGACCGGGCGCAGCACTTCTATCAGGTGGGCTCCATGGGCTGCGCCGCCGGCATGGGGCTGGGCGTGGCTTTGCATACGGAGCGCCCGGTGGCGGTTCTCGACGGCGACGGCGCGGCGCTGATGCAGATGGGCACGTTCGCCACCATCGGCGCCTATGCGCCGCCGGGGCTGGTCCACGTTATCCTCGATAACGGGGTTCATGATTCCACCGGCGGCCAGACCACGGTTTCCGCCCACATGGATTTCGCCCAAGTGGCGCTGGCCTGCGGCTATGCCGCCGCGGTGTCCTGTGACAGCCTCAAGGGATTCGAGCGGGCGCTGGAGAGCGCCTTCCATGGCGGGGGACCACGCCTTATCCATATGCGGATTGCGCCGGGCTCCATGAAGCCGCTGGGCCGGCCCACGGTGACACCTTACGATGTGGCGCGGCGTTTCAGGGACTTCCTTTCCGAAGACTAAGAGCTAGCCCGCCCTTACGGCCCACAGCGGGTGACGTCCATATCCTCCAACGACGACGTCACGGCCGCGATCAGGCCGTGCATTTGCTCACTTCCCACCTGGCCGATACAGCCGATACGGAAGGAATCGGTCTGGGTCAGCTTACCCGGATAGATGACGTAGCCGCGCGCCCTTAGATGATCGTAGAAGGCGGCGAATTGGAAATTGGGGTCGGCTGGTGTGTGGAAGGTGACGATGATGGGAGCCTGCAACACGTCGGGCAGCAGGGTCTCGAAACCAAGCCCGCGCATGCCTTCCACCAGGATGCGGCAGTTTTCAGCATAGCGCGCGCCGCGCGCCGCGACCCCGCCTTCCGCCGCGTGAGCGGCGATGGCGGTATCTAGCGCGGCGATCACATGCACCGGCGGAGTAAAGCGCCACTGGCCGGTTTCCGCCATGGCGCGCCACTGGTCTTGGAGGTCGAGGCACAGGGAACTGGCGTTGCCCGCAGCTTCCGCCAGGGACTTTTCGCGGGCGATGACGAATCCCAGTCCCGGCACCCCTTCCAAACATTTGTTGCTCGACGCCATCAGCGCCTCGCAGGGCATGGCCTTTACGTCCAGCGGCAAGGCCCCGAAAGAACTCATGGCGTCTATCAGAAGGCGGCGGCCACCTTTGGTGACGGCCCGTGCAATATCTTCTAAGGGGTTGAGGATGCCGCTGGTGGTTTCGCAATGCACGGCGGCCACATGAGTAATGGCGGGATCGGCTTCGAGCCGGGCCGCCAGCACCGCCACGTCCGTGGGTTCATGCTCGGCGTTTTCGAGAACTTCCATATCGCGGCCTAGCAGGGTACAAATTTTCGCCATGCGCGCACCATAGGCGCCGTTTACAAGAACCAGCACTTTCCCTCCCGCCGCCGGGACCAGCGTACCCAAAGCCGCCTCCACGGCGAAGGTGCCGCTACCCTGGACCGGCACGCAGACGTAATCGTCACTGGCCTCTTCGCCGCCAGCCAGGGCCACCAGGCGCGTGCAAACACGGGCGTTGATTTCCAGAAAGGCCTCATCGCGGGAGCCGCGGTCGCGCAGCATGGCCTCACGGGTTTCGCGTGCCGTGGTCAGGGGGCCCGGCGTCAACAGCCAGGGGGCATCATTGTCACCGGTCATGGGTCACCCATCCATAAAACGCCGGCCGGCCGGTCGCCACACCATTTTTTAATTTACAGGGTGCGGCGAACCGGTCGATCTAAAGGAATGCACAGAGTAACCCGCCAACCTCGCCATAAAAAGAGGCCACGGAACAGGGGCAACAAAAAGGAAACTCCTTTTCCATCACAACCCCTCAGGAGAACGGCCGGAAAAACCTCAGCCAAGCATTAGCAGTCGCGCTCAAAATAGGTCTGCAGAGGCGAACGCCAGTTTTTGGCGCCTTCCCGAACCTCAGCTCTGTTCGCCGCTCTCCACAGGCGCAAATTACGTTTGAACATGTTTCCCCGGCCATGTTGCCTAAGGAAGTTTCTATGCACGAGCAAAGCCTCATTCTCACGCAGAATCGCGCGCTTACGAGCATCGACGTCGTTGAAACTACCGTTCTCGTGCTGCATCACATGGACGAGCTCATGGACCAGAATCGACCGGGCGCAGATGTTTGTTGCCGGCTTCAGCGCAATATCCAGATAGATTACGTGAGAGGGGTGATAGAGGCCGAGTACCGGACATTCGTCCTGGCAGGCTAGTTCCACAAGTTTTTCATGGCTCGCGAAGACAACATCTGGAGCTTTATCGGGGATCTCGTATCCTGTGTGTAGACTAATCCAGGAAAACAAACCTGCTATTAGTGCTTTTGTACTCAGGACGTCCATTTTTACCTCCTTCCTCCCCGCTAGGGGATGAAGAGAATAGTGTCCCCCCCGTTTTTACCTCCGCTTTTTCTCATTAGTGATGCCGATACGTTGCGAAAATAATAGTATAGCAAAACCATGGGTTAATATATGATTACCCCCAGGTAACACAAGCCCGGAAAACAAACAATTTTAAAATCTTAACCCTATCCATTCTAGATATGGAAGATATATTTTATATCCATCTATATCTGGTGAGGACTGTTTCTTTTTTACCTCAGTCGCTTTTTGTTTCTATATCCCACCCCGCAACTGTGTTATGGGGCAGGGCGCGCGCTCCTTTCACAGAATGCAGGCAAATCTTAATAAAACTAAATGGCTGTCATCATCCCCATCTGAGTGGTCCAGTTTGAGTGTTAGTTCGTAGATGGCCTTTGGTCCATTGGGACGACGGTTTCCGCCGCCGGCGGGCCCAGGCTGAAGAGATTAATCTGGTTGCCCATGCGGGTCTGCACAGCGTTACCCGCCAGCCCCTTCGAATAGAGCATAATGTTCAGGGAGCCGCCGTAGTAGAAGTTGCCGAGTTCCGTATAGCCGCGCTTGACGACCTTGCCGGGCACGATGTCGGCGTTAAGGGTGACCGAGCCGATGGTGTCGAGCCCGACCGGGATCAATGCCACGTAGCCGGTTATGTCTCCGCCACCCAGACCGGCATAGGTCACTTCGATCACGACGACACCGCGCTGAAAGTTCTGGAACCGGCTAAAATCAGTTCCCGGCCCGCCTACGTTGCCGTCCGGCGGCACCCAGTTGGGGAAATCCGGATAGCCGTAGGTATTGCCCGGAATCACCGCTGCATGGACCACGGTTCCGTTCACCGGGGCGTGGAAATGGTGGTAGGTGTTGGGCATCAACACGCAGGCCTGCCCGGTGCCGCCCACGAAGCGGTCCCGGACCTGCTGCGGCACGCCGTCGAGCAGTTGGGCCAGGCTCAGCGAAGCGCCCTTGACGTCGAGCACGGTATCGTAGTGCAGGGGGGTTTTGAGGACCCTTCTTTGCGCCGCCCCTTTCCCTGACTCTTCTGTCCCTTCCAAATTACCTGAATCCGTTGAATCTGTGGCCAATACCTGAACCAGCGGGTTCATGATGCAGTCGGTGGGTGCAACGACGATATAATCGCGCTCGGGAAATTGGTCCAGTGGCATGGTGGCGGGACGGCTGGAGATGGTTTGGGCAACGTCATCGGCGATCAGTTCGCGGGCGAAGAAATCGTTCCAGGAACGGTAGTCGCTGGCATTTTGCCTTTGGTAGTCGGAGATTTCGATGCGGGGGTCGCCGACCCATTGCGCGACGCGGGTCGTGGAGGCGGAGCTGTCCATGTAGGCCCCTCTCTGGTTATTGAAATCCTTCGTAAATTTCCAACCCGTGGGCAAGGGATCGGAGGGGTCGAGCGGGTTTCTGCCCTGGACGAAATCCTGGCCGGCCTGGTTACGGTAATAGAACCAGGCGAAATCGAGAATGTAGTGCAGGCCGTTATCGTGGGTTCCACTGATTTCCGGCAGAAAGACGCACCAAGCGAGGAAGGTCTCCACCATGTGGTCACGCAGCCCCGCGGTGTCTTGCGAGCGCCATGGGTTCTTCAGGGGCGCACCGGAGGCGTCGAGATAGCCCGCCGGCGGCTCCTGTAGCCCCTTGCGTACGGCCTCCAGGGCTGGGGGAACGGCCGGGTTGGTCCGGTACTGGGTGATCAGATAGTGCAGCGAGGGGCCGCAGGGAGAGGCGGCCACGCGGAGGATGGTTTCGGCGTCAAGCTCCGCTCCTGGTTCGCCGGTTTCACCGGTTGTGCTCAAGGAGGCGGCGATAGCGTCGTACTGGGCTTGCGGAACCAGCACCCGCATGGGTTCTGGCACGTGCTGCTGGTAGGTTTTTTCCTGTGTGATTCCGCTGAAGGGCGGCACGACTTGCAGCCGCATCAGGTGGTAGTAAGCCACCGAGGCGATGAGCAGAATCAGGAGGGCGGGTACGAATTTGTTCTTCACGACGGAGTTCTTTCTTCGTTAATACGGCGCCGGGGCGCAGGCTATTTTTCAGGGCCGACGCATTCTGACTCTTTGTTGAGGGCCGACGTACTCTGGTCCCTGGGCCTAGCCATCGTAGAAGAGCAGGGCGCCACTACCCCGAACCGAAATGTCGCCCACGTATTTACGCAGCCGGTTGTCGGACGGGTTGAGGACGGAAAAGGCCCCGCCTTGACGTTTGAGGTGGGCAAGGAAGAGGTGATGGAAGGGCAACGTATGGGCGCCACTGTCATTGAAGGAGTCGGGAAAGCGCGCAGGCGGGCGCATCATGAATAGGGCGCCGCGCCGCATGGCATGTCCGAGCCGCGGCCCCATATGGCCCATAACGGCGATGGAGCCGGCTATCATGCGCGAGGCGCAGAGTTCCCCCACGTCGCCCTCGATGAGAAGCAGCCCGCGCCGCAGGCGGTCGCCGGTGCGCGCGCCGGCATTGCCTTCGACCCGGACCACGCCACCGTTCATGCCCGCGCGCTCCCCGGTCAGCGGCGCGCCCAGGAAATTGCCGGCATTACCCTCGATGAGGATGTCGCCGTCACGCATGCCGCTGGCGGCGAAATCCCCGGCATTGCCGTGGACGATGATGGTGCCGCCGGTCATGCCGTGGCCGAGCCGGTCGCCGGCGTCGCCATAGACCTCGAGGATGCCTTCGCGCCAGCGCGAACCGATGCCGTCGATTTTGCCACAGACGTTATCAAAAACCAGACGGCCGCCGGGCTTTCCGTAGACCACGAACAGGTCACCAAAGACGCATTTCCGGTTGCCCACGAAGATGGGAAGCTTTTCGATCTCGGCGGCCTTGCGGGCGGCACAGATTTTCTCCGTCAGCGACGCGAGGTCGATGCGCTGGCGCGGTTCCTCCTTGAGGATGATGGCGAAGCCTGTCATTTCAGAACCTTGTGCAGGTGAAAAAGGTACGGCCCCAGCTTGCCACCGTAATGGCCGGCGCTGACGCGGATGATGCCGTTCTTGCGCCCCAGGGTGCAGACGGCACGGATTCCCGCCCGCATGGCGGCGGCAATATCTTTTTCGTTGAGCCCGTCGATGACGATTTCCATCACCGATTCCACTTCCGGGCTGAGCAGGGTCTCAGTCTGTCCTTTAAGCGTGGGACAGAAGGCATCGTTGGTGGATGCCGTGAGTCCGGGATATTTAGACCCCAGCTTGGAGCCCGACCCGACAACGCCGCCGGGAAACGGCATGACCACGTTTTTAACCCGGTCCATTGCCGTGATCGCCCGTTCGGCGGCCGAAAGGGCATAGCCGCGGGATTCGGCGAGGATCAGGAAATTGCCGCCGCCGATGCCCGGCACCTCGTGGGTGAAGTCCTCCACCAGGAACTCGCCGTCCATGATGGGAATGCGCCAGTAGCGGATTTTCCCCAGGAGTTTCGATTTCTGGAAACCGTCGCCGAAATAGCGCAAAGCGGCGCCGAGCTTGATCTTCTTGCCTTCCCTGATGCCGGCGTAACAGGCCGAGGTGGGCGAGGTCATGACGCTTTGCCCGGTGCGGGTGACCACGTGTTTGGCCAGTTCCTTGCTGTCCATGGCGAACAGCAGCACCGATATGCCGGGACGGCCGTCGGGGGTCTCGCTGGGCTTGAGCTTGCCCTCGATCCCAGTTTCCACGCCGCAGGCAATAACCGAGGTGGAAAACCCGATCATGCTGTTGGCGGCAGTGAAGGCCCAGCGCTCGGTGTCGGCGGTGATGATGAGCCGGGTCGCCACCATGGGAAAGGCCTCGGCAAAGGTATCGTCGATTCTAACGCCGTTGATGATCATGCGCGCCTGCCTTTCCCGCATTTGTGGGTCTGGGCGCGGAAGCGTCCGTCGTTGGGAAAATCGGACTCACGGATGACGAAATTCTCCATACTCATTCCCTGATAATTCTCGAAATGGGATTTAAGTTTTTTCTCGATGCCGGGGTGGTATTCGGGGCGCACCACATGAGTCGCCCCCCAGGTGACGTTGGTGATCTTGCCCCTGCGCGCCACCAGCTCCCCGTCCTTGAAGACGTAATCTGGTTTTTCGAACATACGTTCCTTGTTGGCGTGCTCAGTATAGACGGTTATGTCGGCGGCGGCATCGGGACCGAGATGGCCGCGGTTCTTGAGGCCCAGAATGCGGGCCGGCGCGGCACGGGTCATGACGGCGATGTCGTAGAGGCTGTATTCACGCTTGATGGAGCGCAGGGTGGAGACGGCGGCCGCGTCCTTGTTGAGGGTATCGAGCATGGAATTGCGGAAACTGCGGTCCATGAGAAGGCGGATCAGGTGCGGATAGCTGGTGAAGGGTGCGCCGTTGGGATGATCGGTGGTCAGGAAGATGCGCCAGGGATCGTTCACTAGGAGAAAAATCTCGAGCCCGATGGCCCATTGTAGAGCATTGACGAAGCTGCGCTCGCGGTAGCGGAAGGGAACCACGCCGCATCCCGCCTGACAGTCGATATCCATGCACACCCATTTGTGGGGAGAAGCGAGATCGGCGTTGCGGTGCTGGGTCATGTTGTCGCCCGAGGCGGTGACGGTCTGGCCGAACATGATCTGGCCCACATCTACGGTGATGTTCTTTTGTGTGTTGATGGCCTCGGCGATACGCGCCGCGCCGGAGGAAAACCTCCTGTCGCCCTCCGCGCCATAGGCGTGGAACTGGATATGGGTGAGGTGCAGGGGCCGTCCGCCGGATCCGGCCATGGTCTTTAAGGTGGTCTTCATGTTGCCGGGAACCCCGAGATTGCAGCCATGCACATGCAGGGGGTGGGGCACGCCGAGATCGGTGAGCGCCCGGGTCAGGGAGTGAAGAATCCCGCGCGGCGTCAGTCCGTAATGGGAATCGGCCTGGTCCAAATCGAGCATACGGTGATTGAACTTGAAGGCGCTGATGCCGCCGGGATTCACCACCTTAACGCCCAGCGCCTGGGTCGCTCCCATCGTCCAGGCTACGTAATCGGTGATGGCTTTGTGGTCGGCCTTGCCCGCCAACATGCGCAGGAAGAAGTCGTCGTTACCGAGCATCACATAGGCACCCTTGTCGATGATCGGCACGTCCGCCATCTCGAGATGGGCCTGGCGTGCGTTAACGGGCACCATGGCGGGCTCGAAAGCTGCCGTATAGCCCATCTCGGCGTAGCGGTAGCCGGTGGCGAAACTGGTCATGGTGGGCTCCCCGGAGCCCGAGCGCGTCAACCGCGAGCGCTTGGCCTGGAACTTGCGGTGTTCCTCTGGTAGCAGCATGCGGGCGATATTGCCCTTACCGCCAGCGATATGGCTGTGCAGGTCGATGGCCCCGGCCATCACCACCTTGCCCGCCACGTCATAGACCTTGTCGGGCTTCGCGCCACCAGGCGATGTCACGATCCACCCGTCGCGGATGAAGATATCCCGTTTGCGGCCATTAACCTTGTGGGCGGGGTCAAACACCTTTCCGCCTGAGAGTTTGATCAGCATCACGCACCCGTCTTTATGTGGTTCTCAATGGCAGTGAGGACGTCGGCCGTGGAAGGCAGGCCGGTCTCGCGCAGGCGGCGCAGGGGCAGGGAAGCCACCGAATCGGTGCGCACAAAATGGCCGCTATGGTCGATGCCGGGAACCGCCACCGGGATATAGACCTCAGGCGTTGGGACGGACTTTCTGGGGAAGGTCATCCCTGGCGCGCCGAGAACGATGGTGGGAAGACCGTGGCTTTCTCCGGGCGGCTTGAGGTTCTTCCTGAAGGCCGATATCCAGACCAGGGCATCGGCCTCCCCGCTTTCCATGAGACGCCGCGAAGCATAGAGAATAGGGTCGTGAACTGGATGCCCGGTGGCGAAACTGGTGCGCAGGGGAAACCCGCTCTGCCAGGTGCAGACCTGGGCCGCGCCCAGGGCGTTATCGTTGCCGCCTAGCGAAAAGCCGCTGAAGCGGGAGGTCTCGTTGATGTCCTTGATAAACTCGCAGATAGCCTGGACCGTCAGTTCTCCGTGCGCCTCCTTAATCTCTTTTGCCGCCCAGACGAAAACACCGTAACGAGCCTTCTTGATGCGTTCCACCAGAGTGGCCAGTTGCGACACCGGCACCCCGGCCACCTGTTTCGCCTGCAGCGGGCGGCTGTGATAGAGAGAACGCAAGGCCCCGATCATATCCGCCAGATGGCGGATATCTCCGGCGATGACCTTTGGCCGCCGCCCCGCGGGTGAGCGGCCGGGTTTGGTATCGAGCCCCTTGCCCAGATAGACCACCTCGCGATTGCGCAGACGTGGAGCGAATAGGGCTTTTTTCGGCCACACGCAGCGTTCGAAAAAACGGGGGTAGTTGCTGACGGCATCGGTGCCGGCAAAGATGATGAGGTCAGCGCGGTTACGGATTTCAGCCATAGTAGTCATCATCCAGCCGCCGTCCTGGAGCACCAGGAGATTGTTGAACAGGGCGTCGGAGGCGGCGTGATCCACCACTCCGCCGATGCCATCGGCCAGTTGCAGAACCGCTTTGGCGCCGCTGATATCGGTGGCCATGCCACCGAACAGGGGCTGGGAACAGCCCTTGAGAATGTCCGCAGCATGGGCCACGGCCTCCTTAAAGGCCGCGGGTTTGCTGCCGATCAGGGGCGTAGCACGGGGTGGGGCCTTCTCGAAGCCGCGGCGGGCCAGCGCACAGCCGTTGGCCCGCACCATAAGCCGCTGCGCACCGGAGCGCTCCACCGTCAGATCGTCGCAGCACAGCCCGCAGAACGGACAGGCCACGTCTTTGAATATGTGGGGATCGGCGGTTGTCGTCATATGGTGGATGCGGTCATAGATGGTTCGCTCCGGTTACGCTCCTCCTTCAAGGAGGATCGTCGTATTTTATGTAGGAGAAGCGGGCTTCCCCGGGCGTGCCTTCTAGGTCGCCGCCGTCTTCGGCGGGCTGTAACCTATGCGACCGGCTGTTGCCGGGCAAGCCGGATTGCGGCTTTTTTCCCTTGTTGACGGAAATTTCCGGTTTTCCGCCGCGAGCAGCGCACCCCCTGGTCGGGTCATGGAAAAGGCCATTAATCCCTTGACTCATGGGGGCCATCCTTTCATTTACGCGGGCATGAACGCGGATATGGACACTGTTATGAACATGGTGGTTTTTCCCTTTGTTTTTGAAACTTACATATAATTTCGATTCCCGGAAAAGTGACGAATAATAATCAACAGGCCTCCGGCGGCGCCGAAGGAGCGAAGCCACACAGGGTTTCCGTTACGGCGCCGGCGCGCCTTCACTTCGGCTTTCTCAACCTTCACGGCGGGCTGGGGCGGCGCTTTGGAAGTTTCGGCATGGCCGTGGACGGTTTTTCAACGCGGCTTTACGCCGTGCCCACCACCAACGCAGACAATCTCCGCGTGGAAGGCCCGGACCATTACCGGCAAACCATCAAGCGCGCCTCGAGCTTCGCCAACACCATCACTGATGGTCTGGACCTGGAACGCGCTGCCGCCATCACCATCGAAGAGGCCATTCCCGACCATGCCGGGCTGGGCTCGGGGACACAGCTTGGGCTGGCGGTGGCGACAGCGCTGACCAAACTTCACGGCCTCGATCTTGGCGTGGACGAGATGGCGCGGCTTTTGGGCCGTGGCGCGAGATCGGGCATCGGCATCGGCGTCTTCGAACAGGGAGGCGTGATTCTTGACGGCGGGGTCACAGGTGACGGTTCTGATGATGGTGCTGATAACGGTGAAAACGGGCCGCCGTCGCCCGCGACCAGCCGCCTAGCCTTTCCCGATGAATGGCGGCTAATGCTGATTCTCGACCTCAAGTCCAAGGGCCTGCACGGGGGCAAGGAAAGCGCCGCCTTCGACGTTCTTCCTCCTTACCAGCCAGAGCAAGCCGCCGATTTGTGCCGCATGATCATTATGCAGGCGCTGCCGGCGTTGGCGGAAAAAAACATCTCCGGCTTCGGCCGTGCCGTCACCGCGTTGCAGGAGGCCGTGGGCGACCATTTCGCCGCCGCCCAGGGGGGGCGTTACAGCAGCCCCAGGGTGGGCGAGGTTCTTTCCTGGCTGGCCGGTCAGGGCGTTGAAGGTTATGGGCAAAGTTCCTGGGGTCCCACGGGATTCGCCTTTTTCGAAGGCGAGGCGGAAGCGACCCGCATGATCGAAGCCGCAGGGCAAAAATGGAAGGATGACGGCGGATTGCAATTCATGGTATGCGGAGGCCGCAATCAGGGACATTTAATCAAAATTTTGTAACGCGCTACCCACCGGGCCTTGATGGACATGGTCCCGCCTTTGCACAGCGGAAAAACAGAAGTAGAAAAGAGGATTAAAGAGCAAAGGAATGAGCAGAAAATATATCCTTCACATGATTACCCCCCAGACCCATGTCAGCCCCTTTGACGTGAATATGGCCGTGGATGCCGGTTTCGACCTCGTCCTGCCCTATACCAATGTGGCGCTGAACGAGATTCAGGGGCTGGTCCAGGACTCCATCTTCTCGCGTTCGGTCAACGACGCCAAGCGCACCGGCATCTTCATCTGCGGCAAGGACACGCAACTCGCCCTGGACATGCTGGATACGGCGAAGGAAGCCATGGTTCCGCCCTTCGAAATTTCCGTTTTTCCCGACCCGGCGGGTTCCTTCACCACCGCCGCGGCCATGGTGGCCTGTACCGAGAAGCTGTTGAAGGACAAGCACGGCACCACCCTGGACGGCAAAAAGGTGGTCATCTACGGCGGCAAGGGAATCGTCGGCACCGTCAGCGGCATCATCTGTACCCAGGCCGGTGCCACCGCCACCCTGGTAGGCTATGACGGGATCGAGAACGTGAAGAAACGGGCCGATGACAGCAAGGCGCGGTTTGGCGTCGACCTCATCCCCGCCGACGGCACCACCGACGAGAAGAACACGGCCCTTTTAGCCGACGCCGATATCGTCTTCTGCGCGGCGCGGGCTGGCACCCAGGTATTGAACAAGGAACAGATGGCCACCGCGCCGCAGGTTCTTGTGGTGGCCGACGCCAATGCGGTTCCCCCGGCGGGCATCGAGGGAGTGGGCCTGAAGGACGACGGCGAACCCATCGAGTCTGGCGTGCTGTCGCTGGGTCCGCTGACCTTCGGCGACATCAAGGTGAAGACACAGCGCGAGCTGTTCCAGGCCATGTGCACCTCGGATACGCCGCTCTATCTCAATTTCCAGGAAGCCACCGAAAAAGCCCGTGAACTGGTCGGGCTTGGCTGACCACGGCTTTCTGATCGCCGCCCTGTCGGGCCGCGGCTTGGCGGCGGCGGCGGCCAGGGCGGGGCACGGGGTTTTCGTCCTCGACCTTTTCAATGACAGCGATCTGGCCGCCCTTGCCCTGGAAAGCGCTCCTGTGGAGGCCGATGCCGGCGGTGGCTTCGAGGTGAACTCACTTCTCGGCGAGGCGCGGAAGCTGAAGTGCGGCGAGGCTCCGCTGGTATTTGGAGCGGGATTTGAGGACCGTCCGGAGCTTTTAAGGCGGCTGGCCGAGGGCCGGACCCTGTGCGGAAATTCCCCGCAGACCCTGGCCCG
>Ga0208278_1000577_pt1 | contig 19495 bp, 18 predicted proteins | sample ETN01SmetaG_FD_185794 | JGI IMG/M metagenome (GOLD analysis project Ga0208278, IMG submission 185794) | Marine microbial and viral communities from oxygen minimum zone, Eastern Pacific Ocean - ETNP2014F12-01SV259 (SPAdes) (version 2) | ecosystem: Environmental > Aquatic > Marine > Oceanic ...
TCATGCAAATCGCCGTCAGTTGCTTCACCTCGTTCTCAAACCATAGCCATTTTTCAGCTAAGAGGTGGTTGCACTGGTTGATCAAGCCAACGCCACGTTGGGTGCAAATGGGACTATTGGCGACGATTTCCAGGGAGCGCTTATGGCATTTCTTTTCGCGGTATCCTCTGGCGGAGAGGCCCGAAAGCTTGAAAAGCTTTTCGTTAAGTTTGATTTCCTTAGGCGCAAACTGATCCTCGCCGACGATGGTCAAACTGTTGTCAGCCCAAGCATGCAAAGGCAACAGAAGCACGATCAAGGATGCAATAAATACGCGCATTAAATGACAGGGGTCTAGACAACTCCCTAGCTTTCTCTAACACGCACCGGTGACACCGCGGTTACGAGACCCCCTATTCAAGGGAAAGGGGCCCAACGAAAAACGCTGAACCCCTTGGAAAACTTGGCGCGCCCGGGAGAACTCGAATCCCCAACCTTCTGATCCGTAGTCAGACGCTCTATCCAATTGAGCTACGGGCGCTTATTTTACCGCCTTGGCCCTTAAAACCGCAGTTTCCGTGGACATGGAGGCGGGAAAGGTGGGGGACAGTAATGAAATCGCCCCGGAATGGCAAGAACGGCAATGCTACGGTAAAAAAAGCCCTGCTGAGACACACTAAAAGCCACTTGTAGCCGCTTCATGGTTTGAGTAGTATCGGCTAGCAGTGGATGGGGGGGGGATCTGCCTATACTTCCTTTCGCATATTCTTTGTGTAGCTGGCGGTGCTCGTTTTTCGAACATTGAAACTTAAGGGTATGTTTTTCCCATGGCTTTTAAGACCGTAAACGCGGTGTTCCTCGGGGCGGCCCTTGCTTTGGGCGGCTGCTCCTACGTCAACGATACTTTCTGGCCTTCGCTTTCCGGCGATGATGAGACCGAAAGCGCGGATGCTTCTGACATTCCCGTTGCGCCAGGACAAGCAGCCGTTGACCAGGGCGGCTCCCCCACTGAGGTTCCCGCTTATGCGCCGCCGCCCGCAGCGCCTCCGGGCTATGCACCGCCACCCGCCGCCGCACCGCCGATGCTGGGCAGCACTGATTTTTCGATGGCGCAGGCCCCACCTGGGCAACCCACGGGCACCTTCGTCGGCGGCAAAATCGTGCAACTGCGTAACGACCTCGGTAACCTTCAGGGCGCCCTTAACGTCCACAACAACGAATTACAGAATATCCGCGGCCAGACAGCTCAGCACACCCAGACCTATTACGGCCTTATTGCCGCCATTCAGGCCCGCCTTCAGGTGGGCACCACGCCTGGTAATCCCGTCCTTACCCAGCAGTGGAACGAGAGCCAGGTCCAGATTGAACTTCTCGGCAACGATATCGCCCATATGAACAGCCTTTCCAACCGCGCCACGTCGGATGCGGCGATGATCGGGTTCCTTCTCGAATCCACCCGGGCCGCCTTTAACCTTTCCGGCGCCATCGAGGAGGACCACCGCCAGCTCACCATCCTCGAAGACGATGTCAATAGGACCATCGTGGTCATCGAACGGCTTCTCTCGGAACTCAACGGGGACATCAAGCGGCAGACTGAATATGTGGCCCGTGAGCATAATAACCTCACCGTGCTGTCGCTGGCGGTCAAGCACGGTGAGTTCTTCGGCACCCCCCTGAGCACCCGCATTGCGCAAGTCACCTCGATGGAGGAATCCATTACGAGCACCGCCCTGGAAGAGGACGTGCCCTTTTCGCCAACCAATCGGCGTCCCCTGGTGGTTATCCGCTTCGACCGCAAGGACGTGAACTATCAGCAGGCCCTTTACACGGCCGTCAACCGGGCCATTTCGCGCCAGCCCGACGCCGCCTTTGATCTGGTGGCTGTGACCCCGAGCGGCGGCTCCCCGACCCAGCTTTCCATAAATTCAAATTCCGCGCGGCGCAGCGCCGAGGAAGTTCTGCGCGCCCTGTCGGATATGGGGCTGCCCGCCGAACGGGTGAAGCTCTCCGCCATGAGCAGCGGCGAGGCGCAAACCAACGAGGTACGTATTTATTTGCGCTGAGGGGTTTCTCACATGGGAAGTGATAAATAAACCGGCGTCATTGCAGCGCCGGTTTTTTCATGGGAAACCCGGGCGGAATGAGGGGCTCAGTCCCCCGCACCGGCGGCAACGGCAACATTGTCGATGAGGCGGGTAGTGCCGAGATGCGCTGCGGCCAGAATCCGGGCCGGGGCATGGGCATCGGACACGGCCTTCAGGGTCAGGGCGTCACAGGCCTCGAAATAATCAACTTTCGAAAAGCCGCCCTCCAGAAGCGCCCTTTCGCCCTCCTCGATCAGGTCCCGGACATCCCCCCCCGCCTCGATCGCCGCTGCCGCCTGTATCAAGGCCCGGAACAGGGTGGGCGCAATGGCACGTTCGGCGGGCGAGAGATAGGCGTTACGCGATGACAGGGCGAGGCCGTCCGCCTCCCGCACTGTGGCCACGGCCTCGATGTGGACGGGAATATCGAGGTCGCGCACCAGCCCACGGATGACCTGTAACTGCTGGTAATCCTTCTCGCCGAACACCGCCATGTCAGGAAGGGATTGTGAGAAGAGCTTGGTCACCACCGTGGCCACGCCCGCGAAATGGCCCGGCCGGAACGCCCCGCACAGGCCCTCGGCGAGTTCCGGCACCCGGACCGAAGTCACCAGGCCTTGCGGATACATCTCTTCCATAGTGGGCGCATAGAGCACATGAACGCCCAACTCCCCGAGAATAGCCCGGTCGGCGGCCTCGTCCCGGGGATAGGCGCTTAAGTCCTCATTCTCGCCAAACTGGGTAGGATTGACGAAGAGGGAGACCACGACCCGGTTACAGGTTTCCAGTGCCCGTTTCACCAGCGCCAGATGGCCTTCGTGCAGCGCGCCCATGGTGGGCACCAAACCAATGCGCTGGTTCCGGCTGCGCCAGGCGGATACCCGGTCACGCAGTTTGGGAACCGTGCGTATAACGGAAATACCGGAATTCCTCGTCATTCCGCCATCCTTTCAGAGATCCGTGAAGCTGGAAAGCGTGCTCTAAACGGCCTTGCGGCGGACCTTGGCGGCGCTGACGACGGTGGCGACCTTCGCCTTCCCATTGGCGGCCCCGAAACAGTGTTCGGGTCCAGGAAAGCGCCGCGAACGCACGTCGGCAGCGTAGGCGGCTGCAAAATTAGAGATTTCCTGACCGAGGTCGCCGTAGCGTTTGACAAATTTGGGCGTGAAATCGGAAAACAGCCCCACCATGTCCTCGGTTACGAGAATTTGGCCGTCACAGGCATTGGAGGCGCCGATACCGATGGTGGGGATGGACAACAGGGAGGTGACCTCGCGGGCCACGGGTTCCCAAGTGCTTTCGATGACCACGGCGAAGGCCCCGGCCTCGGCCACGGCCTTGGCGTCGGCGATGATGCGTTCGGCGTCCTCGGCGTCTTTACCGCGCGCCCGGTAGCCGCCAGTCTGGTTCACCGATTGCGGCATGACCCCGATATGGGCGAGAACCGGAATATGGCGGCGGGTGAGAAAGGCGATGGTGTCGGCCATTTCCACCCCGCCTTCCAGCTTTACTCCGCTAACCCTGGCCTCCGTCATCGCCCGCGAGGCGTTGCGAAAGGCCTGTTCCGGGGATTCATGATAGGAACCGAAGGGAAGATCGATAATCACACAGGCCTGTGATGATCCGCGCGTGACAGCGGCACCGTGGGCAATCATCATATCTAGGGTCACCGGCAGGGTGGTCTCGAAACCGTAGAGCACCATGCCCAGGGAATCCCCCACCAGGATCAGATCCGTATGGGGGTCCACCTGTTTCGCCATGGGGGTGGTATAGGCGGTCAGACAGACCACCGGCTCGCCGCCCTTGCGGGCCTGGATATCGGGCACGGAGATACGGTTTACACGGCTGAGGATGCTCACTGGCTTGTCGCTCCTTACACCAATCCTGGCAACGTGTCAGCTCCGGTGCGGCCATTCAAGGGGTGTTGTGCGCCGCAACAAAAACCGGGAAGAAGAGTTATACTGCATTCCCCCGACCGGGCAAAGCCTCCTGCAAAAAATCCACTTATGGTGGCCCTCTTCCGCCCATATGGCATCCCCGGCGAGGCACGTTCAAGGGAGTATTATGATTTTCTCCCAGGATATGGTGAGCTTCGGACCTTATGTTTAAACCCTGTTTTTTCCTTTTCCTCAGCATTTTGTTCCTCTATGGCTGCACCCCGGTATCGAACGGCCGCGCCCAGCCTGAGGCCGCCATCGGCGTCCCGGGCGGAACACCCAGCGCCGTCACCGGAGAACGGTTCATGGTGGTAGCGGCCAACCCCCATGCGGCGGCGGCGGGACGTCATATCCTGCGCCAGGGCGGCAGCGCCGTGGACGCGGCCATCGTCATGCAGATGGTTCTGGGTCTGGTGGAGCCGCAATCCTCGGGAATCGGCGGCGGTGGGTTCCTGCTCCATTATGACTCCGCGAGTGGTCAGGTTGCCGCCTATGATGGGCGGGAGAGCGCGCCGGCGGGAGCAACGGCGGAGATGTTTCTCAACCTTTTCGGCCAGCCACAGGCGTTCTTCAAGGCCGTTGTGGGTGGTAAATCGGTGGGTGTTCCGGGATTGCTGCGTATGCTGGAACTGGTCCATAAACGGCATGGTGCTCTGCCCTGGAGAGCCCTGTTCGCCCCCGCCATCGAACTGGCCGAAACAGGGTTTGCCGTCTCGCCGCGCCTTCACGGCCTGATCGCCCGCGACGACTATCTGCGCGCCTCCACCACCGCGAAGGACTATTTTTACACGCCTGAGGGCGAGCCCCTTGGGGTGGGGGAGATGCGGGTCAACGAGCCCCTGGCCCGCGTCTTCCGAGCCATCGCGCAAGACGGCGCCGGGGTCTTCTATGAAGGGTCCATAGCCCGCGACGTGGTGGCCGCGGTGCGGGAGGCGGACAATCCAGGAACGCTTTCCCTGGTCGATATGGCCGCCTACAGGGCGAAGAAGCGTCCCACCCTGTGCCGCCCCTACCGACGCTGGCGGGTGTGCGGCATGCCGCCACCCTCTTCCGGCGGCATCACCATGTTGCAGGGTCTTGGCATTCTCGACTCCTTTGATCTGGGCGGACTGGAGCCGGGCGCGGCGAAAACGGTGCATCTTTTGAGTGAGGCCACGCGGCTGGCCTTCGCCGACCGCAACACTTACATCGCCGATCCCGATTTCGTCGCGGTGCCGCAGCGGCAACTTCTCGACCCAGGCTATCTCGCGGCGCGGGCGGGCCTTGTGTCACCCCACAGGGCCATGGATGAGGTGTCCCCGGGCATCATGCCAGACCCCCCACAACAGCTTAACCTGGGCCCCGGAGAGACGATCGAGCGCCCCTCCACCACTCATCTCAGCGTCATCGACGGAGAAGGCAACGCCGTAGCCCTGACGTCGAGCATCGAAAACGCCTTCGGTTCGCGCTTGATGGTGGACGGCTTCCTTCTCAACAACCAGCTCACCGATTTTTCCTTCCACCCCAGGGTAGCCGGAAAAGAGGTGGCGAACCGGGTGGAAGCGGGTAAGCGCCCGCTCAGTTCCATGGCCCCGACCCTGGTCTTCGACGAGAAGGGCGAGCTGGTCCTGGTTCTGGGGTCGCCTGGGGGAATCAACATCATCCCCTATGTTCTGAAAACCATCGTCGCGGTGCTCGACCAGGGGCTAAACATCCAGCAGGCCATCGCCATGCCCAATCACGCCAATCGCGCTCATATCACCGTGATTGAGGCAGGAACGCCCCTGGAGGCTCTGGATTACGAGCTTACCCGCATGGGCCACGAAGTGGCCATCCGCCCCATGACCAGCGGCCTACACGGTATTCAGGTGACGCCGGAGGGCTTGCTGGGCGGCGCCGATCCCCGCCGCGAAGGCGTGGCACTGGGAGATTAGGGAGGGATTAGAGGGAGATCGGGATTCGACGAGCAGACAGAAGAGGGCTGCTTATCCAAAGAGGAAGGGGCCTAAATGCGCTCTTTGCGGGGAAATCCGGCAGTGAGTAACATTGACTTCCCCGGCTCCAGACTTTATACAGCCGTCCTTGTTCTGAACTCCCAAAATATTTCGGAGTCGACCCTTGAAACGCACCTATCAGCCAAGCGTTCTCGTTCGTAAGCGCCGCCACGGTTTCCGCTCCCGCATGGCCACCGTAGGTGGCCGCAGGGTGCTGGCGAAACGCCGCACCAAGGGCCGCAAACGCCTGTCCGCCTGAAATCCATGTCCCCCGTTATCGAGCGCCTCAAACGGCGGTCGGATTTCCTCCGCGTCGCGGCCGTACGCTGTAAATCGGTAACGCCCGGCCTAATTCTCCAGGCCATGGTCCGCAAGGGGGATTCTTCCGGCGCCTCCATGGAGAAAAACGTGCCCATACGTATCGGTTATACCGCCAGTAAAAGGGTGGGCGGCGCCGTGGAACGCAACCGGGCACGGCGGCGTCTCCGCGCCGTGGTCACCAAGGTCATCCCCGATCACGCTAAGCCGGGGTATGATTTTGTCCTGATCGCCCGCAAGGGAACCCTGACCCGTCCTTTTCCCAAGCTTCTGGATGATCTTGTGACATCCTTAAAGCGGCTTGAAGCCTATCACCCTGTTTAAGATATCTGGTTCCCGCATGAATCTTGTACAACACCTACTGCGTGTCCTGATCCGTAGCTATCAGATACTGATTGCCCCGGTCCTGCCGGGAGGATGCCGGTATGCGCCAAGCTGCTCGGAATACGCGCTGGAATCGGTTGCCCGCCACGGCGCCGTAAAGGGAGCCTTTCTCACCATCGCCAGGATTGCCCGCTGTCACCCCTGGGGCCGCCACGGCCATGACCCGGTGCCACAGACGTTGCAGACCTTTGTGCCTTTAAGCCGGGAGGGCGATGGCCGTGGATGAGCAACGCAATCTTTTCCTAGCGATACTTCTGTCGTTGTTGATTCTGGTGGGGTTCCAATATTTCTTCAGCCCGCCGCCGCCGGTCGAGGATGCAACCGTCTCGCAGGAGGCGAGCGAGGGCGGTATGGTGCCGGAAGCGCCAGTCCTGGAAGGTGACGGCGGCGGCATCACACCGGCGCCGCCTTCAATGCAGCCTGTGGCGTCCCCCACAGAGAAAGACGAGCACCCTTCCCTCACCCGCGAGGAAGTCCTTTTGCAAAGCGGACGGGTGCGGATCGAAACTTCGCAATTGGTGGGCTCACTGGCGCTGACCGGCGCCCGGCTCGACGATCTGACTCTTGTCAAATACCGCGAAGCCCTATCACGGGAGAGCCCGCTTATCACCCTTCTTTCCCCGCCCGGCACGCCGGATGCCTATTTCGCCCGCCATGGGTGGACAGCGGGAGCCAAGGGCGTTGCGGTCCCCGATAACAAAACGGTCTGGGGATTGAGCGACGGCAAGGTCTTGTCTCCGGAGAATCCCGTCACGCTGCGCTGGGATAACGGACAGGGGCTGGTATTTACTAAAACCTTCGAGGTTGACGATAACTTCATGTTCACCGTCACCCAGAGGGTTGAAAACACGGGCAGTGAGAAGGTCTCGCTGTATCCCTATGGGTTGATCTCACGCACGGGAACGCCCAGCACCCTGGGCTTTTATATCCTTCACGAGGGCCCGCTGGGGGTCTTCGATGGCACCCTGGAGGAATTGGATTACGATGAACTTCAGGAAGAACACCGGATCGCCCAGACCACCACCGGGGGCTGGCTGGGGATAACGGACAAATACTGGCTTGTAGCCCTGGCCCCGGACAGGGAAAACCGGGTCAACACCAATTTCATCCACGCCAATGTGCAGGGCAGGAACAAATATCAGGCTGATTACCTAGGTCGGGAATTCGTTCTGGCGTCGGGCGGCAGCGCTGAGGTTTCCAGTAATCTCTTCGCCGGAGCCAAGATTGTTGAGCTTCTCGACGCCTATACCACCACCTACGGCATTGACCGGTTCGACCTGGCGGTTGATTTCGGCTGGTTCTATTTTCTTACCAAGCCCATCTTCTACGCCCTGAATTTCTTCAACCGGATTTTCGGCAACTTCGGTCTCGGCATCCTTGCCCTGACCATCATCTTCCGGCTACTCATGTATCCGCTGGCCAACAAGTCCTTCCGGGCCATGAACGCCATGAAGAAGCTGCACCCGCAGATTACTGAACTGCGGGAGCGGTTCGGGGAGGACAAGGCGCGCATGAACCAGGAAATGATGGCGCTCTATAAGCGGGAGAAGGTTAATCCCGCGGCGGGCTGTCTTCCCATGCTGGTTCAGATCCCCATCTTCTTTTCCCTCTATAAGGTGCTGTTTGTGTCTATCGAGATGCGCCAGGCGCCATTCTACGGCTGGATCGCCGATCTTTCCGCGCCCGACCCCACGTCGCTCTTTAATCTGTTCGGGCTTCTTCCATTTGATCTGCCGTCTTTTCTGCATATCGGCGTGTGGCCCATCCTCATGGGGCTCACCATGTATCTCCAGCAGAAGCTCAATCCACCCCCGGCCGACCCCGTTCAGGCCAAAATCTTCATGTTCCTGCCTTTCATCTTCACCATCCTTCTCGCCAATTTTCCGGCGGGGCTGGTAATTTACTGGGCCTGGAACAACGTGCTGTCCATCGGCCAGCAATGGTTCCTGATGAAAAAGATGGATGCGCCAGCAAAGAAAAGCTGAAGGCGGGGGAATGGATCATGTCCGGCACGGATCGGGATACACAAGATACGGTGGACTCGGCGGCCGGGATCACGCCTGAATCTCTGGAAAAGGGGCGCATTCTTTTCGCCGGAGAATGCCGTTTCGTCGCCGGCGCCACGACGGCGGACAACCTGCCCCCCGGCACCTTGCCGGAAGTAGCCTTCGCCGGCCGTTCCAATGTGGGCAAGTCGAGCCTTATCAACGCCCTGACCGGACACAAAACCCTGGCCAGGATTTCCCAGACGCCGGGGCGCACCCGCCAGATCAACTTCTTTGTCCTTAACGACCGGATGATGCTGGTGGACCTGCCTGGTCATGGCTATGCCAAGGCGCCGAAACACGAGATTTACAGGTGGACGGAGTTGACCGACGCCTATTTTCGCGGCCGGGCGACTCTGCGGCGGCTCTACCTTCTCGTGGACAGCCGCCACGGCGCCAAGAAGGTGGACCGTGATCTGATGGACCGTCTCGATGCTGCCGCCGTTTCCTATCAGATGGTGCTGACCAAAACCGACAAGGCCAAGGCGAAGGACCTAGAACAGATAAAGGAACGGCTGGGTGAGGAAATACGCCAGCACCCTGCCGCCCTTCCCTACATCATCGCCACCAGCGCCCGCGAGAGCAGCGGCATACCCGAACTGCGCGCCATGCTGGCGGGGCTGTGCGAAGCCGGGTGAGGCCTGGGATAACACCTGTGGGGTGGAATATTTACTAAAAAAGTAATTTATTTCGTTGACATTTATTACTTAATTCGTAAATTTCTCCCATGTCCAAGATTGCCGACCGCATCATCGCCCTGTGTGGCGGGCCGCAGACCATCTCCGAATGGCTCGGTATCAGTCCCACCAGTGTCTATCGCTGGACCTATCCCAGGAGCAACGGTGGTAGTGGCGGGCATATTCCGCAAAAACATATCGAGCCACTTCTGGAAGCGGCCGGGCGCCGCGGCATTCCTCTGACATTGCAGGATTTCTTCGATGACGCCCCGCTCCCGTCTGCGGGCAAGGAAAAGAAAACAACCCCGACACCGACGCATATTCACGATGCCTGGCTGGCCAAGGCGCACACGCTGTCTGAAGCCCTGCCGTACATGCGCAATTACGCAGGCAAGACCTTCGTCATCAAGTTCGGCGGCCACGCCATGGGGAAAGCGGAGCTGGCGAAACTGTTCGCCCGCGACATGGTCATGCTCAAGCAGCTGGGGATCGATCCCATCGTGGTGCATGGCGGCGGACCACAGATCGGCGGCATGCTGGAGCGGCTGAAGATCAAAAGTTCCTTCGTCGACGGGCTGCGGGTCACCGACAAGAAAACCGTGGAAATCGTCGAAATGGTGCTGTCGGGCTCCATCAATAAGGACATCGTCTGGGCCATCCAGTCGGCCGGAGGCAACGCCGTGGGCCTGTCCGGCAAGGACGGCTGTCTTGTTATGGCTAAAAAACTCCGCCGCAAAAAGCGGGACGAGGACTCGAGTATTGAGAATGTCCTCGACCTCGGCTTCGTCGGCGAACCAGCGGCGGTAAACCCGCATATCCTGGAAACCTTGAAACAATCGGACATCATTCCGGTGATTGCCCCCATCGGAGTATGCCCAGACGATATGACCTATAACATCAACGCCGATACAGTGGCCGGAAGCGTGGCCGAAGCCATGACCGCTAAGCGCCTACTGATGCTGACCGATGTGGAGGGGATCAAGGACAAGTCGGGAGCCCTGATCCCGGAACTGAGCATCAGCCAAGCCAAGAAACTGATTGCCGACGGCACCATTGAGGGCGGCATGATCCCCAAGGTGGAGACCTGTATCCTGGCGGTTCAGGGCGGTGTGGAGGCTGCCGTTATCATGGACGGGCGCGTGCCCCACGCCCTGTTGCTGGAAATTTTCACCGAACACGGCGTCGGCACGCTGGTGCGCCGCGCCTGAGCCCAAGTTACCGGCCTGGCCGCGCTGTTACTCGGGCTGAGCCTTGGAGGCGGGGCCCATCCCGGGTTGGAATCTCTCCAGGCTCTTCGTCTCACCTTCCCCATCATTAAGCTCTTTCTGTTGCGGCTCCTCCACCATCCAATCGGGATCGGGAAGCGTCTGCTCCGAAGCGGTTTCGTCATTATCTTCACCGCCGTCATCGCGGACCCAGTCAGGCTCGAGAAGCCCGTCATCCTGTTTAGGTTTTGCCTCACCTGATCCTCCACCCCGGACTTGCCAGGGACGCGGCACTCAATCAGACTGGCGGGGCGTTATCTCACCTAAAAAACCCACTGGGAAAACCCACCGACCATGCCCGCAAGGACTCCAGCCACGACAAAAGAGCCCCCGCCCCGTAGCGGAGAAGCCCCGGTGCCCGTTTCCGGCCTTTCCCTGGAGCATGTGGAAAACTGGATTTTCGACCTCGACAACACGCTGTATCCGGCGGATTCAAACCTTTTCGCCGTGATAGACCAGCGCATGAAAGCCTTTATAAGCGCCGAGCTTGGAATTGAGGCAGATGACGCCTTCAGGGTCCAGAAGGACTATTTCAGGAAATACGGCACCACCCTTCGCGGTCTTATGCTTCACCATGGCACCAACCCCCACGCCTTCCTCGATTATGTTCATGATATTGACCTCACCCTGCTCACCCCCGATCCGGAGCTGGCCCGGTGCCTGAAAAAACTTGGGGGGCGCAAGATCATCCACACCAACGGCTCCGGGGGCCACGCCAGAAGGGTTCTCGAGCGGCTGGGTATAGGGGAGTTCTTCACGCACGTGTTCGATATCATCGAGGCGGATTTCCTGCCCAAGCCCGAACCCGCCGCCTATCGCCGTCTTCTTGAACGCTTTCGGCTGTGCGCAGGAACCACCGCCCTGTTCGAGGACATCCCGAGAAATCTCGTCGCGGCCGCAGAAATGGGCATGACCACCATCTGGGTCCGCAACCACACGCGCTGGGCGGAAGAAGCAGAAAGCCACGACCATATTCACCATGTCACCGATGATCTGACGGGCTGGATCGGCGATCTGGTGGCGGCCCGCGCCCCGCAAGGCGAAGCGCCGGCTTAGTCCCCCTTTGCCAAGGCGTTGACAGGGAAAGTCCGCTGCCGCATGTTCCCACCTTCTTTTCCGTCTCTTTCCGCCTTGGAATTTTTATGACGTATTCAAATTTGCAAAAAATCATCGACGATGCTTGGGAATCACGCCAGGAAATCGATATCTACACCAAGGGTGAAATTCCCGAAGCCGTAGAAGAAACGTTGAATCTTATGGATTCGGGAACCCTCCGCGTGGCCGAAAAAGATGATGACCAGTGGCATGTTAATCAATGGCTGAAAAAAGCCATTCTTCTTTCCTTCCGGCTTAAGGACAATGTGGTGATCCCAGCCGGCCAGTGGGACCCCGGGCTGGGCAAATCGGGATGGTACGACAAGGTCTCCTCCAAATTCGCGGGCTGGAACGAAGAACGCTGGCAACAAGCGGGATTCCGGGTCGTGCCCAACTGTGTGGTACGCCATTCCGCCTACATCGCGCCCGGCGTGGTGCTGATGCCGTCCTTCGTCAATCTTGGGGCCTATGTGGATTCCGGCACCATGGTGGACACCTGGTCCACGGTGGGGTCCTGCGCGCAGATTGGAAAGAACTGTCATATTTCCGGGGGCGCGGGGATCGGGGGCGTTCTGGAACCCCTTCAGGCAGGGCCGGTGATTATCGAGGATGACTGTTTCATCGGCGCCCGTGCCGAGGTCGCCGAGGGCGTCATCGTCGAGACCGGCTCGGTGCTGTCCATGGGTGTTTATATCGGTGCTTCGACGAAAATCATCGACCGCGCCAGCGGCGAGATTCACTTTGGACGGGTACCCCCTTATTCGGTGGTAGTCTCGGGGTCCATGCCGGGCAAGCCGCTGCCCGACGGCTCCCCCGGACCGTCCCTATATTGTGCGGTCATCGTCAAGCAGGTGGACGAAAGGACCCGTTCCAAAACCTCGATCAACGAATTGCTGCGTGATTGAGGTGCGTTAGAGACCCATATGAGAACCGACCCTCTCGATCTGGCCCGCGCCCTCATCCGTTGCCCCAGCGTGACACCCGAAGACGGCGGCGCGCTGACAGTTCTCGAGGAAGCGCTGAAGAAACTGGGCTTTACCTGCCACCGGATGACCTTTTCCGCCCCCGGCACGCCGGATGTGGACAATGTGTACGCCCGCATTGGCGATACCGCGCCTAATTTCTGTTTCGCCGGGCATACCGACGTAGTCCCGGTTGGAGACGCGCAAGGCTGGAACACGGACCCCTTTGCCGGCGAGATTGTCGAGGACAGGCTTGTGGGACGCGGGGCTGCCGACATGAAAGGCGCCATCGCCTGTTTTGTGGCCGCCAGCGCCCGTTTTCTCGATCAACGCGGCGGCGACTTTCCCGGCTCTCTAAGCCTTCTCATTACCGGTGACGAGGAAGGCCCGGCCGTCAATGGCACAGCAAAAGTCCTCGACTGGATGAAGGATTGCGGTGAAACGCTGGATGCCTGTCTGGTGGGCGAGCCCACCAACCCCGAATATCTGGGCGAGACCATAAAAATTGGACGGCGCGGCAGCCTCAACTGTCATCTGACTGTCATGGGAACCCAAGGCCATGCGGCCCATCCCCAGCACGCCGACAATCCCATCCCACGCCTTTTGCACATGCTCGACCTTATTACCACCCAACCACTGGACGAGGGAACCGAACACTTCCAGCCTTCGAATCTTGAGGTGACCTCGGTGGATGTGGGCAATCAGGCCCCTAATGTCATCCCGGCGCGGGCTGAGGTCCGGTTCAACATCCGCTTCAACGACACCCATAGCGGTGCCGGGCTGGAAAGCTGGCTGCGGGAAAGTTTCGATTCGGCCGGCACGGACTATCAACTAGATGTTGAGATATCGGGCGAACCTTTTCTCACCCTGCCCGGCGATTTAAGCAAGCTGGTTGAGAATGCCGTTTCAACCGTCACCGGAAAGACGCCGCAACTCAACACGTCCGGCGGCACTTCTGACGCCCGCTTCATCCGTCATTTCTGTCCGGTTGCCGAGTTCGGACTGGTGGGGGCCACCATGCATAAAACCGATGAAAGCGTGGCGCTTGAGGACCTCGAAGCGCTTACGGAAATTTACTTCCACATCCTTGACGGATATTTTCCGGCCTCCTGAGGCCGTGGAACATAAATAATGACCCTCTGTGAAATTGCCACCGGCATCTAAACGCCCAGGAGTTATTGCTTCTTTTTCTCTTCGTAAATAGCTTCGAGAAAATACAGCCCTTCCGGCGGAGCGGTGGGTCCGGCGGCACTACGGTCACAGGCGGCCAACGCATCTACCACCTCCCCGGTGGTCCATTTACCCTCCCCCACCCAAGCAAGAGTACCTGCGATGATACGCACCTGGTTGTGAAGAAAGGACGGAGCGCGTAACAACAGCTGGATTTCCTCGTCCTGACGCGTAACCGCAATATGGTTCATGGTCTTTTCTGCCGATTCCGCCTGACAATGGACAGAACGGAAAGAAGTAAAATCATGAAAACCCACAAGAGCCATCCCCGCTTCGGCCATAGCCTCGCTGTCTAGAGGCACGATCACGTGCCAAGCCCGCCCCTTATCCAAGGTCAACGGCGAGCGGCGGTTTATGATACGGTAGAGATAGGCCCGCTCAGTAGCCGAAAATCGGGCGTGGAAATCGTCATCCACCAGCTCGGTAGCCAGGATTGAAATGGTGGCGGGTTTGACGTGAAAATTGAGGGCATCGCGGATAGTATCCACCTCAGCCGCCCCCGCGAGATCGAAATGGGCCACCTGGCCGAGTGCATGAACACCGGTATCGGTACGGCCGGCACCGAACAGTGTGGTTGCTTCGCCACAGAACTTCTTGATAGCTTCTTCCAGGACTTGTTGCACCGACAGGCCGTTTTCTTGGCGCTGCCAGCCCACAAAACCGCCGCCGTCATATTCTATGGTCAGCTTATAACGCGGCACAGATGCTTAGCCTTCCGGCAAAACGGTGTGTGCGGGAACGGGAAAGCCGCGCAGGAAGCTCTCAACTCCCATGGCCGACTTTCCGGACCGTTGCAGGCGGCAAATCCGAAGCACCCCTTCGCCGCAGGCAATGGTGAGCTTGTCGTCCAAGACCGTGCCTGGTTTCTCCCCGCCACCTGCCAGGTCCTTAGCCGAGAGAACCTTGATACGCTCGCGTTTTCCCGCGGTCTCATATTCGAACCAGGCGCCGGGCCAAGGCGTGAAGGCGCGCACCTGGCGCTCCAGTTCACTCGCCGGACGCTGCCAGTGAAGCCGGCCTTCGGCGGGGGTCAGTTTTTTGGCATAAGTGATCCCTTCCTGAGGTTGCAGGCGTGGCGCTAGCGTACCCTCCGCCGCGGCTTCCAAGGCCATAACCATCAGTTTTGCGCCCAGTTGGGAGAGTTCGTCATGGAGGCTCCGGGCCGTGGTCTCCGGGGTTATGGGGACGGAGTTAGCCAACAGAATATCTCCAGCATCAAGCTCTTCCGTCACTTTCATAATGGTGACGCCAGATTTCTCATCCCCTGCGAGGATAGCGTGTTGTACAGGTGCAGCGCCGCGCCAACGGGGCAACAGCGACGCATGGACGTTAAGACAGCCCAGAGACGGGGCGTTGAGGAAGGCGGCGGGCAGGAGCAATCCATAGGCCGCAACCACGGCGGCATCCGCCTTGTACGCGGTGAAGGCCGTCTCTTCCTCCGGACCTTTTAGGCTCTCCGGAGTATGCACGGGTATTCCCTTCGCTTTGGCATAGACATGAACCGGGGCGGAGTGCTCCTTCTGTCCTCTGCCAGCGAGACGGGGGGGCTGGCTATAAACGCATTTCACCTCATGACCAGCCTCAAGAAGGGCCGCTAGCACGGGGACAGAAAAATCCGACGATCCCATAAAAACCAGACGTAAATGGTGCTGGGCCATGGCTGGCCTCCCGGAAAATTAGAGGATGGGAGCGGTTACCGCGGCCTTGGCGGAGGTACGCTTATGCGTCTTGGTTAGTTTGCGGAGAATGATGTTCCGTTTTACCGCCGTCAGATGGTCGATAAACAGAATGCCGTCGAGATGATCCATCTCATGCTGGATACAGATGGCGAGGAACCCCTCGGCGTCCATCTCCTGGACTTCATTATCCCGGTCGAGATAGCGTACCCGCACCGCCGCGGGGCGGATGACCTCAGCAGAGTGCTCGGGTATTGAAAGGCAGCTTTCCTCGGCAGAGAGCAACTCCTCGGAAGACCAGATGATCTTTGGATTGGCTACATATAGGGGGTTGGGCGTTTCCTCCCCTAGGGAAAGATCAATCGCCAGGACCCGTCTTGCCACGCCCACTTGGGGCGCGGCCAAGCCGACACCATTATAGGCGGCGCATGTGGTCTCAAAAAGGTCGTCCATAAGTCGGCGCACTCCGTCGTCCACCCTCTCGACGGGGGTGGATTTTACTTTCAGGCGCGGGTCGGGCGCGGTGATGATATCCAGCTTGGCCATAAAAAATACCGTTATTAAACAGGATCCACATATTCTAGTTATGCTGCAGCTTTCTTACCGTCAAGCCCTTCACCGGGAAGGAAGCCGGGGAAGCTCTTGAGAAACCTGATGATTCAGCCTAGGTGACGCCATAGCCCGTAGCGGTTTAAGGACCAGAGAGGACAGCATCCCAGCATCCGTTTATGGGGCAGAACATGGCCGTGGAAATTGTCGAGAATGCCCACTTTTCCTCCGAGATTTACGGCAAGCACGGTTTGCGTCCGCCTTTCCGGGCGAGGACGTCGTGTGGGTGGCATGTCGAGCAGGATGAGCCGCAAGTCATGGTGGGCAAGGCCGAAACGGCGCAGCAGTATATATTTCGCCACCGCAAAGTCCCGGCAATCACCCTCGCCGTGGAAGAGCGCGCGCGGCGGACGCCAGGGCGTGGTAAACGTTTCACTCCATGCGCCAGGCTGGTAGCGGCAGCCATTTACATATTCCTGGACAGTACGAAGAAGTCCCGCAACCCTGGTCTCCTCGGGTCCCAAGAAGCGGCGGGGCGAAATATTCAGCGCCGCCATATTGGCGGCCACGGCGGAGCTTGGCATCACCAATTTTTCGCGACTATTGAAAAGGGCCGGAAAGGGAGCGGTAAGAGCCTGGGCCGGGATAGCTCCTGAAGACATCGCTGCCACTGCCATGAACGCGCCGCCGCGCAGCAAAAAAGAACGGCGCGAGGTATCGGAGATTGAGGTGTCAGAAATTACAGTGGGGGGAAAATACGCGGTCATTGTCCTTGTGGCATAAAGTTTAGGTACCTTCCCTTCACCAGCCATAATATAATGCCCGCCTGCAAGTAATTGTGGTGGTTTTTTTCAAAGGAAGAACAGGTGGGTACAACTCAGGTCATTTTGCTATTTACCGCGTTCACGCTGCTGGTGGTGGTGGCAATCTATCTGATCGTGCGGCACGGAAGAAGTGATGAGCAAACTAATTTAGACAAGCTGGTCAACGCCCAGGCCGGGCTTGATGGGCGCCTCAACCAGCTGACGCAAAACCAAGCGGCGGCGCAGAAGCTTCTGGACGAACGGCTGGCCGACGTGGCCCGGCGGGTAAGCGAAAGCCTGGAAAAGACCTCGCAGAAGGCCCAGACCAGCATGGCCGAGATGAAGGAACGCCTGGCCGTCATCGACGCCGCCCAGAAAAACATCACCAAGCTTTCAAGCCAGGTGGATTTATTACAGGGCATCCTCGCCAATAAACAGGCGCGCGGCGCCTTCGGCGAAATCCGCCTCAACGACCTGGTAAAAGACGTGCTGCCGTCCTCGGCCTACGATATTCAGGCAACGCTTTCCAACGGCAAGAGGGTGGATTGCCTGATCAAGCTCCCCAATCCACCGGGGTCCATCTCCATAGACGCCAAGTTCCCTCTGGAGAGTTACCACGCCCTGCGCGAAGCCGGGGATGACATCGCCCGTAAGAAAGCAGCGCAGCGTTTCGGCACCGATATCAAAAATCATCTGCGTGATATCGCCGAGAAATACATCCTGCCCGGTGAAACCGCCGAAACGGCGCTCATGTTCCTGCCCAGCGAGGCCGTCTATGGGGAGATTCACGCCAATTTCCCCGATCTCGTGGAAATGTCCTTTCGCGCCCGGGTTCTTATCGTTTCGCCTTCTACCCTGTGGGCGACCCTCAATACGGTGCGCGCGGTCCTAAAAGACGTGGAAATGCGCGAACAGGCCGGAAAAATCCAAAAGCTTATCCATATCTTACTGGAAGACGTCACCCGTCTCGACAAGAGGGTCGGCAGCCTTCAGAAACATTTCGACCTGGCGGAAAAGGATATCCGGGAGATAAACACCTCCACCGGCAAGATCACCCGCCGCGGCGAAGACATCATCTCCGAGGACCTCCCTGAATCTAAGGACCTCGCCGGGGACGGCGAGGCCTCCCTGTTGCCGCCCCGGTCCAATGACTGATCTATCGGGGCGGTGATCGGGATAATTCTGTAAAAAACCCTGTTCTAGGCGGGTGAGCGCGCCTTCAAGGCTGCGGTCAGGGTGCCGTCGTCGAGGTAATCGAGTTCTCCACCCATGGGTAGGCCGTGGGCGAGCCTGGTGATCCCCACTCCGCATTGGGCCAGGCGGTCGGCCACGTAATGGGCTGTGGTCTGGCCGTCCACCGTGGCGTTAGTGGCGAGGATAACCTCTGTCACCTCTGCGTTGGACGCCCGTTCTACCAGCTTGGTGATCTTGAGTTCCTCCGGCCCCACGCCGTCGAGAGCCGACAGGGTGCCGCCCAGTACGTGATAGCGCCCCCGGTAAACGCCCGAGCGTTCCACGGCCCACAGGTCGGCTACTTCCTCCACCACGCAGATCACAGAGTCGTCACGCTTTGCATCGCCACATATGGCGCAGGGGTCCACTGTGTCGAGATTGCCGCATTGGCCACAGCTGCGGATGGTTTCCGCCGCCTGGGTCAGCGCCGAGGCCAACGGGGCCAACAGGGAGTCCCGTTTTTTCAGGAGTTGCAGTGCCGCCCGGCGGGCCGAACGCGGCCCCAGGCCAGGAAGCCTGGCGAGAAGCCCGATCAGTTGGTCAATGTGGGAGACCGCCATGGTTAGAACAGATCAGAACGGTAGGTTCATGCCCGGGGGAAGCTCCAGCCCGCCGGCAACCTTGGACATTTCCTCTTTCATCTTTTCTTCGATCCGATTGCGGGCATCGTTGACGGCGGCGACGATGAGGTCTTCGAGAATCTCCACGTCGTCGGGGGTCACCAGAGAGGAGTCTATTTTCACAGCCTTGGCCATTCCCTTGCCGGTGAGGGTCACTTCCACCATGCCGCCTCCGGAGACGCCGGTGATCTCTGCAGCGTCGAGACTGGCCTGCAGCTCTGCCATTTTCTCTTGCATCTGCTGGGCCTGTTTCATCATCTGGCCAATATTCTTCATTGGGGGTCATCTCCTTCCGGATTGGCGCTATCGTCCAGGTTGCGGACGGCGGTGACTGTGGAGCCTGGAAAGGCGTCGAGAACGGCGCGCACCAGGGGCTCGGTCCCGGCCTCGGCGCAGACTTTTTCTTCCGTCTCCCGAATCTGTTCGCCGAGGGTGGGATCGCCTTCCGCCTGAGATACGCTCACCACCCAGCGCGCTCCGGTCCAGCGCCCCAGGTAATCGCTCAGCATCCCGGCCAGCTTGGCCGGGGCTTGGGGGCCGGGGCGGAATTCCATGCGGCCGGACTCGAAGCTCACAAGGTGCACATCATTGATCAAATGGGCCTGAAGGCGGCCTTCGCGGTGCCGTTTCGTCAGCGCCACCACGTCCCGGAAACTGGTCACGCT
>Ga0208278_1000579_pt1 | contig 19418 bp, 18 predicted proteins | sample ETN01SmetaG_FD_185794 | JGI IMG/M metagenome (GOLD analysis project Ga0208278, IMG submission 185794) | Marine microbial and viral communities from oxygen minimum zone, Eastern Pacific Ocean - ETNP2014F12-01SV259 (SPAdes) (version 2) | ecosystem: Environmental > Aquatic > Marine > Oceanic ...
AATTGACCTGGCGACCGACTGCATAAGTTGTCGATCGTGGGTAACGAATACTATGGTCCCCTCAAAGGAAAGCAATTGTTCTTCAAGCCACTGAATGGTGGGGATATCCAGGTGATTGGTCGGCTCATCCAGAAGCCAGACATCCGGCTTCGTCACCAACGATTTCGCAATGGCGACCCTTTTAACCCAGCCACCCGACAGTTCTCGCATTGATTTGTCCGGATCAAGATCCATTCGACCCAGAACAGATTCAATATTGTGGTTTATAGACCAGCCATTCGCAGCTTCGATTTTTTCCTGCAGTTGAGATAACCGATCAACATTGCCATCATCTTTGAGATGGTTGGTAAGATGATGATATTCCGTGAGCAATTCACCAATGTCTGCATAGCTTTCGGCAACTGTCTGGAAGACGGACAGATCATTACTGCGAGGCAGTTCCTGCTCAAGGGTTGCACATACCAGATTGTCCTGCCGCCAGATATCACCTTCATCAGGAGGTAGTTCACTCGAGACAAGTCGCATTAAGGTGCTCTTGCCTGCACCGTTTCTTCCAGTCAGGCAGATCCTGTCACCTTTCTCAATCGTCAGATCAGCACTTTCGAGTACGTGATCATTTCCGAACGAGATGCTGACGTTCTTCAACGTGATAATCGGCATATTTTTAACGGAATTTAAATGCCTGACTTCTCAATCAGGTCATCAGATCAATGATGATGTTTCTCTTTATTCTCTCGCAGTTGTTCTTCGGTCGCTTCGGTCTGAAATTTCTGCTTCCAGTCTGAATAGGGCATACCGTAAATAATTTCTCTTGCCCCTTCATAATCCAGGTCAATTCCTTTATCCTCTGCCGCCGCTTGGTACCACTTACTGATACAGTTTCTGCAGAAACCAGCCAGGTTCATCAGATCGATATTCTGTACTTGTTTGTTTTCGTCCAGGTGCTGTACAAGATGTCTGAAGGCGGCTGCCTCAAGTTCCAGTTTTGTTTGGCTATCCATTTAGACACTCGCTGTTAGACTCTGATAAGCGCTACCTTAACTTACAGGCAGGATCAGATTCCAGCACACTTTTTTAAGCTGACTGCTGAAGGCTTCTAAGGCATAAATAATGAGTGATTTTATCATCGGTCAGAAATGGATCAGTAACGCTGAACCAGAACTGGCTATGGGCAGAGTAATACAGCTGACGCACCGAACGATTTCAGTTTTCTTTGATATTTCTTCTGAAGAACGCACCTATGCAAGAGGCCAGGCTCCACTGACCCGGGTTAAATTCAATCGCGGTGACAAGATTGCCACCCAGGATAACGTTGTGATTACCGTTGAATCAGTTTCTGAAAAGGACGGTATCTTTGTTTATCACGGGGATTATCTGGGAACAGACACCATTGTCATGGAGACAGAACTGGACCCTAACGTCCGATTCAGCAAGCCCCAGGATCGCTTGTTCACTTATCAACTTGACGACAACCAATGGTTCAATCTGCGCCATGAAACCCTGCGACATGCCTCCTATCTGTCCAGTGGCAAAAGCAGGGGATTATATGGACCCAGGATTTCGCTTATCCCCCATCAATTATACATCGCCAACGAAGTAGCCGGTCGATTTGCTCCCAGAGTACTGCTTGCGGATGAAGTCGGCCTGGGTAAAACCATCGAAGCTGGTCTGATCGTGCATCAGCAATTGCAGACTGGCCGTGCATCCAGGATTCTGATCATCGTACCCCCTACTCTGGTATTTCAGTGGTTCGTTGAGATGATCCGAAGATTCAACCTTCAATTCACAGTCCTGAATGAAGACCGCTGTCAGCAAATTACTGCAGACAACACAGAAGAAGCGATTCTCGAGGATGAGCTGATAAAGCCCTTCAATCCCTTCGAAGCACAGCAACTAATGCTCTGTTCTCTCGATCTATTCACATCCAATCCTGACAGAATTGAGCAAATGATGGATGCCGAATGGGATCTGGTTGTCGTCGATGAAGCCCATCATCTCCACTGGGCTCCTGAAGATGTCAGCCTGGAATATCAAATTGTAGAGCTTTTCTCAAAGGTCACCAAGGGTCTCCTGCTGCTGACCGCCACACCCGAACAACTTGGCCGAAGCGGGCATTTCGCGAGATTAAAACTTCTGGATCCTGATCGATTTCACGATTATGAGCAATTCATAGAAGAGGAACATCAGTTTGAATATATTGCTGATGCGGCCACAGATCTGCTGCAGGGTGAGCCAGAGGAGAAGAAGGCATCAAGAGAGGCCATCCAGGAACTGTTGCAACTGAGCGCGGACGATACAGACTTAATCAAGGCTCTACTTGATCGACATGGAACAGGCCGGGTTCTTTTCAGAAATGTGCGAAGCACTATTCAGGGGTTTCCAGGCCGCCTGACGTTTCCTCATGCACTCGCGTGTCCCGAAGAATATCGATCCCGGTCAAGTTTCTATCCTGAATCCGAGTCGCCGGATTGGACGCGATTTGATCCTCGTATTTCATGGCTGATTGAACTCATTCAATCCAGACCGAAGGACAAATTTTTACTGATCTGTGCGCACCAGCAAACCGCAATGGATCTCTCGCAACGGTTAACCGAACTCGTTACTAATCGAATCACTGCTTTTCATGAAGGCATGGATCTGATCGCGAGAGATCGTGCCGCAAACTACTTTGCGGAAACAAACCGCGGCGCTCAGGTATTAGTCTGTTCAGAAATAGGTAGTGAGGGAAGGAACTTCCAATTCGCCAGCGATCTCATTCTGTTTGATCTGCCACTCGGTCCAGACCTGTTGGAGCAGCGAATCGGGCGCCTCGACAGAATCGGGCAGAAGAACGACGTCAAGATACATATTCCCTATTTTATCAGCACCCCGGGCGAGCGGTTGTACCGACTCTATGAAGAAGGCCTGTCCCTCTTTTCTGCCCCAAATCCAGCCGCACAGAGTGTCTTCGATGAAATACAGGAGCGGTTGTTATCCAGCGATATCAACAAGCTTATCGAAACAGCTCAACTCCTTAACAGGGAAAGGCAGGAAGCATTAAACAAGGGGCGGGATCGCTTACTCGAACTCAATTCACACCGTCCCGAGATCTCCAGCCTGCTAGTTGAGAACATCACCGAAGCACAAGGTGGATCAGATCTTGAAGCCTATATGGAACAGTCATTTGAGATTTTTGGGCTGGAATCCGAGTACACCAGCGATCATGTTGTTACCATAAAACCAACTGAGAGCATGATAAGGAACGATGCCATCAGCATAGAGACAATGGGACATTATCATTATCCTGAGCTACCAGAGGACGGAATTCGGGTCACCTATGACCGAGATACTGCACTCGCCATGGAAGATGTCGGTTTTTTCAGCTGGGAAAATCCTGTTGTTCAACAGGCCATGGACCTCGCTATTACTGATACTAAAGGTAATAGCACTATGATAGCCGTCAAACATCCTCAGATCAAAGCTGGCGGCCTTTTGGTTGAAGTACTGCATGTAGTGGATTGCGTTGCGCCTGCAGAACTCATGGCAGATCGATATATGCCATCATCAATTATTCGAGCACTGATTACGCCGACACTTGACGATGTGTCAGAAACCATTCGATACCAGCCTTTCACCAATGAATTGCTTGATGTGCCAAAAGAAACTCTATGCCAAATACTGGATAGTCAGGCAGATGGCATAAAGGCAATGACTGACAAGGCCCGGCAGTTTGCACGAGATGAGCTTGAAGAACTGAAGAAGCGAGCACTTTCAGAAATGAACAGGTCGTTGCATCAGGAAATAGGCAGACTTACAGAGTTACAGAAGCTCAACAGTAGTATCAGAGCGGACGAACTCGATCATCTCCATCTCGCATTGGAATCTCTCACTGACGCAATCACCAATTCGGATGTTCGAATGGATGCCATACGAATTATTGTAGCTACCTAGTGTGACAGGAAGATCCACCAGCTATTTATAATCTACCACCCGATTCATGCCGATAATCACTGTGGCAACCAACAGAATTGTTGCTGACAGTAGCAGACGGGAAATTTCGCAGAACCTACAAGTGGATTCAGTTTCTTTCATTCATTCAGTATAGATGCATATAGTCAGATCAAGTCCGATTCAACCTGCCTCACTTCAAGAACTTGAATGTCAAAATTTAAAGCAATACCTGCCAGAGGATGATTGCCATCTACTGTAATGCCATCTTTTTCTACCGATACGACCTTGACTACCTGGGAGTCTGTGCCTGAACCAATCTGAAAGATCATATTCACTTTTATCTCTTCAGCATCAGTCTGAATCATATCCCTGGATATCGTCTTTATCAGTTGTCTTTGAGGCCATCCGTATGCCTCTTCCGGACCAACGGTAACAGAGAACTCATCACCAACCTCACGGCCCACAAATGCCTTTTCTAAGCCAGCAATCATTGAACCGTCACCCTCAACAAATGAAAGCACTTCACCGCCTGCGGACGAATCAACAATCTCATCGGATTCATTCCGAATCGCATAATCGAACTTGTAGTACATTGGCATACTTGAATATCTCTGCTTCATTCTGTTGATATTATATCTGCGCTAGCAATGACTGCCATGAATCTTTTACTCTCGAGTAGTCAACCTGATCCGGAAGCTTGGGTTCGGGTAACTCTCCACCAACAAATTGCCGGTACACATCCAATATCATATCTACCGCGATGCCATCATCCTGATAACGATATTCGGCAGGCACGAATTCTCTGTAAGACAGACCGTCAGGCACAACTGGTATACAGCCTGCCTGCATCGCTTCCAGCACTGCCAAACCCTGAAACTCCTGTTGCGCCGTAGACAGAACCAGGTGGCTCGAATTCAACAAGGCTATATATGAGTCTCTGTCTTCAACAAAACCTTCTTCACCCAACTTGTTCTCACTTCGTAACATCGCGAGAGTTCTTCTGATTTCCACAGGAATCTTTCTAAATGCCTGACCAATCAGGTGGAATTGAAATTCGATGTTGGTGTTTAACAGTTTGCGGACCAGCATTTCGAGCCTCACGACCCCCTTGTCTTGTTCCCATCGATGATTCCAGACCATACTGAAAACTGGTGATGTCTGTGCAGGTGATGCTGTCTGAGGTCTGAGTGCAACCGCGATGACCAGACTTTTATTATCCAGGGATGCCACGATCTCTGGCGGAACACCGTCAGGCATCCTGGCAAGCAGATCATCTACCCCACCAAGAAAAGTATCCTTATTGAAATTTGAATTAAATACCAGCCGATCGGCTGCTATGGCACTATACAGACTCGTGATCTGTCTCTCTAACAAATGCGCTGAAGCACCTGTAACAGGGTACGCGAATTGATTCTCATGAAAATACAAAATTGCCGGTACGTTCTGCAACGATGGACACATTCCCTTTAAAGCTGACAAATCGGTCATCGAAGTTGCGATTACAAGGTCGTACTCCTCCCTCAGACTTATGTCATGCGACAGAGTCAAACTGTTACCACGAAATCGCCAGCTGAAGTACCTAGGGGCCAGAGTTACAGTAACAACTTGATGGCCAGCCAGCTGTTCATCAAGCCCTTCACGCCAATACTGGTGACTTAGAGCATCATAAGGTGACAACAGCAGAATTCTCATTTATGTATTTTTCGATGGAGTTGACCGTTATGGTACCGGTATTCCCGTTGCTTCTGTAGAATATCGACCTCTCTAACATAACTAGTCGGCCTTGAGGTAATCATGACCGGAATTGTAATCATTGGTGCTGGTCAGGGAGCTGGCCAGGCAGCAGCTAACTTTCGTCAAGCTGGCTATGAGGGCGAACTAATGATCCTGGGAGAAGAACCCTTTCCTCCCTATCAAAGACCACCTCTTTCAAAGCAGTATCTGTCCGGCGAGATGCCATTGGAGAAGATTTTTGTTCGAGCCGAGAAATTCTACGCAGATCAGAATATCGAATTACGAACCAATACCCGAGTGATTTCCATTGATCCCGATTCGAAAACAATCGAGACCGCGTCCGGGGAGAAGATTGGATATGAGAAACTTTTAATCGCAACAGGCAGCCGCCCTCGCACCCTCGACGTTGAAGGCAGTGAGCTGACGGGTATTCACTACCTGCGTACCCTTTCTGATGTCGATGCCATCAGAGATGCCATGACAACTGCCGCTAACCTCGTAATTGTCGGTGGTGGTTACATTGGGCTGGAATTTGCGTCGGTCGCTGTCGCTGCGGGCCTCAACGTCACACTGGTGGAAATGGAACAGCGAATTCTCCAGCGAGTCACAACTGAAGAGATGAGCGACTACTACCATAGGCTGCATACTGAACGAGGACTGAACATTCTCACTAACACAACCGTAAGTGGATTTACCGGATATGATCATGTTTCAAAAGTGCACTGCTCTGACTCAAGTATCGATGCAGACCTTGTAATCGTCGGAATTGGTATTCTACCCAACATTGAACTGGCTGAAGATGCCGGGATTGAATGTGACAATGGAATCCTGGTTGATACTCACTGCAGGACTTCGGTCGAAGACGTATATGCGATAGGAGACTGTACCAATCACCAAAACTCACTTTTGAATCGCAGGCTGCGGCTCGAATCAGTACCGAATGCCATGGAGGCTGCAAGGGTTGCCGTATCCAATATGCTGGGAGTAGAAAAAGATTATTCTGCAGTTCCGTGGTTCTGGTCGGATCAATACGATCTAAAGCTGCAGATGGTTGGGTTTTCATCTGAAGGTGATACTCAGATTCTGAGAGGAGACAAGGAGAAGAACCAATTTGCCGTTTTCTATCTGAAAGATGGCGCTGTAGTCGCTGTCGACGCGGTGAATAGTCCAAGGGAATTCATAGTCTGTAAACAACTCTATGGGAAAACTGTGAGTCCTGACAGGCTGGCTGATCTAGAAACAGATCTTAAATCACTACTCACTCAAGTGTGATGACCGGCTCAGAGATGAAGTGGAATAATCCTAGCCCGGACCCTTGACGATACACTTGATTCAATTGCATTGCAGAACATCCTTGTCTTTTAAATTGACCTCGTCAGATTTTTTACCGTTGGCGCAGGTCCCATTGGCAGGGTAATTCAAGCGAGCGTGTTTATAATCAATCGCTGTCATATGGTAGGGATGAAACAATGCTACTGCGTTTACATCATGCTACTGCGTTTACATATTGTTACGGCATACTTCTGGGCAGGCATGATTGTGGTAGAGACCTTTATCGGGCTGCTGGCAAAAGAAGGTTCGGAACAGGAACTACAATTTGTTGACCCAGCCCGCGGCAATACTCTCATCCTCGATTTTACCTGGCACTTCAACGGCCATAATAATGGCGTATGACTCATGTACTTTCTCTCGTTGATCTGGCCAGGCAGTCGAGACCCTCTGGTAGACGACAACATGTGCCGCGTTGAGAAAGTAAATGCTGCCCTTGATATCGATGCTGCGCCTGGCCAGATCATCGGGCATAGGGCGCCTGGTCCGTGATAGTCTCGCCGCACCTCTCTTTCAGGAATAGATCGAAATAGGTGCGAGCAGGTTAACTAACCGCGTCTTCAGAAATGTTATCAGGGGGTGGCTGGCCCAAAGGCGGCCGATTTGATTCTATCGCAGGAATCTCAGAGTCGCGTGTCAGCGACTCGAAGGGAAATGTACCCAATTCTGCAGGTCGATGTCTTGACCGCACGTTGGGAATTAAATTTTGCTCTCACCTCACTCGCAACTGGAACGCGAGAATACCACCGATCAGCATGGGGATCGCGAATGTCAGAAAGTTAGTTGTGATAGAAAGACCGCCGGCGATCATGTAACCGGCAATTCCCGGACCAATGACTGCGCCAAACCGCCCAAGACCAATAGCCCAGCCCACACCGGTACTACGGATTTCAATAGGATAAATTTTAGCTGCGACAGCATACATACCGGTATAGCCCCCCTGAAGGGAGAATCCGATAACAAAAATTAGGATCATCAGTATTAGCTGGCCTGCGTCAAACGATGCTGCCGCGGCAAATACCCACATAAGAACAGCAGAAATCACGGTAAAAATTGTAATGAGCGAGGAGAGCATCCATCGGGAAGCCAGGTACCCCAGGGTAATGATGCCGAGTACGCCACCGAAATTGAAAACGGAGAAGGCCATGTTCCCCACTTCTGGAGCGTAGCCTAGATTAATAAACAGCTTGGGTACCCAGCTCATCAGAAAATAGAGGGTGCTAATACACAGGAAAAAGGACATCCACAGGATAAGGGTTGAGCGCCTAAGCTCGGGTGTTAGCAGAGAAAACATCTTCTCGAGAATATTCTGGCGATCGGCTTCAAAAATGCTTCCTTTTTCGTCGATGGCTGGCAGGGCGGAAAGGGTTTCGCGAGATAACCTGGTCAACGTCGCATTGACTTTGTTGAGGGCACCTTCTGGCTGCTTTTTACAGAGGAATTGAAGGGATTCAGGGATCAGCAAGAATGCCACCAGGGCGAGCCCAATGGTAATACTGCCACCTGCGATAAACATCCCCTGCCAGCCGAAATCGGGCACAACACTGCTGGCAACAAGACCAGTCATCATTGCGCCTAAGGGATAGCCAGCGGTTACTGCCGTTACAGAAAGTGCGCGAAACCGCTCTGGGCTATATTCGGCGGCAAGTGTCGCAACGCTGGCCAGCATGGCGCCGGCGCCCAGTCCGCTGACAAACCTGAGAGCAATCAGCATGATTAGACTATTGGCCCAGGCCGTCATGAGAACCGTGCTGCCGACCAGAAGCAAGCTCAGGATGATCATCGTGCGACGACCAATAACATCTGAAAGTGAGGCGAGGAACATGGCCCCCAGCATCATGCCGGCCAGCGAAAAGCTGAATACCAGACCTAGTTTATCAGCGCCCAGTTGCATGTCCTCACCGATTTGATGCACAGTCACGGCCATGGCTGTGATGTCGAAACCATCGACCATGTTAAAGATAAGGCAAAGTAAGACGATGAGGATCTGTTGGTAGGAAATCCTGCCGCGATCAATCAGCTCAGCGATATTGTTGGTATGGCTTGTCATTCTTCTTCATCCCACTCTACGTAGAGAAATGATGGTCCCCTGAAAGTAATGTTGCAAGTAAATGAAAGTTGCTGGTCGGGGACCAGTCGAATACCAGGGATGCGCCGGGTCAGCGTTTCGATGGCGATCTGCCCTTCCAGTCGTGCCAACCTGGCGCCAAGACAGAGATGAATCCCGTGACTGAACACAGGAACCATTAACGCCCTATTCTGAGAAACCTGCAAGTGTGATTTGCCTGCAAGTGTGATTTGCCTGCAAGTGTGATTTGATAGCTACAGGCCCGGCCTTGATCGTTTAAGGACGCACATCTTATTACGCACATCTTATAAAGTTATAAGTTATTAATTTATTGAATTTTTATGCAAGAAAACTACTCCTTCTCAAGGCAACCTGCGTGACCGCATCGGATCGACCACCCTTGAATTGGATCTTTAGCATACATAAACCTTGTTTTTCTGATTAATTTCAAAGGGTTAACATGTAAATCTCAAGTTAGATCACAACTCCCTTCCAATTTTATACAGCTTGAAGCTGAGTCTATTTACAATTCTCCGATTGGCGACAATCGACAAATCATGTACCGTATGTTTTGATCCAAGCGCAATGGCGGTTCAGCTATTCAAGAGATAGCAATCAGGCCAATAATTATGAACGTCTATAACAAGAATAAAAACAAGGTCGCAGAAGAACCCTCAGACAGTGGAAAAAGCAAACTGAGGGCAGCCTGGGAAGAATGGCGCACTCTCATTATCTTCCTTATTGTTATGGTGTTGTTCAGATCTGCCATTGGCGACTGGAATCAGGTACCCTCCGGCTCGATGAAACCCACTATTCTTGAGGGTGACAGGGTTGTGGTTAATAAGCTGGCCTATGATCTGAAGGTTCCCTTTACCACCTGGCATGTTGCCGAATGGGGTGATCCCAGACGCGGTGAAATCGTCACCTTTTATTCACCCGATGATGAAAAACTACTGATTAAACGGGTTATTGGTGTGCCAGGTGACGTGATTAAAATGCGCAACAACCAACTCTATATCAACAATGAACCTGCCACCTACAGCCGGCTGGATACCGACATCGTCAATCAGCTGGACTATTATCAGCGACGGACGCACGCGTTTTTTAACGAAAAGTATCAGGAAATCGAGCATGCGGTCATGCTTAGGCCTGCCCCTGCCAGTGAGTACAACAGTTTTGGCCCTATCGAAATCCCGCAGGACCAGTACATGATGTTGGGAGACAATCGGGACAACAGTCGCGATTCCCGTCGGATCGGTCTGGTCTCAAGAGACAGGATAACCGGCAGAGCGCATACCGTGGCATTTTCTGTCGACTATGAAGAATACTATATGCCCAGGATTGACAGGTTCTTGAAACCCCTTAACTAGACTGTCTGACTCGCAACCAAGAGGAAGCTGACATCGCGGAACAGGATCTTGCTGAACGTATCTTTCAGATTTCCCATCTGACAGGTGAATTTACATTAAGATCAGGCGCAAAAAGCACAGAGTATTTCGACAAGTACCTGTTTGAATCTGAGCCTTCAATATTGCAGGACATCGCTAAATCATTATGTCGTCTTATTCCACCCCAAACTGAAATTCTTGCCGGTCTCGAAATGGGCGGTATTCCCATTGCCACGATGGTATCTCACTACAGCAATATTCCCTGCCTGTTTGTCAGAAAGGTGGCGAAGCAACATGGAACCAGCAAACTGGCAGAGGGACAGGATTTCTCTGGAAAACAGGTCACTATCGTCGAAGACATTGTTTCAAGTGGTGGACAGATCATTCTTTCAGCGAAGGACCTGCGCGACCTGGGTGCTGAAGTGACGCATGCTTTATGCGTGATCGACCGGCAGTCAGGCGGAAAGGAAAAACTGGCAGAAAACCACATTACACTCACCAGTCTGTTCACAATGGATAACCTCAAACGACATCACTAGAACCTCAAACGACATCACTAGAACCTCAAACGACATCACTAGAACCTCAAACGACATCACTAGAACCTCAAACGGCATCACTATAACCTCAAGCGGCATCACTAAAATTTCCAACCGTGTTGGTAGAACCTTTAACCATCTAGTCTTCCTCAGTTATGTCATCCTCTTTATCGGGGTTATCTATCTGACCGAGTAAACCACCCTTGTTTCTGTTCCTGAGAGAAAGCAGCAAGGAGAACAGGAAGCCACAGACAATCAACCCTCCCACAAAAATGAACGATAAGATCAGGAACACTCTGATTTCTTCTCCGTCCACATCGTAGCTGCTGATCGCCATCCACACGAAGGCCACCGTGAAGAAGGTACCGGACAAGAACAGACGAAACTGAGAATTTCTGAATATGTTGCGCAAACCAAGCACACCGTTTCATTTGACTATCGTCTAGCTTACACTCGAACACCAGCTAACAAAATGATTGGAGATTCCATGCCACTCGATCCAATTGTCTCAGCCATGTTGCAACAGATGGAGGAACTGGGGGGACCTGCCCTGAATGAAATGTCACCGGATGAAGGCAGAGCCATGTATCTTGCAATGAATGCAGAAACAAGCAAGCAGGAACTTCCCCAGGTTTCTGATGCTGCCGCTGATGGAATCCCCATCAGAATATATCGACCGGAACTGGATGTGGTTCTGCCTTGCCTGGTTTATTTTCACGGCGGTGGCTGGGTAATCGGCGATCTCGAAACCCATGACGCTCCCTGTCGTCTGCTGGCAAAACAGGCGAATTGCGCTGTCATTGCTGTGGACTATCGACGGGCACCTGAGCATCCTTTCCCTGCCGCACTTGATGATTGTTATTCAGCGTTACAGTGGGTCCAAAGCAACAGTGACAGCCTGCTCATTGATGCCGGCAAGATAGCTGTGGGGGGAGACAGTGCCGGCGGCAACCTGGCGGCCTGCGTTTGTCTCAAAGCCAGAGATGACAGCGGGCCCGGCATTGTGCATCAGCTTCTGGTCTACCCGGCTACCGATGCAAGCATGAAGACGAAATCATATGTCGAGAACGGCGATGGTTATATGTTGACTCGCGACAGTATGATCTGGTTCTGGAATCACTATGTCGGCGAAGATCATCGTGACAACCCACTGGCCTCACCATCAAAGGCAGAGGATCTGTCTCGCCTGCCATCGGCTACAGTATTAACTGCGGAATTTGATCCATTGCGCGATGAAGGTGAAGTGTATGCAGACCGTCTTCAAGCCGCTGGCGTCAGCACGTTCTTAAAGAGATACGATGGTCTTATCCATGGTTTCATCAGTTTCACGGACGCACTGCCTGCTGCCAGAGACTCTGTCAAACTGATAAGTGATAAACTGCAGCAGGCTTTTAATGGCTGAAGTCACGCAGGACGCTGAGGTCGCCACCTTACTCGATGCGAGTAACAACAATCTCAATGCTTCAGTCTTCCGGGATTTCGATTGGTATTCTTCACTCGATCAGATTGCACTGAAACAGTGCCTATTCGAGAACATAAAATTCCGATGCGATGAAATACTTGAGTGTCATTTTACGGACTGCACATTTATCCAATGTCACTTCGATGGTCACCAGATTCGCGATTGCCAGTTCGATAATTGCCATTTCTATTCAACAGAACAGGAAACTGGCAGCAGTTTCAAATTCTGCGATTTGACTGCCACCCAATTCCATCATTGCGATCTTTCAATGTGCAACTTTTCAAGAGCTAACCTGTATCGTGCTGAAATACAACATTGCCAGGGTCAGGGAATGGATCTAAGTCATACAACCGTGGACAACATTATTGGTAGCAGCATCGTATTGCAGGGAGCGATTATCAACGATTGTAATCTGTCTTATGCTGACCTGACGGGAGCCCGGATAGTTGACAGTGAATTCAACGAAAACCGACTGACCCATGCGATCTTGAATGATGCAAGTTTTGAAAACTCATCTCTTCAAGACTGTGAATTGCATGGTATCGAGGCAAGCGGCGTAACATTGGCCGGCGCCGATCTTCGCGGCTCAAATCTTCACGGACTTAACGTCAGAGACATCGACATGACCGGTGTCACCATTAACGAGCTCCAGCAAACCATCTTACTGGAAACTATCGGTATTATCGTGGAATAGCACCCTACTTAATGACCGGTTGTCTATTTGATTTCTATTAGTTCGACATCAAATATCAAAACAGCATTAGCTGGAATATTCCCAGTGCCACCTGGACCATATCCCAACTCTGAAGGAATAAAGAGTCGAGTCTTGCCGCCTTCTTTCATCAACTGCAAGCCTTCAGTCCAGCCACGAATCACCTGGCCCAAACCAAACTCTGCCGGTTGTCCTCTCTGCCTGGAACTGTCAAATATCTGACCGTTAATCAATTGGCCTTCATAGTGCACCACAACAGTATTGTCTACCGTGGGTTTTGCACCCGTTCCTTCTTCAATAACCTTGTACTGCAGGCCAGATGCAGTTCGCTTGACACCCTCTTTACCAGCATTTACAGCAAGGAACTCCTGTCCCTGCACCAGCATCGCCAGACCCTGGCGACTCTGAAGGTCGGAACGCCGTTTTTTAACCAATTCGATCACGGCTTCCTGTTGACTCTGAGTTAATTCGGGTGCCTTTTCTGCCAGGGAATCCTTGATGCCCTGAGCCAGACGCTCAAGGTCGACCTCATTGTTCCCACCTTCTTTCAACATATTGCCAAATGAGTATCCGAAAAAGTAACTAAGGTCAGAATCCAGATTTTTTGGGACATCCTCTGCTGCTGGCACGCTAGAATATACTAAGATTAGCGCCCATAAGCTACTGTTTAATAAGGCTTTATACTGCATAATTTCCTATGTACGGCTGAAAAGACAAGTTATAATTATTACACATATCCAGACCTTTAGACCCGCATATATGATTGCCTGTCGCAAATCCTTGCTCCAAAAGCCAAGACAACAGTAAACTCACATGAAAGCGGCTAAACTTTAAGTAAGCCATTATAAGTGAGCCGCTAGTAGTCAGGTCAGAAATGCGCTGATCCAAGATGAAACGATTGAGAAGTACGACATACATGAAAACCAAGAGCCAGATCTTAGCCGGTGTTCTACTGGCGACCCTGTTTTTGACCTCTTCCGTCTTTGCGACAGTAAACAGCGACACGCCACCAGCCTTAAGTCCCCTGACTGATCACACCAATACAACTCGAAATATCGTTGATGCTCTGGCCAGTCGGCATTACGTAAATACCTTGCTTGATGACCGGCTTTCAGAAAAGATTTTCGTGGGCTTCCTTGACGACCTTGATCCCGCACGAAGTTACTTCCTGACCTCTGATATCAAGAACTTTGAGCGTTTGCGATTTGATCTGGACAACGCGTTGCGTCGTGGTGATGTGACACCAGCCTTCGAGATTTTTAACGTCTATCACAAACGGGTCATCGCTCGATTTGCAAAGGTGATCGGGATCCTTGAGTCAGGAATTGAAAACATTGATTTCACTTTAAGCGAAGAATTGGACCTGGACAGATCCGAGACCAATTGGGCGCTTTCCAACCAGGAACTGGACGATCTCTGGCGTAAGAGAATAAAAAATTCGGTACTCAGTCTGAAGCTTGCTGGCAAGGAAACAGTGAAAGCACAGGAATTACTGGTCAAGCGTTACAAGAATCGTCTTTCGAGAAGCCTGCAAACCAACAGCGAAGACGTCTACCAGTTATACATGAATGCTTTTACGCGTACCTACGACCCTCACACGCAGTACTTCTCCCCAAGGACCTCGGAGAACTTCAACATAAACATGAGCCTCTCTCTGGAGGGAATTGGTGCTGTTCTGCAGCGCGAAGATGAACACACCAAGGTAGTCAGCCTGGTTCCCATGGGTCCGGCAGACAAATCGGAGCAGATCTTTCCAGACGACAAAATAGTGGCGGTTGGTCAGGGACAGGAAGGCGAGATGGTTGATGTGATTGGCTGGCGTCTCGATGAAGTCGTTCAGCTTATAAGAGGCAAGAAAGACACCATTGTAAGACTCGATATCATCCCATCCGCCTCTACAGACTCCGAATCCAAGGTAATTGAGATCAAACGAAATACCGTTAAGCTGGAAGAGCAATCCGCCAAGTCGGAAATTATTGAAGTAGAGCAATTTGGTGCCATCCAGAAAGTGGGTGTTATTAACATCCCCACTTTCTATATCGACTTCCGCGCCCTGCAGAAAAGAGACAAAAACTACAAGAGCACAACCAGAGATGTCCGCAATCTGCTGGTGGACCTAAAGCGGGAAGGTGTTGAAGGCATCATCATCGATCTACGGGATAATGGTGGCGGCTCGCTTCAGGAAGCGAAAACGCTGACAGGTCTCTTCATTGACAGAGGACCGACCGTTCAGATCCGTAGCAAGAGCCACAAGGTTGATATTCTCCATGATCGGGATATCCGTACAATATATGACGGCCCGCTGGCGGTTCTTGTCAATCGTCTCAGTGCTTCGGCATCGGAAATCTTTGCTGGTGCGATCCAAGACTATGAGCGTGGCGTCATCGTTGGCAACCAGACTTTCGGCAAGGGCACTGTTCAGTCACTGCTGCCACTCAACAGCGGTCAGCTCAAACTCACCCAGGCCAAGTTTTATCGCATATCTGGTGAGAGCACCCAACACAAGGGAGTGATTCCAGATATCGCTTTCCCCAATCGTTTTGACCCGGAATCCATTGGCGAGAGTACGCTTGATGATCCGTTACCATGGGATGAGATTCCTTCTACGATATATTGGACGAAAAAGATAATTCAGCCTTTGCTGGCTGACTTAAACTCGCTCCATACCTCACGTGCGAACGCGGACGCTGAGTTTAAATATATGCAGGCTGCACTCGCCTACAGAAAGGTTCGGCGTGAAGACAAAACCATTTCTCTGAACGAACAAAAAAGGATTAATGAGAAGGAAGAAGCAGACGCATTTTGGCTCAACCTGGAGAATACAAAACGAATTGCTCAGGGGCTCTCTGAAATCAAATCCCTTGATGACCTGAATGATTCTGAAGAGAACCTTGTGGCAAGCAACGATAGCGAGCAAATACAGCCAGGTGCCTCCCAGGCTGAAGAAGGTGATGTTGGCAATGAGGTTGTCGGCGGCGGCGAAGCCAACGCCATTTCATTACTGTCAGAGACAGGCACTGAAGATGCCGCTGAATCTGCGGAAGACCAAAAAGAGAAGACGGCACAAGATGATCCCTATCTGGTAGAGACGAGCAGGATAATACTCGACCTGATTACATTGGAAAAACGCATGGCGCAAGAGCGACAGGCAAGCCAGCAGATCTGACTCAATCACACGGCTTTTACAGCATCTACAGGAAGCTGCTGATATCTGACAGGCTTTTCTTCCCAATGTCAGGGACCTTTGCACCCTCTTCCGGATAACCAACCACAAGTAACAGAAATGGCCTCTCTGACCTTGGACGATCAAGAATCTCGTTAAGAAAACCCATAGGACTTGGTGTATGTGTCAGACATGCGAGTCCTGCATGGTGAATAGCAGATATAAGAACCCCCGTCGCAATCCCGACAGATTCAGTCGCATAGTAGTGTTTGATCTTCTCGCCATCTGGCAGAATCCCGAAGCGTTGCTGAAAAATTGCAATCAGATAAGGAGCCGTTTCCAAGAACGGTTTATTAGCATCTGTCCCAAGAGGTTCCAGCGCTCTTAACCATTCCTCTGGTGCTTTCGTTTCATAGAATTCTTTTTCTTCTTTTTCCGCAGCCAGGCGTAAACGATGTTTAATATCAGGGTTCTCCACTACCACAAATTGCCAGGGTTGCATGTTTGCGCCACTTACCGTACTTCCTGCGGTCAAAAGACAGTATTCAATGATTTCTCTGGACACAGGTCGGTCAGAGAAATCGCGGACTGTTCTCCGCCTTCTCATCTCCAGGTAATATTCTTTTGATCGGAGAAGCATCTCTGATTCTTCAAAGCAGATAAATTCCAAATCTACAAAAGGTTTAGTCATCACGATTATCTTCCGGGTTTGAGGCTTCGACCAGCTCAGATAAGGTCGCGCCATCTGTTCATTTTATTTATAGTGAATTCCACGTTACCGATACGCACAATAACTCATGGTCAAAGAAATCCAAACGTTTAGTAAAGTCCTGGCGCGACGCGAAGTGATAACACTGTCATTTGGTGCGATGATTGGTTGGAGTTGGGTTCTTCTCACCGGTGAATGGCTCCAGAGAGCCGGTACCTTAGGTGCCATTTCTGCGATGGTGATTGGTGGCATCGCCGTAATTTTCATCAGCCTGACCTATGCTGAACTGGTATCTGCCATGCCGGAAGCGGGTGGAGAGCACGTCTATACACATCGCGCACTGGGCCGATTGCCATCCTTCATCTGTACCTGGGCATTGATCATGGCCTATGTCACTGTGCCTGTCTTTGAATCAGTGGCTTTACCCACAGCCATGGAATATCTATTTCCCGATCTTCGAATCGGCCTGCTTTGGCGGGTGGTAGATTCTAACGTCTACGCATCGATGGTCATGGTCGGTGTCGTCGGTGCGATTCTGATGAGCGGCGCAAATTACATCGGTATCCGATTTGCCGCAATTCTACAGAGCATTATTACAATTGTTTTCCTGTTGATAGGCCTGAGTTTTATTGGCGGTTCTATGGTCAATGGAGATATTCAAAATACCACGCCTATGTTTACCTCAGGCGTTGGTGGTGCTATGAGTGTCCTCATCATGGTACCTGCTCTGCTGGTTGGTTTTGATGTCATTCCACAGTCGGCTGAAGAAATAAACGTACCACCGGAGCAAATCGGGAAGCTGCTGGTCTTCTCTGTCAGCCTCGCAGTACTCTGGTATGTAATTATTACCTTGGCAGTCTCGTTAGCCATGGATCATACGTCTCTTGCCGATGCAGACATTGCAACTGCCGATGCCAATGCCGTGGTGTGGAATTCACAAATTGCAGGAAAAATCATGATTATCGCTGGCATCGCCGGTATCTTGACCAGTTGGAACGCTTTTATTCTGGGTGGCAGCAGAGTGATATATGCAATGGCGAAATCTGGTTTGCTGCCATCGGCGTTTGCGAAATTGCATCCCAAATACAAGACACCCTATCTCGCGATTCTGATGATTGGTGGACTCAGCTGTATCTCTCCTTTCTTTGGCAGAACGATTCTTGTGTGGATTATTGATGCCGGCAGTTTCGCTATTGTCATTGCTTACGGAATGGTGGCTTTCGCCTTTCTAAGGCTGAGAATCAAAGAACCCGATATGCAGAGGCCATTCAAGCTTCGATATGGTATGACCATTGGCTACCTGGCTTTGTTGATGTCCATCGGGCTATTTGTAATCTATTTGCCTGGCAGCCCGTCTGCGCTGTTATGGCCCTATGAATGGGCTATGGTTTTAGGCTGGATACTGCTGGGTGTGATTTTCTACTGGCTTGCCTCCCGACAGGAGAAACCCGCCTAACTGCCATTTGCATCTTTCTCTACCAGATCAAACGCATGTTGAATCTCTTTGAATCTCTCCTCTGCGGCGGCAGCGAGTTCCCTGGGTACTCCCTTTGACTGGATTCGATCAGGATGATGTTCCATCGCAAGTTTACGGTACTTCTTCTTTATTTCTTTAATGTCGTCGCCACGTTTTGCACCCAGAATGGCATAGTGCTTATTGATATCCTCCGGAACCCCAACGAACCGACTCTTGATCTGCTGATACTGGTTTTCCAGGCGAAAAATCCTGACAGCCTTGAGAATCAGTTCTTCCTCAGCAGGATGCAACGCCTGATCGGCAAAACCAACCAACAACAACAAATCAATCACTGAGGCCAGCACTTCGGTCGAATTGCCAAACTCATCATAAAACTGCTGTGCAAAGTCTTCGAAGTGATCACTTGAATCCTTGGCAGTGTTAAAGACATCAATAGCGAAAGATCGCGCTTTAGCGTTCAGCCGTAAGTTATCTCGCATGACGCGGTCTATCACGTCGATTTCCTGTTGGGTCACAGCGCCATCAGCCTTTGCCAGTTTCCCCAGCATTGAGAATGTAGCGACAAAATAGATGCTCTGCTTGTTCTCCAGTACACTAAAGGTACCAACGCCATCTCCGGCATCGAACGCATGATGTCCGGCGACAGCACCCAGGACCGCGCCAATCGGTCCTCCGACCATGAACCCGAGACTACCACCCAGTATTTTCCCCATCCAACTCATGGCTTATTTTCCCACTCTTTGGAAACGGTTCTCTATTGTTTGATTAATTTGAGATGTCCTTTTTCCTGACACAACACCCAACACTAACAATTTCCTGGTCACATTTTCTCGCCGCCCATAACCAGCAGTAATTCAGCTGTCTTCTCCTTCATCAAATTAACATCTCCTCGGGATTCAACATTGAG
>Ga0208278_1000582_pt1 | contig 19387 bp, 11 predicted proteins | sample ETN01SmetaG_FD_185794 | JGI IMG/M metagenome (GOLD analysis project Ga0208278, IMG submission 185794) | Marine microbial and viral communities from oxygen minimum zone, Eastern Pacific Ocean - ETNP2014F12-01SV259 (SPAdes) (version 2) | ecosystem: Environmental > Aquatic > Marine > Oceanic ...
ATCCGCAATTGTTACTTGAAGAATAAATTTACCATTCCGCATTTCCATATCTTTTGCTTCTATAGTTGTTCCTTTAATGTATGGTATAAAACGATCAGTTATTGACTTGCTGAAAATGCCCTTTTTCCCCTTAATCTGGAGTGATTTCATATTAACCGGTGCCTGGTTCTCTTCGAATTTAACTAAGAGGTTCGGGTGTAATTGCTTTAACACAAGTATAGTTTGTACGCCATCTGTATACATGAGCGGAGGTTCATTTATACAGATATATGGGCCTTTAGGAGCAGATCGCAAGCGCATGATTGGATTCAACTTCTCTGTATCGCGTAACTCCTCTACTGTTGTATGGCGGAATTTATCTGCTTCTTCTGGTGTGAAAAGGACTAATTTTTCTTGATTAATTACAGCTTTTTTTTCGGTTTCAGCCGTTGGCGGCTCTTTGAATGTTTCTTTTTTTACCGGTATTTTTATTATCCGTGTTTCAGCAGCAGTCAAATTACCTTCCCTGACTTCCTCAGATTTCACGTTCTCACTTTTATCCTCTTCAGCCGATATTTCGGGTACATTTGCAGATTCTATTGAACTTGTTTCCTCCAGTTCCTGCTCAATTACAGATTCAGTCATGTTTTCAGCCAATGATTCCGTGTCTGCTTCTTCTGTTAACACTGGTGATAAAGCTTCAGGGACCGGCGCTTCTACAACTCCGCTATCTGCACCCTCCCTATCACTGGCCTCCTCAATTTCAGTAGTAATTCCTAATTCTTCATCGGTATAAATCTGTACTCTTTTGCCATTGTATACCGGTGCAAAGCTGTACCATTTGTCACCCTCACATTCTATGTACTTCCCGGTCCCAGCATCATAGTCAAATGGCGCCCAATGTTTATCTCTGGGTTCGTCCTCAGTAACCCAGAACCAGCGCCTATTTCTTGGATCGTAAAAGTAATAGTGGTCGGGATTCTCATCACAGAAGTCTTCCGGTGTTACTTCGTCTGGCTTGGGAACCTTGACTTCTGCCTTCATGATTTGCTCTATAATGTTTGAATGTTCACGCTCTCCTGCATTATTATTCTCATGCACACGATTTTCATTCTGTACCTCAGGATCAGCCTTTAAGGAAAGATTTATACCAAAAACAGATACCAGGCAGGCATAAATAATTATCAGACACACAGCTTTCATTTCATATTATCCCTACAATTATGTTATCCAAAAACTCGTCGGGTAAGCATCTGCGACACAAAAACAGCATCCCGTCACTCTCATCTCGTATTCCCCATTTCCAGAATATCGAATTTGTAGTCTTTAGTAATAGTAAATTTTACTCTACCGGCACCCTCTTCAAATGGAATATCAGGATCTTTTTTGTATGTCCTATAATGTTGCTCCGCTTCCGTCACAAAAGCTCCAAGGAAATTATATGAAAAAAACAACACCATCTTATATTCATAAGACGGATCAGTATCGTACTCTTCGTAGAGATATTTGTCATATTTACCAAAACTCTTATTTACCCGATCAACATAACTTCCTGAATAAGAATAAATTTCATCATCAAAATTTCTCATTTCCAAAACAGGATATCCTTTACTATCTAATCCGGACACTTCATAATTTTTACTTATAATACCTACAGATTTAGATATATAGAGAACCTTAAGTTGCTGCTTATGCTTTTTTACAAAATCCCAAAACTCTTTAAAACTCCACCCTTCCAGATCGAGAAAATATTTTACACCAATCTCTTTTCCTTTCTCAATATTTTCATCTGAAAATTCCACAGGTACTTCTACTGCCTCTGCTGCCTCTGCTGCTGCCGCCTCTGCTGCTGCTTCCTCTGCTGCTGCCGCCTCTGCTGCTGCCGCCTCTGCTGCTGCCGCCTCTGCTGCTGCTTCCTCTGCTGCTGCCGCCTCTGCTTCCTCGACTTTGTCCGGAGGCTCTTCCTCAGTCGTCTCTGCCTCCTCTACCTTGTCAGGAGGCTCTTCCTCAGTCGTCTCTGCCTCCTCTACCTTGTCAGGAGGCTCTTCCGTTGTCGTTGCCGCCTCTGGTTCTGGCTCCGGTTCTGGCTCTGGTTCTGGTTCCGGTTCTGGCTCTCTTTTAACTATCTTAATTATATCATCAATGGGAATTTCTCTTGTTACTGTTTCCTGTTTCCTGCAGATCAGTGTATATTGTTGGTCGTCCATATATATTCTACCATCAGCTTTATTCGAAACCTTAATCTTTATGATATATTCTCCCTCCTTAACATTTTCAGCAGGAAATGTTATTGTTCCATCCTTATCTATAGTCATACCTTCAGGACCCTCTAATAGCTCCCACGTAAATTCCGGAAAACCAGTAGCCTGCACCCCATAAACATAGTCTTTACCGAGTACTGCTTCTGCAGGAGGTTCTGAAATTATTTTTACAGGTAGTTCTTTTACGATAACATCCCATGACTGATGATATTCTCCTGCCTGGTTACGAGCCCCGAATCGAATTGAATATTCTCCAGCCTTGGGAATCGGCCAGCGAATAGTAGCTTCCTGGTTACGGGTTTTTGCAAAACCAAATTTAATTTGTGAATTGTCACATAAAAGTTCCATTGGTTGCGTCCCCGTGATCTTCACGTTTCCTGTAAATTCACTACCTGCAGGGATTGTGGAAGAAAATGTAATTTCGAAATAAGGCCTAACAATATGCTTTACGCGAAATGTCTGACTGTCCCTACCAAACCAATTTGAGGCAGTTATGGTCAATTCCCATAGACCACCCTGTTTTTCCTGCCATATTATTTTCCCGGTCTCAGGATCAATAGAAATATCCGATTTTCGAACACTAGACCTAGATTTAGCATTAAGACTCCAGGTAACAGAGTTATTAAACCTGACAGCAGGTTGGTATGGAAACTTTTCTCCATCAATAAGAAGAACGGCTTCTTCATTCTTATCCAGAGTTGGTTTCGAAGTGATCTTTGGTGAGAAACATAAATAAATCAGGAATATGACTAATATAGCCAGTACTGTGATTATGTATTTAGTCAGTATTCTGGATCTCATTCTTACGGACAGGAATAATAACGCTGCAAATACAGAAGGAAGTCAGAAAACAAATTGATGCATCATGACTTATGTTCAGCTTCTTTCAAGAATATTTAAACCGATTATTGACGGTTACACTACAATCACCTGTCGACATCCAGATAGGCAAAAGTTCTCTATTCTATATCTGATTTCTGGATAAGAATAGAATAGCCGTCCTTATTACCTTTCAATCTCCAACTGACTTCCTTATCCTTTTTAAATACAGTATCTACATCAATCTCATTATCCACCACTGCGACCTTAAAAAGCGTCTGATAAACTGCAGCTAACAAATCCCTGGGTAAGGTTACCTGAAGACTTCCTGATGGAATTCCCATAGCACCACAGTAATCATCAAGTAACTTCCTACCCGTATCATTTGTTTCCAGGACGACAAGCTCATCTCCCGCCTTACTCGGGGACTTAGTTATTTTCGGCCCGAGGTTTGCGCCAACACCGCCCAATACAACCCCCCCATCTTTCAGAAAGCGGCCACCAAGATCCCAGATAGCATGCATTTCACCTACAGGATCTTTATCAGAAAAGCTATAGACACAGGCCGGGCTTCTGTTCTTATACCTATGTTCATAAGTAGAATTAAAACCTAATTGATTGTCAATATGACTCAAACCATAGACACTTACGGCATTTTCCAGTTTATACTCAAACGGCTCACTCAAATCTTCAAAGTCGGCATTAACTGTCTTGGAGATTTGCACAGGCCAGGATGTTTTTTCCATTTTTAAATCAATCTGTTTTTTGTCACCCCCCGCAAGCACGAGACCAAATGACCCTTCCCTGAAGTCTTCAGGAATTTCACTAATCATTAACTTAATACCATCACCTTCTTTTGTTACGACAGGCTTTATCCAATCACTTATTTTATTATCATCAATAGTAATGTCAGTTTCTTTAAAACTGCCCTCAATAAGAATGGGCCCTAATGATAAGTTCTGTGAATCCTGTGACAATTCAAAAACTAACGGTTCAGAGTCTTTGAAATAAACAGGAGGTGGAGGGGGAGGTGGTGGTGCACCTGACCCTTCATCCTGACCGGACGCTGACTCAGTATCTCCTGCTCCTTGAGTCTCGCCAACCACATCAGTCTTTTTGGTTTCTTCAGTTTCCTTAGTTGGTGGTACTAGGTCAACATCCTTAAATACGACTATAAGAATAAATGCAATAAATATTACTGTTATTATTATCGCAATCCAATGCCTTTTCATTATTCTATTCCTTTAGATCCTTTAGAACTTCTTCGTACGCTAAACGTACTGTTTTCGAATCACCTTTAATTTCAGAACCTTTTATAAGAAATGCTACTTTCATTACGTCCTGATAAAGATAATTCCCTGGCGCATGTATAACAAATACATTTTCATTTCTCTCTTTGTCCCTGATCTTTAAATTTAATTTTTCTGCAAGCCGTTCATATTCAAGTTTAGTTTTCAGGTCATCATCTATCGTAAAATACACACTACCATTTTTATGCCTGTTCACTCCTACATTAATGATGTCTTCTGGAGGAATTTCCGAATTGTCTTCCTGATTGTTAAGATTCTCTTCTGTTACAAATCTCTCAACATTGTCAACCTTTACGCTTTTCAGGTAGCTCACATAGCCCATGAGCACGAATGAGATAAGCACCATAGCAAAAGAAAGAAACATCCAGAAGTCCTCAAAGCTGGATACACCAGCCGTAGAACTCATAAGAACTTGTTCCTGGGATAATTCACTTTCCCTAATCTTCATTGTTGTATTGCATACAATACCATTGAAATTTAACCCTTTTTATCTCAGCTTTGTCCGCACTTATCATACCGGACAAATTCAAGCTGTTTACTCAGAACTCTTTTGAGGTGAACCGATATCCTTCTCTTCATGCTCTTCTGTTTTATGTGAGTCTTTCGGAATATATACTAAATCTGGTTCTTCAGCATGAATATTAATTGATGCTGTCTTTGACTGTATAGAGAACTGCTCAACAATATCAAATATATTATATTTCAATTGGATTAATTCTGTAGTCAATATCGACATTTCTCTTTGAGCTTTAAGACTGCACCACAAATCTAAAGCTATCTTGAAGATAATAGCCAGGATGGTGGTCCACAAGGCCATTCCAAAATTTTTCATCAACTCATTCATTACAAGCTGCATATTAGGATTTTGGAAATCTGCACCAACAAATGCACAAAACATACCAATAAGGGTTCCAAAGAGCCCTACAGCAGGCAGGATTGATGACAGGCTCCTAGCTTTATCAATGCGTTCCCGTATTTCCGCTATAGAAGCAAATTCGACAGAAAGAGCTTGCAAAGAGAGCTGATTATCCAGATTTTGGATTGGACGCGAAATAAACCGCCGAATCAAATCGTATAAGAGGCCATGCTTATGTTTATCTTCTTTATCAACAGGCACTCTTGATGCCAGGCCTTCAACAAGTTTATCACTTTCTGTTGTATTTGAGCGCCCCTCGTATAATCTCTCCACAAGTTCGGCAGAATTCGGATGCGCCAACACATCCTTTAACTTATTGGAAAAACCCCTTGAACAGCCGTATATTACCAACTTGTCCAGAGCTCTACCAATGTGCCAAAACGAAAAACCTGTTATTATCAATATTGCAGCGAGAATTACAGGGTTTACAGTCGTTCCAATCGACACAAAGACATTCGCACCGATAAAATACATTTTATACCTTTCCTGTGGGAAACTTTTTTGTATGAATATACGTTATCACGTTAAGTAATGTGGATAACTTAGAATATTTTACTTTATAAAGGCATCCCGAAACGAATGGTATTGCTAAATACCGTAAATGGTATTCAAAGGCTGCTACTATATAATTCCTTTACCTGTCTCTTTTTCTCACTGTCATAAGAAGCTACGTCTTTTGCAATCATCCCGTATTTACCCTTCTTGAGAAGAATGACAAATTTAAACTTCGGTGACATATATTTCAAAACTCTTGCCTGGTTTTCACTCAGATCATTTAGATATTTATACGCTTTATCATACTCTTCCTTTTTTAAATGCGAGTAAAGGAGCATATCATTAAGTTCACCAACAGTTGCCAGGTCATCCTTAAATTGCATATGATCCATAATCTTATAAAGTTTACCTTCATCAAGCCTTCCCAGCCGCAGGCCAACCCTCACCAGGTTAAAAGCCAACTTCTCAGTTTCAAGATTGTCGTAAGACTGCCTCAGGAAATCATACCCCTTCTCCATGGTGCTTCTATCATGCCAATTTATCAAAAGGATGTAAGCGTAAAGGAGACTTATAGAGTCCTTATCACTGTACTTTTCCCGGGCATCCCTTAAATCCTTTTCGACATCGTATGTCTTACCATTTTTAATCTTTGTTAATGCCTTCCCCAAAGTTCTCTTATAAGTGCTGCTAACAATATTCGTTGGCTTCTTTCCTTCATTTATTCTGACCCACATTTTATCGGACGGCTTGGTAAGAAAATACTCAATCTTATTCTCATTAAGTTTTTCTTCTAATGCCTTAAACAGTTTCGGGTCCGTGAGCATCTTTGCTGCAACCTCTTCCGTTCTTGACAGGAATAATGTTTCATCAGGTACGGCTTTTTTCTCTTCTGAGTCCCAGTATTTTTTATATTCATCTATTTCAGAACTTAAACCCTCAAGGTCATCCAGAGCATTTTTGGACCGTGGTGCCAGCTTATGTTTGTCTATACGCTCACCTGATTCTTTTATAACCCTCTCAACTCTTCTGTTTATTATCTGAACTTGTTTCAATGTGGTTACAGGAAAATTCTTCTCATAGTAATTAATTGCCCCGGAGAGTGCTTTCCCCAATTGAGAAGAATATTCATCTCCTTTGTATTCACCTGAGGTAATGTCATCCATCATTTGTTTGAATTGCTTCTCAGTATTTACCTCAATATCACTCCGCCACTTATTAATTTTCTCCAATTTTCTTTCAATTGTCCTGAGTACTTCATTGTCAACATCCATATTGGAAGTGTCTATATCTTCCACTGAAACCTCACCTGATGCTTTAGCAGGAACAAGTAAAATTACAGACAGTAAGACCGCTAAACATCCTATTATTAAGAGAGTCCGTATTTTCATATTAAAACACCTCCTTTTTTATTGAATTCTTTAAGTATTTATACAAGTAGAATGTAAACCACCATATTAGTAATGTTGACTTAAGAATTTTGCCATTATGCTTTGTCGCAAAAAGAGAACTATCATAGTATGGACGAGTGAAAGGTATTCTCAATTCCACAAATCACTTATTTAATAATGTAGACTCAATCAGCATTTCATTTGATGCCCTATGAAAGAATCTCTTTGAAGTCATAGGAGTTACAATTATAAGCATCCGTATCATAAGGACAAATCCTTATGACAATCACGAATTTATAAGTTAATAAAACAAAACATACCTGAATCACATCTTACTCAGGCTTTGTTTTACTATCAAGCTTAGGCTTCGTTTTACTATCAAGATTAATTTTCACCCTCTTTCCATTATAAATCGGTGCGTTACTATACCACTGACCATCTACAAACTCTATGTATTTGCCGGTATTTGCTTCTTTGTCAAAAGGCGCCCAATGTTTTTTTGTTGGTTCATCTTTGGTAACCCAAAACCAGCGGTCTTTTTTGGAGTTGTAAAAGTAATTGTGTTCAGGGTTACCATCATTGACTGACCCCGGCCGAGGAGCCATTTTAAACCTTTTTAACGATTTTCTAATCTTGGCCCGCATATCTTTTGATATAATACCACTCTTTTCTGACATTTTCTGCAGGTCATTTTTCATTATGAAGGTCATATACGAAGTATCGTAGGTGTCATTATGAATCCCTTCAAGATATTTACTCGGTTCCATCCCCTTAAAAACCTCCTTCATTAATTTATTCATCTGCCCCATCACGTTTTTCATTTTACCTACGGCAGCAGTCGCCTTAAATTCCATAAGATGCTTCAACGTTGTAAATGCTAAAACCTGATTGGCATACACTAAAGTACTCTTTATATCACTAACTACGGAATTAGCATTTTCGCCAGTCATCCCTTCACTACTTAAATTACCTATTTTTTGAATCAATTCAGCATGGGATTCTCTCATATCCTCAAAGACTTGCCCGAACATCTCCCTGGTATCATTCATCATTTCTGTTACTTCAGGATTTTCGCTCCCTTCCGGGGTCTTAATTTCCATGTTAATAAGAGCAATTTCCACTTCCTCATGCATGCCAGTTAGCTCAATTGCAAATTCCTTGAATTCAACCCCGAATTCCTCCTTACCCTCTTTACCACTATCAAAATATTTATCAGCATCCTTCTCTAATGACTCAATTGCTTTTTCCAGGGCTTCTTTAGCACGGTTGTCGTTGACATACATCTTTCCATAGGCATTTGTTAATTCAATATAGGCAGCATTCCTTTCTTCGTCAGTTAGATTCTCCCGTTGAAGGTTTTCCTGGGCAGCCACTACCTCTTTACTCTGTATAGTAGAATTTTGTTTTATGATTTCCTTGAACTCAGCCATGTTCTTTTTGAAAACCATAACCTCCGCCCCCTCCCCCCCAGCACATTCCTTTATCTGCTTTACACCAAAAACAAATAACAGGCATGCAAGTACTGCTATTCCGATTCTAATCTTCATTTTCCATACCCTCCTAAGTTATAAACTTAAAAATCCCTTTAAATACTTTTTTACAATTTCTCCGTATCAGACATTAAGTCTTAATTCCGGCCTGGAGTCTACGAATCAACCTGTTAACACATAGCCTATAATCTTTAATATCAAAATAGAATTAAATTTGTCTAGGCATGATACGAACAAATGTTCTTATTATTACGGCATTTCCATCATCGCCAGTATCGTAAGATTGTTCATCGTAAGAACCGCCAGTCAGCAACGCCTTATGTCTCTTATTTACTTTAATGCCCCTCGTTAATACATCTTCTGTTTTTTCTGAAGGGGCTCTATACCTTACCATATCCATTTTATCTATTACGGGATTATATTTTATCCTGTTTCTCGACGCTATTACTTCTACTTTATCTACTCCATAAGGTGCCGTTGCTTCGAAATCAAAATCCATAAAATCTGCAGGGATTTCCACGGGAACATTCGCCCTAATGAAATTGTGATCTTTGTAGTATTCGTTCGGACACAGCTGAGTAATCTTGCCCTCGCTGTCAATGGATCGGAGAATATAATAGCAATCTTTGGAAGCCTCTATTATGAAGGTTATTTTTTCGCCCTCATAATAAATCCCGCCCTTTCCCTTATCCGGCCTGATTCTAATCTTGAATACACCGGAATCATGGACAGGTAAAGGAGGTATCGAGGAAGCAACTGACTCAGCAAAAGTAAAGTCCAGCACCGTAGAGATATTTCCGGCATCCATTCTTTGGTCGTGAAGAATACCAAGATAATTGACCATATCAAGCTCACCCATGGTCTTTTCTATCTCCAACCTCTCCCCCTGCAGGTTCAGGACACACACGGCATACTCAAGAAATACCAGCTGTGTTTTATCAACGTTCTTGCCGAGCCTAACCGATGCCTTCAGCTGTTTGAATAATGGAATATCGGGATCAATCTCGATATGCTGTTTTCTTATAGCAGCCAATAGCTCAGTCTTGTCCTTGGCCATATAATCAAAAATTTCAAGCTTGTCAGTATCGAATAACTCTGAAAATTTGTCTGTTTCATTATTCAAGTCATCCAGTGCAATATCCAGTTCTTCATCCAGATCATTAGCAACCATCTTTATCTGGCGGTTCCATTCAACCGGGTATGTTTTGGCGATGACAGCAAATTTTTCCTCCGCATAATCAATTTCCTCAATAAGCCGGCTCTGCAATGCAACCCTTTCTTTGATTATCTTAGTAGCATTTGTATAACCACCTTGTGAATTACCTGATATTACTAATTCAATAGCCGAAAATGTTCTGAGTTTTTCTTGCCGGAGCTTTGCGATAACTTCACCAATGCCTTGCATTGTAACCTTGTATTCGTTAAGCAGGTCCGCAGTATCACCGCCTTTAACTTGAACGACATTTGTGTTCTCCTGATAGGAACTTTGACTGTAACTAACTTTTTCGTGTGCTATGTAGTCTGCTGTCACTATTTGTGAAGTTTGACAACCGGCCATTAGCATTGCATAAAATAGAGCAACATACACAAAAACAGAAGCCTTACAAATTGTGAGTTTCATTCTCCACCCTCTCTGTTTTCTTCTCTCCCACTAATTTTCTCGATAAGCATAGCAACGCCCCATCTAACTCTTTTAACTATGGCCATCAGAAACAGTGAAAACTCTTCGCCGAGTTGAATGCCTAACCTTTGTGCCTGCTTACTGCGTTTAGACGGAGTGTTTCAGAAATTTCAGAAAATTTCCCTTGTACAAAGTCAATCAAAGGAAAGCCTCATTTTTGCCCCACATCGGTATTCAATTCTTCCTCTCTCCTCTGTTCTTCCCCGGACAACTCTGTAAGCATAGTACTGCCACTACTTACAGCCTTATCAACGGTTTTTTTTGCAGAGCTAAAGGAATTAACAATTTTGACGTTGATAGTTTCTCCGAATAAATAGAACGAAATTGTGTATCCGATAACGGCTAAAACAGACAACATAATAGCGAATTTTATTAGCTTACCCAATGTAAGCCAAATTGCTACGAGACACAGAATGGCAAGTGCAGAAAAGATTGCTAATCCCCACACATTCTCAGAAATGATGGTTGGTAGTGTTTCCATACAAATCTACTCACAAAGAAATTATAAAAGTACAATTTTAAAATTTCTAGAAAAACGCTACGAGAAGATTTTCTGGTAAAAAAACGCTATCAATGCAGTATATATATATCAAATACTAGATGAAGAGTCAATAGTGTAAACACTTTATTCGTTAGTGTATATAGTACTATAAGCGCTTGGTCAAATTAGAAACGAGGTAATGAGGAAGTGTGTTTTGAAAATAATGAAGTAATAATAGAGAGTTGGGGGGCATAAACCCGAACAATAAAGGACTTACGATAAAGACTTTGTGGAAAACCCGCGTTAAAACTCGGACGCTTGACAGGAAGAATAAAAGCTCACAATCATAAATTAATTCGCACGTAAACTACATGCTATACACAACTTGAAACATGCAACTCGTAATATCTTTAACTGATTCATGGAGCTAACTTTTGTCTGTAATTTGTCTTTTTGTGTTGCAAATTAAATATTTTTTCCGTCTAATAAGTTGTAGAATCACAGAATCGCAAAATAGTATATTGAAACTCCCTGCTCTATCCGCTTGCAAATCACCATGTTAACCATTGGCAGGGAAAAGGCCAGAAAGTTCTCATCCATTTACGAAAACCATACCAGGCTGGCAAAAGGATAGTAAGGAGCTAATTCATTATGAAGCACAGAAACAACATAAAAATCATGCTGATTATCATGTTGTCTCTAACATTGTCAATAGTAAGAGCCGGGGGAGATGAAACACAATCCTCCACTGCACATTTACAAAATGGCAAGAACACTTCCGTATCTACAGAACTTTCTCCCCTGTCTGTTAATAAGATATACAGCAAAAGCTGGGCTATAGTAATTGGCATTAATCAATATGAAAAATGGCCCGGTTTGGAATACGCGGTGAATGATGCTACAGCCATAAAAAACAAGCTGAATGAATTAGGATTCGATGAAATCATCAGCCTGACAGACCATGAGGCCACAAGACAAAAAATTACTCAAGTGCTGGGAGATAGACTGCCCCGTGAAGCGAAAAAAAACGACAGGGTGTTAATATTCTTTGCCGGTCACGGCCAGACAGAGGAACTCGATGGCAAACAATGTGGCTATATCATTCCAGTAGATGGAGAGATGCGAAACTACTTCTCTTCTGCTATTTCCATGGTACAGGTACGAGAATTCTCCAAACGTATACCCGCAAAACACATCTACTATGTTATAGATGCCTGCTATTCCGGACTAGGATTAATGCGCTCCGGACCCAGATTTTCTTCGGAGACAGATGGGTTTTTAGAAAAAGTGACCTCTCAGAAAGCTGTACAGATGGTTACAGCAGGAGGCAAAGATGAACAAGTGGTTGAAGATGGAAAACATGGACTGTTTACAGATTACTTCCTGTCAGGATTAGAAGGCGTGGCAGACGCAGATAATGATGGTATATTAACAGCCAGTGAGATTGGGTCATACATACGTCCTGCTGTATCAAAAGCATCACGTAATAGGCAGACACCCCAGTTTGGCTCCCTGGAAGGGGAAGGTGAATTCGTGTTCGTATTGCCCAAGGCCGGTGTCTCAGTAAACAATACAAACCAGGATCCGGATATTGTAAGGAAGCGTAATAAACTACAAGAATGGGAAAAAAAATTGACGAAGTGGCAAGAAATGTTAGAACGGCAGACTAAATATCACGATGATAAAGATGCAAGGAACGCAATACCGGTACCAAACGAAGATGCCGACAATCCAATGCAAGAACAGGATATAGAGATACATAAGAATATAGTAGAATCGATAAAACAAAAACAGAGAACTTCCAAATCTATAACCAAACTGAGAGACAGACCTAAAACTCTTTCCACAGATGAAATCAGGAAGATGTTTAAGAACAAGGGATTCAGAGATATTGAGTGGAATCCTGAAGGTGACTTTCCTAATGAATATGAGGAAAAAATTCTTAGTAAACACAGAGTGGTCATAGATTATGCCTGTGGTTTAATGTGGCAACAGTCGGGCTCACGGAATAAAATAACCTTGAAAGAAGCTAAGGATTATGTCAGGCAGCTTAACAGGAATAGCTACGCCGGATTTTCAGATTGGCGAATGCCCACAATCGAGGAATTGGCTTCACTTCTGGAGCCTTCAACAGGCGGAACACAGTTAATAGACGAGGCGTTTGATCCGCAACAGCAGTGGTGCTGGAGCAGTGACAAGAAACCCACTCGTGATGCATGGCCCATCTCCTTTCGTAGTGGTATTGTAAGCTATACCGGCTGGAATAGTAAATACCATGTACGAAGTGTGCGTTCAATAGAATAAAGAACTTAGCAAAAAGTAAAGATATATTGCTATTTATTAGGAGGAATAGTTATGAAAATAAAGGAACTTATAATATCGTTTATTTTTGCCATAGTGATTAGCGCTTGTGCAAATACAGAGAAGCAAATGGTTTCAAATGAACTGACCTTCTTTGACTCTACTGTTTTTGACAAAGAACTATCAATGGCGATGAAGGCCAGGGAAGATACGATTGAAGTTGACCCAATTGTTAAGTTCTCGCCGAATGATATTCCTGAACGATTGGGTAAGTGGTTTTATACCATAGATAAACACGATGGAAAATTGGAGACTGAAGACACTTCCTCAAATACTCGAGGGCTGTTAGGAGCAGTAACTGGAATTGATCTGATTATTTCATTAGGTAAGAAAATTCGCGATAAAATGCTATATAATCCAGCCAGGAATTATGATGCGGCACTTTACTATAAAGCAGATGAAGGCGTTGTTGAAAAAGTCGTTTTCACACGTAAAGCTGGTTCATAAAAGTAATAAGATTTTAAATACTTCATTTTACAAAAAGCACTATTCATTCGTTCTCACGGTACGAACACTTATTTTTTTTGTATTTCCAGTCGACCACGTTAGAATAAAAAGCAAAATGTATTTTTTCATACTGGCTTGCATGACTCAATTGTGCCATAATCCTCTTCCTCTAACCCCTCCAAAGGATGAGGATATTCTTTCTCTATTGCTCCATTAAGCTTATTCATAAATCTTGTCAAACAGTTCATTTGCCCGTTCAGGATCAAGGCTTTTTAATATTTCATACTGCTCTAAGGCAGAATCTCTTAACTTTTCATTCAATTCCTCTTCATCGTTTAAATCAATATAGGCAACACCGAGATAATAATGAGCCTCTGCATAATCAGGGTTAATCCTTACTGCCTGCTTGTATGACTCAATCGCTTCTTCGTACTTGCCTGTTTCGTCATAGGTATCACCGAGATTAAAATGAGCCTCTGCATAATCAGGGTCAATCCTTATTGACTCCTTGAATGCCTTAATCGCCTTTTTATATTTGACTGTTATGTTATAGGCAATGCCGAGTTCAAGATGAGCCTCTGCATAATCAGGGTTAATCCTTACTGCCTGCTTGTATGACTTAATCGCCTTTTTCCACTTGATTGATTCGCCATAAGCAAGACCGAGATCATAATGAGCCTTTGCATCATCAGGGTTAATCTTTATTGCCTGCTTGTATACCTCAAACTCCTCTTCCATGTCTGATGCCTCTTGTATAGTAACGATAGTAAAGAAACACAAACGATATGATTAAGAAATGTAGTAAGTATTTTCTCATATTATACATCCACGCCAATTGATTAGAATAATATGAAAATGGCTGTGTTTCTGGATTATAAACTTACGGATATATAAAGCAAGGAGTTTGTCTCCGCTTCACCATCTGATTATGCTTGATATATGTGAATGGTGTTTAAGAGGCATGATAATAAGCTGGACTGTCGTCAATGTTTGTCAATTACGAGTTTCTACAAAACTGTGTGTGTGAAGTCAAGATATCCACCATTTCATCCAGTTCTCTGCTATAGGTATAGAGATGTATACTTTTGTTGCAAACCCACGCAACCCTTACATTTTACTGTAGTCAAAATGTAGTCAACTCCAGCGTAATCAGCCGGACTTCACAGTAATCACCAGAATTGACAAAGAATTGTAACCTATTGTTAAATAAATGATAGCGACATAACAGATACTAAATCAGGCACTTATAGAATTTGTTAAGAATACCCTTTTCCCGTATAGGGTTCAAGAGGTCGCTAGTTCGAATCCAGTCGCCCCGACCATACTAACAAAGGGCTTAGGACATTCACGATGTCGGCTTTGCTTTGACATTGTGCCCAAAATATCTCAAAACAACCCAAAATAGAATAAATTTACTTTACGGGAATGTGCCTATAAGTCAAATTGACCTGCCCCCCTAAAACTGATCCAGTTGTAAAGTTAGTATTACACTATATAATTGGGTTAAGAAAGGGGGAACTTTTAGAAAAAGCGTTTGTTTATTCTGTAAGCATCAGTGATCTATAGCGTTATGGTTGTGGTAAAAGTTTGGTATGATATCAAATTGTGATCAAAAATGTCATATTTAAGCAAGTTTGGTGCTTAAATTGTTATCCCAAAAACAAAAATATTAAATAGAAACCTTCGGTTTGATTATGTAAAGACCTTTTAAGAATAGTCACCTGACGCCAACTGTTATTCCCGGCTAACGACAATTAGTTTTTCCGTTTGATTAACACTTGGAATTTTCTAAACTCTTTTAACCTCTACTTCGTAACCCCTATAGGAAATTCACGGCCGTGAAGGTTTACTTGGGGAACCTGTTCATATCCCCATTTCTTATAAGTTATTTCAGGTACTTGCTCATTTACATATGATGCAATCTCGCCTGTGCTGGTTACTCCATCCCTGTTGCCATATCTGGTGTCAGCTTGTTGCAGCGCCTCAAGAAGAACATATGTAAAGACCCCGTGGCCTTCATATCCCTCAAATGCTACCTGGCTGTCACTTGAACCAGCTATAGTTGCCCTGCCTGTCGCCTTTGTAAGTTTATCAATGGCGGTCTTCTCGGCAAGCCCCCTTGCCACTACCTGTGCCTGCACATAAGAACCACTATTACATGTATCCAAAAGCACCAGGCTTTTCTGTGCCTTAACACAACCCATCCATTCCTGCAGATGGTCCTGGTTAACCGCTTTTTCGCGTACAGAATCTTCATTATAGTATCTAAAATCAACCGGCAGAAAATGATAGCGGCCATCAAGTGTGATACCGTGACCTGCAAGATAAAGCACAAAAACATCGTTTGTCTTTATCTGTTTTGAAAGTGTGACAAAAGCTGTCTTAATACCATTCAGGGTTGCCCCTGAATCATGAATCTCTTTAAAATGAATATCTGTAAAGACAGTTTTGCCCGCATTTCCAATTGATGCAACAATGTCTTTGGCATCGGGCACAGCATACTTTAACCAGAGGGATTTATCACGATAGCGGTTTATCCCCACAGCAAGTACATATAGTGCAGGTTTTTCTGAAATAGCATCCTTAAGAATAACTGAAAGGCGGGCCGGTTTAGAGGCAATGCCTCCTCCTGCATTATAGGCTATTACCTCAATAACGTTTGCCCCTGGAGAAAGGGTTAAGATCTTCCATATCCTGACAGGCTCTTTAAAAGTAGTCACAAGTTTCTTGACTTCTATTCCCCTCCCTTGCTCTTCTACACTTACTGTCACACCATTGATCTTCCATACCACCTTTCCAATACCACCACCTTGGTCAAGGACATCAAGTGCTACCTCGACATTACGCTTTTTTATTGAACTTTCTTTTGGAGATACAAAGGTAATTCTTGGTGCTGAGCCTTGAGTAAGAAGTGATGCTAAATTTGTTTTCGCATTTGCATCCGCTACAATTCCTTCAGGATCTCCATGAAGCTTGGCTCTTACAAGATCCGGCCTGTAAAGAGCATTATAGAATTGATCTATAGAAGATACTATATTGCCAACCTTTACATTCAAATTTTCTGCGCCTTTTGTAGATGAATTGAAAAATCCTTCAGGGGTCATTATCACCCATTCTTCACCTTTAAAATTAACTATCATGGCAATCTCTTTTCCACTTTTGATAGACCATAATCTTACAGTGGAATCCGAACTTGTGGAAATAGCATATTCCCCATTAGCGCTAAAAGCTGCACTCGATACATGACTTTTATGACCCTCAAAAGTTCTTACTTCCCTTCCTGATGATACCTCCCATAGTTTGAGAGTTTTATCTCTGCTTCCTGATAAAATATACTTTCCATCTGGACTGAAGGCTACGGAATTTACATAATCGGTATGTCCTTTGAATGTTCTCACTTTTCTGTCTGTTGACACATCCAAAAGATAGAATTCATGATCAATATTATATGAGGAAACAACGTATCTTCCATCAGGGCTGAAGTCAAGAGAATCAGACGAAATATATACAGTATCTCCAAATATATCACGGCCTTTCCTGAATGTAAGATCTTTAATCTTTCTGCCAGAATAAAAGTCCCAGAGTTTACCAAATTTTTTAGTATATATACCTGAACCAGTGGCAATATACCTTCCGTCAGGGCTGATAGCAAATGATGCGATATCATTATCTTCTATAGTTCTTACTTTCATTCCTGTTGATATATCCCAAATAAGGATCTGATCGGAGGATCCTGATAATGACACAACGTACTTTCCATCAGGACTGAAGGTCAGGCCTTCAATCTCACGGTAGGCTTCAAAGTTCTTAACTTCCTCTCCGGTTGATACATCCCAAAGCTTGATAATGCCATCATAGTCTCCGGAAACAATATACCTGCCGTCAGGACTGAAAGCAATGGATTTGACATCTTTCACATGCCCTATAAAGGACTTTATTTCCATTCCTGTTTTTATATCCCAAAGTTTGAGATGGCCAAATACACTTCCAGAAACAACATATCTTCCATCAGGACTAAAGGCTGCGGATTTGAAAACAATAGAATTTCCTTTGAAGGTTTTTATATTACTTTTCTTTGATAAATCCCAAAACTTCAATGCACCATGATCATCTCCAGAAACAACATGTCTTCCATCAGGGCTGAAGACCACAGAATTGGCTTTAGCTGAATCTTTCTCATATAAAGTTAGTAGTGCACTCGTTGTGGCTATATCCCAAAACTTCAATGTACCATTATCATCTCCTGAGACAATATATTTACCATCAGGGCTGAAAGCTACAGAATTTATATCATCTGTATGTCCTCTAATAGTTTTTATATCTCTTCCTGATGAAACATCCCAGAGCTTGATAGTTTTATCATCGCTTCCTGATACAACATGTTTTCCATCAGGGCTGAAAGCTACAGCACTGATGCGACTGCCATGCCCTTGAAAAGTTCTCACTTTTCTTCCTGATGAAACATCCCAGAGCTTGATAGTTTTATCATCGCTTCCTGATACAACATATTTTCCATCAGGACTAATGGCTGCAGTACGCACCCAATCCCGATGTCCACTGAAAACTCTTGTCACCCTTCCTGTTGATACATCCCAAAGCTTGATAGTTTCATCATGAGAAAGCCCACCAGATATGACATGTTTTCCGTCAAGGCTGAAAGTCAAAGAATAAACTGCTAACTGCCCTTCTAAACTACGAACTTCTCTGCCTGATGATACCTCCCATAGTTTAAGGGAGCTATCTTCTTCTTTGTCTCCCGAGACAATATATTTACCATCAGGGCTGAAAGCTACGGCAGTAACTTCACTTATATGCCCCTTAAGTGTTTTTATCACTTTTTTTGTTGAAACTTCCCATAGTTTAATAGTTTTGTCGTCACCTCCAGTGGCAACATACTTACCATCAGGACTGAAAGCTACAGACCTTACACCTTTTGAATGCCCTTTGAGGGTGCAGAAAGAATGGTCAACATCTCCTTCTTTCCATTCTTCCTCTTCCCGTTCTTCATCTTCCCATTCTTCTTCTTCCCATTCTTCTTCTTCCCATTCTTCTTCTACTATTTCTTCTACTTCCCATTCTTCTTCTACTATTTCTTCTACTGCGCCCTCGGTCACCACCGTAAGGTTAATAGTACTGGTAACACCCATGCTGGTCTGTGCACCCACCCCGTCGGAGTCAGCATCGGTCACCTGCCAGGAGATGGTGCGACTGGCTGCGGTTGCCATCGGATCGTCGGTGGCCGAGCTGTAGGTGACCGAACGAAGAGCCGCCTGGTACTGGGAAAGAGTGGCGGTGCCACTCAGCGTCAGCAGGCCACTCTCACTTTTGTACTTGCCGCTTATGCTGTTCTGGTCGGTGAAACCGAGGACGTCGCCGCTGGTCAAGCCGCTGCTGATGGTAACGGTGGCGCCGGTGATATCGGTGTCGTCAGCGTCACTGATGGTGATGGTGTTGCCGATGACGGCGTCACTGCCATATTCAGTATAGACAGTTGTGCCGGCCGTGGTAACCACCGGCGCATCGTTGGTCGCTGTAAGGTTTATGGTGCTGGTAACACTCATACTGGCCTGCGCACCCACCCCGTCGGAGTCAGCATCGGTCACCTGCCAGGAGATGGTGCGAGTGTCAGCAGTGGCCGTCGGACTGTCGGAAGTCGAGCAATAGGTGACCGAACGAAGAGCCTCCTGGTACCTGGTAAGAGCGGCGGTGCCGCCCAGTGTCAGCAGGCCATTCCAGCTTTTGTAACTGCCGCTGATGTT
>Ga0208278_1000583_pt1 | contig 19381 bp, 16 predicted proteins | sample ETN01SmetaG_FD_185794 | JGI IMG/M metagenome (GOLD analysis project Ga0208278, IMG submission 185794) | Marine microbial and viral communities from oxygen minimum zone, Eastern Pacific Ocean - ETNP2014F12-01SV259 (SPAdes) (version 2) | ecosystem: Environmental > Aquatic > Marine > Oceanic ...
GGTAACAGTTTGCGCAATGTTTCATCCAGGGCTTCGAAGGAGTGTTTGCCTTTGTATTTCTCTCCGTTGATGTAGATGGTCGGCGTCGAGGAAATCTTGTATTTCTTCTCCGCCTGCAGCCGCATGTCGAGAATGCCTTCCTCAAGAACTTTGTTGTTGAGGCATTGCTTGAAATCCTTGGCACCGATGCCGCCGAACTTGGCAATGCGCTGCAGGGCGGGAACCGGATTGTTTTGCGATGCCCAGACCGGCTGTTTCTGGAAAAGGACATTAAGAAAGGCAAAATAGCGGTCGCTTCCGGCACAGCGCGCCAGCATGGAGGCTGTCAGCGCGTAGCGGTCGAGGGGAAAGTCGCGGTAAATCAGTTTCACCTTGCCGGTCTCGATGTAGCTGCTTTTTAGTTTAGGCAGCACTTCGGCATGGAAGGTGGCGCAGTGGGAGCAGGTGAGCGAAGCGAATTCGATGATGGTGATGGGCGCATCTTCCGCACCAAGGACCTTCTCGGACAGAGCCTCCACCGGATCGGAAATGACCGCGTGCGTCGGGCGGGAAGGGACCGTAAACGCGGCCAAAACGACGAGCCCGGTGACAAGCCCCCACAGGGCAAGAGAACGACGAGAGGCTAAAATCCGTGGGGCTGGGAATGTGTGCAAGAGTTCCTCCGGAAACCGTGTGTGACTGACTATACGCGCCGCCTTGGGGGGCGGCAAGAGCGGGAAAACGGGTCTATGACTGATATATGGCGGGAAAGATCAGCTGTCCCCGGCAAGGTTTTTAGGCGCGGTCGCGGTCGCGGCTTTCACCTTTTTTGAAGGCTCGCCGTCTTGCCGCCACTCCTGTTCGGCGGAGACCGCGCAGCCTAGATCGGCAAGCGCCGTGCGCAGACCCTCATCGGCGATGTCGGTGGTCATTTCACTTATGGCGCGTCTGGTACGGGCATCAGCCTGGGGTGGCGGTTGTGCCGCTGCCGGTTTCAATAGGGGCGGCACGGGCCCCTGGACTAGCTTCAGCCGGGCCACCGCGTGATAGCCAAAATAGCCGTTGATGCGCTCGACGATCTGGGGCTCCAGATGCTGCAGTTCGGTAGCAAGCGGGCCGTCCACGCGCACGTGCAACAGCCCGTCCTGTTTTTCCCCCTTGGGAAAGGTCAGCTTCTCGGGAAGGGTGACGGCGGCGAAACGCTTGCCGACGATGACGGGCCAGTCGCTGAGAATGCTGGCTTCTGCAAAGCCGCGCTTGCGATAGAGGGGCATGGTAACCTTGGAGACCATGGTGCCAAGGGCGAGAAGCCCTCTCTGGATGCGCGTTGGTGGCGGGACAGTTTTTCGCGCCGGTGGCGCGGCGGGCGGGGGGGTGTTCATGGTGTGGTGGCGCCTGTTTCAGACCCTGTTCGTAAAACCGCTCGTGTTATAGAGTCGGGTTCTCATATTAGAGTACTATCCGACCGAATTGAATCAATTCTGATAGCTTCATGACGTGGGCATGACAAAACCCGTCCGCGAGGAGGTGCGGACGGGTTTCTGTCGCGTATTCTTCCGGGAGAAAGAGCCGTTGGTGAAATACCTGTAAATATCCCCGGCCCCTTTCTCTCACAGGACGTCTGAACAGTGGGTGAGACCCTCGTTCATCTGGTGTTCATTTTGGGCGGGCCGGTCAAAAAAAACCCGCCCGCTGTACCAGCAGGCGGGCCTTATTTGCCGCCGCAGAGGGGTGTCGGGGACATGCGGTGGCGAAAGGGGAGGAAACCATGTTTCCGTTTTCACCATGCATCATAGGGATTGGTTCTGAACCCGTGATGAGCGCGGCGTTCATTTTCCGTTCACGCACCCGCGCCTAGGCTGTGGCAATGTCTCTTAACAGGATTTTCCTACGCCTGGCGGCCGCCTTCCTGCTTGGTTGGGCGGCGCTTGCGGGTGGCACGGCTCAAGCCGCGGAGCCTGGCGTTGATCACGACCGTGCGCGGGCTGCCGTGCAGTCTGGCGAAATTATGGCTCTGCATGACATCCTCGCCCGCGTCCACGAGCGCTATCAGGGCCGCGTTCTGGAAGTGGTGTTGAGGGATCAGGAAGAAGGACTTCACGGCTGGGTTTATGAAATCAGGATGTTTACGCCAGAGGATGTGCTTCTGGTGTTGCGTGTGGATGCCGGGACCGCCACAATCCTTAAAATCGGGCGCGGAAAGACGAACGCCACCGATAATGAGGCCGCCCCCTAACCCGGGCCAAACCGTTTAAAAAAACGAGGACAACCGAGAAAATGCGCGTTCTGGTCATCGAGGACGAGCCAGATCTGGCGCGGCAGATAGCCGCTACGCTGGAAGAGGCGGGCTACGTCGTGGATGTGGCCCATGACGGGGAGGAGGGTCATTTTCTAGGCGACACAGAACCCTATGACGCGGTGGTGCTCGACCTCGGCCTGCCGGTAATAGACGGGCTCACGGTACTGGAGCGGTGGCGCCGCGACGGCAAAGATATGCCGGTTCTTATTCTTACCGCCCGCGACCGCTGGAGCGAAAAAGTGGCGGGTTTCGACGCCGGCGCCGACGATTACGTCACCAAGCCCTTTCAAATGGAAGAACTTCTGGCGCGCCTGCGGGCCTTGATCCGTCGCACCGCAGGCCATGCCACGGTACAACTGGAGTGCGGACCGGTGGTCCTTGATACCCGTAGCGGCCGTGTTACCGCGGATGATGTCACCATCAAGCTGACGGCGCAAGAATACAAAATTCTGGCCTATCTGATGCATCATCAGGAGAAAATCATCTCGCGCACCGAACTCACCGAGCATGTCTACGACCAAGATTTCGACCGCGATTCCAACACCATCGAGGTGTTCATCGGCCGCCTGCGCAAGAAGCTCGGCGTTGATGTGATCAAGACCGAGCGGGGGCTTGGCTACCGCTTGTCTCCACCGGAGGGTGTCAAGAAAGACTCCGGGAAGAAATCAAAAGAAAAAGCAGAGAAAAATGCGGGCTAATTCGCTCGCCTTCCGCCTTGTGGTCGGGGCCGGAATGTGGATCGCCGCTGCCATCGTCGCCGGGGGAATCGTGCTTTCGGCGGTTTTCCGGGATCATGTGGAGCGTTCCTTCGACACCCAGCTTCTGGTCTATCTCGATGTCCTGGTTTCCGTGACCGAAGTGGATGACCGGGGCCGCGTGGTAATCATGCGCCCCCTGGGCGATCCCCGCTACGAACAGCCCTATTCGGGATGGTACTGGCAGATTTCAAGCATTAGCGGACCCATGCTACGGTCGCGGTCACTCTGGGACCAGGCGCTTACCCCGGATTTTGGCCTTATCAGAGATTCCGCGGCCACATCCTATAGGATGCAGGGAGCACAAAGCCGTCACCTTCGGATCGTCGGGCGCGACGTCAGCATTCCCGGGATAGTGTCCAGTCTGCAATTCGCGGTGACCGGTGACCGCGCCGCCATTGAGGTGGAAATTCAAAACTTTAACACCACCCTGGTCTGGTCCATGGGTTTGTTCGGATGCGGTCTGGTCCTGGCCGTGTTCATCCAGGTTCATTTCGGGTTGTTGCCACTGCGGCGCATCAGCAGGGCTCTTTCAGCCATCCGTTCGGGGCACAAATCGAGGTTGGCGGGCCAGTTCCCGTCCGAGATCGAGCCTCTTGCCAGCGAAATCAACACGCTTCTTGAACATAACGAAGAAGTGCTTGAGAGGGCGCGCACCCATGTGGGAAACCTCGCCCATGCTCTGAAGACGCCGATTTCGATCCTGGCCAACGAATCTGAGTCCGGGAAGGGCTCTCTGGCGGAAAAGGTGGACAAACAAACCGGGATCATGCGCCGCTATGTGGACCATTACCTCTCCCAGGCCCGCACTGCCGCCTCCAGCAGTGTGCTGGGCGCGCGCACCGAGGTGCTGCCTGTGATCGAAGATTTGCGCCGTACCTTAAAACATATCCATGCCGAGCGTTCCATCGAACTGGAAGTGCGCGGCGACCCCGGCACCAGTTTCCGCGGAGAACGCCACGACCTTGAGGAAATGCTCGGCAACCTTATCGACAATGCCTGTAAATGGGCGCGCGCGCGGACATGGATCACCATGGGTATGGAAGGCGCGGACCTCAAGATCGTCATCGAGGATGACGGACCAGGCCTGGCGCCGGAAAAGCATGGCGAGGTGTTCAACCGTGGCCACAGGCTGGATGAAGCGACACCGGGCAGCGGGCTGGGGTTGGCCATCGTGCGTGATACCGCCGGGCTTTACGGGGGCGATATCGCGCTTTGCGAATCCGATTTCGGTGGGCTCAAGGTGGTGCTGACTCTTCCCGCCGCGGAAAAGAGAGAAGCGCAAGAGGCGGGGAAAGAGTCCACGGAAGAGGACCCCGTCACCTAGGCGGTGGCGGTCTCGCCCATTTCGTCGCGCAATTTCTGCCGCAACACGTCAATGGATACCAGCGTGCCCTCCACGTCGTAATGCCAGAAGGTCCAGCCGTTGCATGACGGCGCGCCCTGAAGGCTGGCGCCGAGCTTGTGGATGGAGCCGCGTTCGCGATTACAGGCAAGGGAGCCGTCGGCGTAGACCCGCGCCCGCCAGCGCCGCTTTGGGTCGAACAGGACATCACCCGCCGATAACAGACCGCGCTCCAGTAGCGCCCCGAAGGGAATGCGCGGCGCAGTGCGTTTCGACGGCGTGTTCAGCAATTTCTCCGCACCCGCCGGGGGGGTTTGGGTAATCCGCTTTGCGGCCATCTCAGCGTATTCGGTGTCGCGCTCTATGCCCAGATAGCGGCGGCCCAGACGTTTTGCCACGGCCCCGGTGGTGCCGGTGCCGAAGAAGGGGTCGAGGATCAGATCGCCGGGATTGGTGGCGGCTAGGACCACCCGGTAGAGCAGAGCCTCCGGCTTCTGGGTGGGATGGGCCTTCAATCCGTCCTTCTTCAGGCGCTCGGCACCAGTACACAGTGGGATGTGCCAGTCACTGCGCATCTGCAGGCCTTCATTGAGTTCTTTCATAGCCGCGTAGTTGAAGGTGACGCGGCGCTTGGCGTTGTCCTTGGCGCACCAGATGAGGGTTTCATGGGCATTGGTGAAGCGCGTGCCGAGAAAATTGGGCATGGGGTTGGTTTTGCGCCAGACGATATCGTTGAGAATCCAGAACCCCAGATCCTGTAAAATAGCGCCAACGCGGAAAATGTTGTGGTAGGAGCCAATCACCCACAGGCTGCCATCATCCTTAAGTACGCGCCGCGCCGCGGTCAGCCAATCGCGGGTGAAACGATCATAAGCCGCAAAATCGGTAAATTTATCCCAGTCGTTATCGACCCCGTTCACCAGTGAATTGTTGGGTCGCCGCAGGTCACCCGTAAGCTGAAGGTTGTAAGGCGGATCGGCGAATACCATGTCCACCGAATCGGCCTCCAGACCGTTCATCACGTCGACGCAGTCCCCCGGCACGATTTTGCCGGTAGAGCTATGGTGCGACCTCTCCATGGCGGCCAAGATGAGTCAGGGAGCGAGTCCCGTCAACAGGAAATCGGTGAAATTTTTTTTAAATCAATATGTTAGGGGTTAGACCTTACACTGACTCAATATCTTGATGGGTTTGAAGCTGCGGCGGTGGTGGGGCGTGATTCCAAGACGCACCAGTGCTTCCTTGTGTTCGGCAGTGCCGTAACCGGCGTTGCGCTCCCAGCCGAATCCTGGATAGCGGCGGCCCAGTTCCGCCATCAGTTGGTCGCGGGTGACTTTGGCAACGATGGAGGCGGCGGCGATGGACAGGCTTTTGCTGTCGCCCCTGGTGACGGTTTGCACCGGACAGGACAGGGGCGGCGCATGGGTGCCATCCACCAGGGCCAGGCGGGGGCAGGTATCCAGTTGTCGCTCCAGCTGGGCGATGGCCCGGGCCATGGCGCGCAGGGTGGCCTGAAGAATATTAAGACAGTCGATCTCGGCAACACTGGCCGCGCCCAGGCCGATGGCCGCGCAGGCGGGCAGTTCGGCGAACAGGGCCTGGCGGCGGGCGGGCGAGAGGGTCTTTGAATCATTGAGTCCGTGACGCAGCACCGGGGGCAGGGAATCACGGCGGGGAAAAACAACCGCCGCGGCCACCACCGGCCCCGCCCAGGGCCCGCGCCCAACTTCGTCGATGCCGGCAACGGGGTCCGGCGATACCTGTTCGAGTGAGAAATCCGGAGAATACTCAGGCATCTTTTGTCTCACCCTTATCTTTCTTTCTCTTGTCTCTCTTTTCCGGGGCTTTTCTATCCCGGGCTTTCCTATCTTGAGCTTTTTTACCTCCGGCGTTCTTTTTCCCCGGGGGAGATGTCTTCGTTGGGGGCTCTGTGGATGCATATTTAGATATTTTTGGAGGAACCTCCTCCCATTGGGCATCGCTCATTTCTTCCTCCGGGCCGGGGCTGCTGTGGCCCGGGTTCGCGGACAGTCCCGCCGGCAGCCGGGAAAGAACACGGCTGAAAAAATGGTTGATTCTGGAGGCCACAGCGTCCCAGGCGGCGAAGATGGCCGGGGCGTGACGGCCGAAGAGAAGCCGCGCCCCCTCGCGGCCCGAGGTGGTGCTGAGAATGGCAAAACGCATCAGCCGCCGCGCGGTGGCCAGCCACAAAGGCGTGATGAGAAGAGACAGCGCTGTTACGGCGATGATTAGGTCGCCTTCCTCACGGCTAATAAGACCCGTGGATACGCCGTTCTGTCCCAGCAGAAAGGAGAACTCTCCGATCTGGGCCAACAGCATGCCGGCGATGAAGGCATGGGGCCAGGGTTCCCGCGCCAGCCGCAGCACCCCGATATTGAGCCCCGTCTTGAACACCGTGACCATGAATAGGATCAACAGGACGGTGCCCATATTGGCGAAGATGAAATCGAGATCGATGAGCAGGCCGATGGAGAGGAAAAAGACCATCATGAGGATACTCTGAATGGGCTGGATACCGCGCATCATGGCCCGGTGCTCGGTACTGTTGCCGATCACCAGCCCGGCCAGAAACGCTCCATAGGCGGGGGAAATGCCGAGATAGCCGGTCAACGCCGCGGCGCCGAAACAAAAGGCGAGCCCGCGCAGGGGCGTGAGATCCGGATGTCCGGCCACCATACCGGCGAAGGGCAGGGTGATCTTCTGGCGGCGGCTGAGATAAGTGATAAGCAGCACCAGCACCACCACCGAGAGGCCGATCCGGAACAGGTCAAATCCGCCGAAGCCGTCCCCGGCAAGGCTGGCGAGGATCAGCATCATGGGCACGAAGGCTAGGTCCTGGGCAATCAGCACGCCAACGGTGGCTTTGCCTAGGGGCGTGTTCAGGATGTTCATGTCTTCCAGCATCTTGATCACCATGGCGGTGCTGGAGAGGGCGATGACAAAACCGAGCAGCACGGACAGCCCCAGGGACCAGCCGAACAGCAATGACAAGGCAAGGGTGGCGCCGACGCTTCCTGCTATCTGTAACAAGGTGGCCACAAGAGCGCTGCGCCATACGCTCTTGAAACCGCTGAGCGACAGTTCCATGCCCACTAGGAACAACAGCATAAGCACGCCGAGATCGGCCAGAACCACAATCTGGTCACGGTTTTCCACCAACGCCAGGCCGGAGGGGCCGAGCAATATCCCGGCCAGGATATATCCGGAGAAGGCGGGCTGGCGAAGGCGCGACATGACGACGCCGCAGATCACGGCGGCGAGGACGACGACGGCGAGTCCCGTCAGGTCTGTATGGGTGGACATGGCCGGAAGTCTACCACGATCCCCCGCCCGGCAGGAGCGTCAGTACCCTTTCGGCATCTTTTCAGAAAAGTTTGAGTTGGTCTCCGGGGTGCGGCGGCGGGGAGAATTGCCCACAGTCGAGGGCGGGCACGCCCCTATCCAGGCGGGGCTAATCTTTCTCTCCCCCTGCACGGTCTGTAAATCCTGGGTTATGGTGGGGTATGGCTACACTGGACCTGAGTATCATCGTTCCCACCCTCAACGCCGCGGGGGAGCTGAGCCGTTGTCTCGGCGCCGTGACCGCCGCCTCGGAGAAAGGGTTCAGCAGGGAAATGATCATCGTCGATGGCGGTTCGCAGGACGGCACCGTGGAAACTGCTCGGGCGCTGGGGGCGAGGGTGGTTTCGTCGCCGCTGGGGCGGGGCCTCCAACTGGTCGCCGGGGCACAGGCGGCAGGCGGCCACTGGCTGTTGTTTCTCCACGCCGATACAGTTCTGGAATCTGGGTGGGCGCGGGCCGTGGCGGATTTCATGGGTGCGGAGGGAAACACCCGGCGCGCGGCTTATTTCCGTTTTGCCCTCGACGACGAAGCGCTCGCGGCGCGACGGCTGGAACGGATGGTGGCTTGGCGCTGCCGCTTGCTAGCGCTGCCCTATGGTGACCAGGGGCTGCTCTTGTCTCGGGATTTCTACCGCGAACTTGGCGGTTTTCCACCGCTCCCCCTGATGGAGGACGTGGCGCTGGCACGCCGCATCGGTCGCCGCCGTTTTTCCGCCTTGGATGTGCGTGCCGTTACCGGCGCCGCGCGTTACCGGTGCGGAGGTTATGTGCGCCGTCCGCTGCGTAATCTCGGCTGTCTCGCTCTTTATTTCATGAATTGTCCGCTCCGTCTTATCGCCCGGCTCTACGAGTTATGAGGGGCCAGCCATGAAACCGCGCCGTCATCTGGTGATCATGGTGCGGGCGCCGCAGATGGGGCGGGTGAAGCGGCGTCTGGCTCACGATATGGGTGCCGTTCGCGCCCTGCGCTTCTACCGTGTTTGCAGCGAAAGGCTGCTCAGGCGTCTGAGCCGCGACCCACGCTGGACCACCTGGTTGGCGGTGACGCCCGACGTTATAAGGTTCCGTCCCCGCCTCTGGCCAAAAGGGATGCGGCGCATAGCCCAGGGCGGCGGTGATCTGGGCACACGCATGGACCGCATCCTGCGTGTCTTACCCCCGGGGCCGGTGGTGATTGTGGGTAGCGATATTCCCGGCATCGAAGCGCGGCACGTGGCGCGGGCCTTCCGGCTTTTGGGGTCCCACCATACGGTATTCGGCCCCGCCGCCGACGGTGGATACTGGCTGGTGGGCGCGCGCCGTTCTCCCCGCTGTCCCGATCTGTTTGGGAACGTGCGCTGGTCGGGCGAACACGCCCTGGCTGACACCCTCGCCAATCTTGGGGCCGACCCGGACGCCGCTTTCGTGGAGATGCTCTCCGACGTGGATAGGCCTGAAGACTACCGGGACTGGAAGAAAAATTCTTGAATTGCTCTAGGATTTCCGCGCCGCCATCACCATCCACACCGCCAGCGCCGCCGAGACTAGCCCGGCGACGACCGAAAGCCCCAGGGGAATCGAGGTGCTTCTTCCGATGATGACTTCGACGCCGAGGAAAAGGCGGACCCAATGGGCCAGTGAGACGAGGGCGAAAATCACGGCTGAAGTATAAAGAGCTGTCTGCTGCATGGCGGCCCCCGCTTGCGATGATGGAATTACGTGCCTTCTCCGCCATTCTCCTGTAGGCGCGGCATGAGGTCCACCAGATTGCAGGGACGATAGCGGGAATCCAGTTGCCAACACAGGATTTTTTCCCAGCCATCGCGGCAGGCGCCGGGCGAACCCGGCAAGGCGAAGAGATAGGTGCCCCCAGCGACACCGCCTGTGGTCCGTGACTGCATGGTGGAGGTGCCGATGGCTTCGTAGCTGAGCATACGGAAGAGTTCGCCGAAACCGGGAATTTCCTTATCATAGACTTGGGCAAAGGCTTCCGGCGTTATATCGCGCCCGGTGACGCCGGTACCGCCGGTGGCGATCACCACGTCGATGTTTTCATCATTTATCCAATCCTTGAGCCGATCTACTATTTGGCTCTGCTCATCGACGACGATAGCCCGGGCCGCGACGTTATGGCCGCTTCCCGCCACCAGTTCGGCGAGAATATCTCCCGACTTATCGTCGGCCTCGCTGCGCGTGTCGGAAACCGTCAGCAGCGCGATATTGACCGGATGGAAGGTCCGGTTTTCCTTAATTCCCGCCATGTTGCGCTACCTTGATCCCGGTTCCGTCGAGGGCTGCGTAAAGGGGCCAATCCCCTTCGGCAATGGCGTCGAGGGACGGCGTGGGCTGTTCCAGATGCTTGCGGTATATCCACAAGTTGGTCAGCATCCGTTCGATGAAAGCGCGGGTTTCGGAATTGGGGATGGACTCGATAAACAGCAACGGATCGTTGTGGTATTTCATCTTGCGCTGCCATTTAGCAAGGTTTCCCGGGCCGCTGTTATAGGCCACGGCCAGCAGGAACAGATTGTCCTCGATGTTTTCGTGATCGAGAAGTTGCCGCAGATAGGTCTGCCCCAGCGAGATATTGAGCTCGGGGTCGAGCAGGAGGTCGCGCGAATCACCACGAAATTTATTCTTGCCGACAATGAAATCGGCCGTGCGCGGCATGATCTGCATCAGTCCGCGGGCCCCGGCGGGGCTTTTGGCGTTTGGATTGAATCGCGATTCCTGACGAATTATGGCGAAAACAAGCGCCTTGTCCACGTTCTTGCCGCTGTCGAGCGTCCAGTTCGGCACCGGATAAAGGGCGCCGTCATTGGGATTGTCTTGGCCATTGCTTTTTCCGGTGCCGATGCGCATGGCCAGCCCCGGCAGGTTGGCGCTGGTTGCGACGGCCAGAATCGCACCGGCCAGGGGAGCGTTGGACCGGGGATAAATTTTGCGCAATTCCTTCTCGGCCATGATATGGCGCCCCAGCTGCAACAGGGCCAGGGTTCTGGTGCCGCCTGGAACCGATGTCAGGCGCGCCAGGCGAGACTCGGTGAGGGTCGGCGTGTCCCAGTTGAAATAGGTGGAAAGGCCCAGATTGTAGCGCGCCAGAAGGCCATAGAAGGTGCGGCTGTGAAGGGCGGCAATATTGAGCAAGTGGTTGACCTTTTGCGGTTGGCGAGTGAGCAGATGGGCCCGTGCCGCCCAATAGGCGGCGGCGGCCACGTTCCACCCAGAAGCCTTGTCGGACAGGGCCAGAATCTCAAAATGGTGGGCGGCGTCGTTCAGTTGGCCCAACCGCCATGATGCCAACCCCGCCGTCCAGTGGGCGCGGGGTATGCGCATGCCCGAACGCTTGACCACGGCATTGGCAATACTTAACGCCAGGGCATCCTTGCCGGCGGCGAAATATCCGGCTGCGATTGTGGAGAGCAGGTGGTCAGTTTCGGTGGTGTCGAGCAGGGAGCGGTCCCGGCTCTCGAGGAGAATTTTCTTTGCCTTTGTCGGGCCGCCACGGCGCACATGGCGCTTGACGGAACGTTTCAGGGCCGCCACCCGGGCTCTTTTATCCTTTGTACGCTTGCGTTTTGAGACATAAACGCTTTCCATCTGGGTGCCGGGGTCGGTGCCCCTGCCGTAAAAATAACCGCCCACCGGTTGTTTCGGATATTTGTAATTTTCAGGACGGCGCTTTAAGGCCAGGCTATAAATCTTCCGCGCCCCGGGATGGTCCGCATAGAGCGCCATCCAGTCACGCAACTCCTTGTATTTAGATCGGTATTTGGTAGGGTGCATATAGCGCTGGTACAGCACATAGCCCATCAGAATCCGGTTGTTCAGCTGTCCTACGAGACGGTCTGCCACCTTCCATTCGCCGGCCTCCTGGTGGATGAAGATACGCCGATAACGGCCCTCATCCTCCGCGCTCAGAGGCCGGGGCAGGGGGGGCGCCTGCTCCGCCGATATGCCGGAAGGCTCCAGCACCGCCACTTCGGCGTCTCTGGCGTCACGTGTGGCGGCGGCCTTTCCATCCTTGAAAAAAAGGTCTGGGGAGTCGGCTTTTCCGGGGAACGGGGCGGTAGCGGAAAGGGCTAATGCCAGATTTAGAATCAGCACCCGCCCACCGCAAAGCCCATCGAAAAAACGGCCCAGAAAAATAATGGGTCTATTCGACAGCATTTAGAATTAATACGAAATTCATCCCGAAGGGACAACCCCAAACGCACAAGATATTGTGTTAGTTATCCACAGCCTGTTGATAATATTGTATTTTCTCGGGTTTTCAAGGTGTTACTTGTCGCCGCTCATTTTTATCTTTATTTCCAGAAGATCTTGCCAGGCCTTTTGTTTCTGGGCCGGCGAACGCAGCAGATAGGCGGGATGGAAGATGGCCCGCGCCTTGACCGGATAGCTCAGACCCGGGCTGGCATAGTCGAACCACTGGCCGCGCAGCTTCATGATTCCTTCCTTGCGGCCGAGCAGGGTTTTTGCTGCGACGCCGCCCACCAGAACCAGTATATGGGGTGCCACCAGCTCGATCTGGCGTTCGATGAAGGGCAGACACAGCGAAATCTCGGCCGGTGTCGGGTTGCGATTGCCGGGTGGCCGCCAGGGCATGATATTGCTGATATAGGCGCTGGCCCGATCAAGGCCGATGGCGGCTAACATGCGGTCGAGAAGCTGGCCGCTGACCCCCACAAAGGGACGCCCCAAACGGTCTTCGTCGGCGCCCGGTGCCTCGCCCACGAACATGATGGGGGACTCGGGGTTACCGTCACCGAAAACCATGTTGCTGGCGGTCTTTTTCAGGCTGCATCCTTCAAAGCTGCGCAGCTTTTCAGCCAGTTCTTCCATACTTTCTGCGGAATGGGCCAAACTGCGGGCGTTATGCAGGGCCTTATTGGTAGTGTGGAGCCCGGGTGGTGGCGCGACGTCGGAATCCGGGGAGGGTCTTGGCGCCGCCGTCGCCGCACCCTCGCTCATTCCCCGTGCCATGTCCCCACTTTTCATGGGATTTTTAAGGACTTGCGGTGAGTTCGCTTGGCGCTGGCGCTGTCCCGCTTGGGCGTGATAGTGGTTGACGGGATGATCGAGAATCACCTCGTCGGCCCCGGCCTCCATTTGCCACAACAGGAGTTTTGTAAGATCAGCGTCGGTGTTCATGGTGCGAGTTTAGCACGGTCGGCGGCCGCTGCCGACAGACTTTAACAAGGGAATCACCATGCAGCATGAGATCATGGAATACGATGTAGTCATCGTTGGTGCCGGCCCGTCCGGTCTCTCGGCCGCTATCCGCATGAAGCAGCTGGGCCGAGAAGCAGACCGCGAGGTCAGCGTCTGCATGGTGGAAAAAGGCTCCGAGGTGGGCGCCCATATCCTTTCTGGTGCCGTCATCGAGACCCGTGCCCTCGACGAATTGATCCCAGACTGGAAAACGCTGGATGCACCGCTGCGTACCCTCGCCGAAAAGGACCGTTTCCTGTTCCTCACCAAGACCCGCGCCCTGCGGCTGCCTACCCCACCGCAGATGAACAATCACGGCAACTACATCATCAGCCTTGGCAATCTGTGCCGCTGGCTGGCGCAACAGGCCGAGGCGCTGGGGGTGGAAATCTATCCCGGCTTTGCCGCGGCCCGGGTTCTTTTTCACGATGACGGGTCGGTGCGCGGCATCGGCACTGGCGATATGGGCGTGGGCAAGGACGGCGAGCCCGGCGCCAACTACCAGCCAAGCGTCGATCTGGTGGCTCGCCAGACCCTGTTCGCGGAGGGCTGCCGCGGCTCGCTCACCAAGGGCCTGTTCGAGACCTTCGGCCTGGGTGACGGCCTCGATCCTCAGACCTACGGCATCGGCCTGAAGGAACTGTGGGAGGTGAACCCGGCGCAACACAAGCCGGGGACGGTGGTGCATTCCGTGGGCTGGCCACTAGACACGCGTACCTATGGGGGGTCTTTCCTCTATCATCTCGAAGACAATCAGGTGGCCGTGGGTTTCGTGGTGGGGCTGGATTACGAAAATCCCCATCTCAACCCTTATGAGGAATTCCAGCGTTTAAAAACCCATCCCGCCATACGCCCCGTCTTCGAGGGAGGGCGGCGTATCTCCTATGGGGCGCGGGCGCTCAACGAGGGCGGCTGGCAGTCGATTCCGAAATTGTCATTCCCGGGCGGGCTCCTCATGGGTGATGGCGCGGGCTTCCTCAACGTGCCCAAGATCAAGGGCATCCATACCGCTATGAAGTCGGGCATGCTGGCGGCCGAGGCCGCCTTCGCGGCGTTCGCCGGGGGCAAGGATGGCGCCGAGGCCAAGGGCTACAGGAAGGCGCTGCGGGAAAGCTGGGTGGGCTTGGAACTTAGGCGCGAGCGCAACATCCGCCCCGCCTTCCGCTGGGGCCTGTGGCCGGGCATGATCTATTCGGTGCTGGAGACTTATGTCTTGCGAGGATGTACGCCCTGGACCCTGCGCCATCATGCCGATCACGAAAGCCTCAAACCGGCGGCCAAATGCCCCCCCATCAACTATCCCTCCCCCGACGGCGCACTCACTTTTGATAGGTTGACCTCGGTCCAGCTCTCCAACACCAATCACGAGGAAAACCAGCCGGTTCATCTCCGGCTCAAGGACGAAGCTGTGCCAGTGGCGGTCAACCTGGCGTTCTATGATGCGCCGGAACAGCGTTATTGTCCCGCCGGGGTCTATGAAATCCTGTATGACGAGGAAGGTGCTTTGCCCCGTCTCCAGATCAACGCGCAGAACTGCGTTCACTGCAAGGCCTGTGACATCAAGGATCCGACCCAGAACATCGACTGGGTGGTGCCCGAGGGCGGTGGCGGCCCCAATTATCCCAACATGTGATAGCGGGAAACGCGGGTTTGGGATACTATTGGAGTTCGTTGGGCCCTTGTAGCTCCTTATCTTCCCTCGCTTAAAACGGGAGGCTCGTTTGCGGGTGATTTCATCAGCCTTGTCTCTTTTCCTGTGCAACAAGCCATGCCTTGTTGCCTGTGCCATCCTGGCCGGTTTGATGGTTGTGGGATGCGTGGCCGAGAAGGCTGGGGAGGGTGCGCCTCAATCCACGGCCAAGGCCAGGATGGAAGAGGGAGAAACACAGCCTTCATCCTCGCCGGGGAGCTATCTGGCGGGGCTTCATGCCGAACGGCACGGCAAGGCCGGTCCGGCGGGGGATTTTCTTCTCCACGCCCTAGCCGCCGACCCTGAGAATCCCAATCTTCTCAACCGCGCTTTTCTGCTGATGGTGGAGGAGGGGCGTTTTGACGAAGCGACATCCCTGGCTGAGCGTGTGCTCGACATCAACCCCGAGGCAACGCTGCCCATTCTTACCTTGGCTATGGGGGATGTGATTGAAGGAGACCTGCATCTGGCCGAGGTCAAGCTGCGTTCCCTTCCCGAAGAGGGGTTCAACAAGTTTCTCAAGCCCCTGATACTATCCTGGGTGCTGTTGGGACAGGGGCTTGAACTGGAGGCGGAGATGGCCTTGACGCCCTTGTCCGAGAACAGTGGTTTCGCCGTCCTGCGGGACCTGCATCTGGGGCTGATCCGGGACGTGTCGGGTGACGAGAAAAAAGCGATGGAAAGCTATGAAAATGCTTTCTCAAGCGGTTTTCCCTCTTCCTTCCGGCTTGTGGAAATTTTCGGTAATTTCTTTGAGCGTTCCGGGCATTCCGAAAAAGCCTTGGAAATTTACCGGAACTATCTCGAGACCGCGTCCAACGCCTATATGATCGAGCCCGCCCTGGCGCGGCTTGAAAACAACAAGAAGCCCGAGACTGTGGTGGGTTCGGTGCGTGACGGCATGGCCGAGGCCCTGTTCAACATCGCCGGTGCTCTGCATCAGGAAGACGCGGCCAAAATAGCCCTCATCTATTCCCGTCTGGCTGGATTCTTGCGTCCGGATTTCCCTATCAACCAGGCCCTGCTTGCCGAAATCTACGAACTTCAGGGACGTAAGGAATCCGCCAAATCCCTCTATGAGACAATTCGCCCGGGCACGCCCCATCGTTGGATGGCAGATTTGCGCGTGGCTCTGATCCTTGATGAACTCGACCGCACCGAAGAGGCTTTGGCCGCACTGCGCGCGCTCGCCAATGATCGGCCCGACAGCGTGGAATCCTTGGTCAGCATGGGTGATATCCTGCGCACCAGGGAACGCTTCAAGGAAGCCATCGCCGCCTATGACGAGGCGGTGGCGCGCATAGACGAGATGGAACAACGCCACTGGGCTCTTCTCTATGCCCGCGGAATCGCCCTTGAGCGCGCGAAATTATGGCAACGTGCGGAAGACGACCTGTTGCGGGCGCTGGAACTACAGCCCGGCCAGCCCTACGTGCTCAATTATCTCGGCTATTCCTGGGTCGAGCAGGGAGTCAATCTGGAGCGTGCGCGCGAGATGATTGAAGAGGCGGTAAAGCTCAAACCCCGCGATGGTTACATCATCGATTCGCTGGGCTGGGTGCTGTTCCGCTTCGGCGAGTTCGAGCGCGCCGTGCGAGAACTGGAGCGCGCGGTGGAATTACGGCCTCATGATTCTACCATCAACGATCATCTCGGGGACGCCTATTGGCGGACGGGGCGGCGCAACGAGGCGCGCTTCCAGTGGCGCCGCGCGCTTAATCTTGATCCGACGCCGGAACTGGCCATTTCCCTCGAAACCAAACTGACCGAAGGACTGGACAATGCCGGGGACAAGCCCGATTCCTGACCTTATGGCGTTCTCCATATGAAGAATGATGAAGGTTCCGGTTGCGGGCCGGATGCCGGTCACGGCGTGGGCGAGCAGTGGGTTGCCGCCCCGGCCAAGCTCAATCTCTATCTCCATGTGCTGGGCCGCCGGGATGACGGCTATCACCTTCTCGATAGCCTGATGACTTTCGTCCATGTGGGCGACAGCATTTGTGCAGAGCCGGCACATGACCTGTCCCTGACGGTGGAAGGCCCCTTTGCCGAGGGCTTGGACAAGGGCGAGGATAATCTGGTTCTGCGCGCGGCGCGCGGCCTGGCGGATGCTTGCGGTGTTACAGCAGGGGCTCGTATCCGGCTCGTTAAAAATCTGCCATTGGCCTCCGGACTGGGCGGCGGCTCGGCCGACGCGGCGGCCACGCTGCGGGCGCTCTGCCATCTCTGGCGGCTGTCCCCGGCGCCGGAGGATATGGTTGTCCTGGCGCTGGGGCTTGGCGCCGATGTTCCCTTCTGTCTGGCGAGAGAGGCGGGATTCGTGGGCGGCATCGGCGAGTCACTCGAGCCGGCGGCGGTACCGCCTCCCGGCGCGCCTGCGGTGTGGGCGGTGCTGATTAATCCCTCGGCGGCACTGTCAACCCCGGAGGTTTTTGCCGCGCGCGAGGGACCTTTTTCCCAACCCGGCCGTTTCAAAGATATGCCCGGCGATGCCGCAGAGTTGGCCGCCTTGTTGAAGGAAAGAAACAACGACCTGACGCAGGCGGCGGTGTTCCTGGCGCCGGAAGTGGGCGACGTGCTGGGCACTCTGGAGGTGTCCGGAGGATGTCTGCTGGCGCGTATGTCGGGAAGCGGCGCCACCTGTTTTGGCTTGTTTGGAGGGGAAGCCGATGCCCGTCAGGCTGCTGCTGCAATCTCCAAGGCGACGCCCCGCTGGTGGGTGGTGGCCACGCGCCTTACCGCCGATAGTGCCAAAGTTACAATCGATACGGAAATTCCGGCCGCATTCTGAGGTGATCCATGGCCGGGGCCGGTTCCAGATCCGGGGCGGTCAGCCGAACAGGCCGCCCTTTCTCTCGGGCTGTCCTTCTTCCAGCTTCTGTACACTCATGTTATCTGATGGCAACCAACTGTCATCATTGTGTAAATCAGGGTTACAATGATCCCGACCCGAAGGGTGGCAAGGCCTCCTTTTTCACCTTGAAGGGACAATTGTCATACCAAGTATGACCTGTATGTCGTTTGAGGGCGACTCTGGTGCCGTTTCGAGGTTCTTTTTCCCCGGAGGGAAATAGGCTAGCTTGGCCGTGGCGGGATGCAAGACGCGTCGTAGTGACCGGTACGGCGGGCTGTTTCACTTCGTTTGGGGAGCATTCTAGAAGATATTTGTTGAGGGTGTGGAAACTATGACGGAAAAGATTGCGTTGATCACCGGCGTTACCGGACAGGACGGGGCGTATCTCGCCGAACTCCTTCTCGATAAGGGCTACGAGGTTCATGGTGTAAAGCGGCGGTCGTCTTCTTTCAATGCTGCGCGGGTTGATCACCTCTATCAGGACCCCCATGAAGAGGGCGTGCGTTTTTTCATGCATTACGGCGACATGACCGACGCCACCAATCTGATCCGTCTTGTGCAGGAAACCCGGCCCACGGAAATTTATAACCTGGCGGCGCAGAGTCACGTCCAAGTCAGCTTCGAAACCCCGGAATACACCGCCAACGCCGACGGCCTTGGTACCCTACGTCTTTTGGAGGCGATCCGAATCCTGAGGCTAGAAGACACGGTGCGGTTCTATCAGGCTTCCACGTCGGAGCTCTACGGCAGCACGCCGCCGCCTCAGGACGAAACTTCTTCCTTTGCGCCGCGTAGCCCCTATGGAGCAGCCAAACTCTACGCGTACTGGGTCACGGTCAACTACCGCGAGGCCTACGGTTTTCACGCCTCCAACGGCATCCTCTTCAACCACGAGGGGCCCACGCGCGGCGAAACCTTCGTCACCCGCAAGATTACGCGGGCCGTGGCCGCCATCAAGCTGGGCCTGCAGTCGGCGCTGCATCTAGGCAATCTCGATGCCGTCCGCGACTGGGGGCACGCCCGCGATTATGTGGAAGGCATGTGGCGCATCGTCTGCCATGACAAGCCGGACGATTTCGTGCTGGCCACCGGCGAGAGCCATTCGGTGCGCGAGTTCGTGGAACTGGCTTTCACCCATATCGGCCGCACCATTGCCTGGTCGGGCGAAGGGGTGGGCGAACAGGGGAAGGACGCCGAAAGCGGCGAGGTGCTGGTGCGTATCGACCCACGCTACTTCCGCCCTACCGAAGTGGACAATCTGCGGGGCGATCCTTCCAAGGCCAAGGAAGTGCTGGGGTGGGAGCACCGCACCAGCTTCTCCGAACTGGCACGCGAAATGGTGGAGGCCGACTTTGTGACGGTGAAGAATGAGTGCGAGCGCAATGCCCTCATCGACTGAACCGTCGTTCCGGCTGGAAGGGCGGAGGATCTGGGTGGCCGGTCACGGGGGCATGGTGGGCACGGCCATCGTGTCGCGCCTGGAAAGCGAAAACTGCACCATCCTGACGGTGCCCCACGCCGAGGTGGACCTGCGCAACCAGACCCAGGTGGAGGACTGGCTTGCTGCTAATAAGCCCGAAGCCGTGTTTCTGGCCGCCGGCACCGTGGGCGGAATCCACGCCAACGACACCCGCCCGGCGGAGTTCATCTACGACAACATCATGATGGCGGCTAATGTTGTGAGCAGCGTCTGGCGCCAGTGCCAGGCCAAGCTCCTCTATCTCGGATCATCCTGCATCTATCCCCGGCTCGCGCCCCAGCCCATGACCGAAGAGGCGCTTTTCTCCGGCGGCCTGGAGCCCACAAACCAGTGGTACGCGCTGGCCAAGATTTCCGGCATCAAGCTGTGTCAGGCCTATCGCAGGCAGTACGGCTGTGACTTCATATCCGCCATGCCTACCAA
>Ga0208278_1000600_pt1 | contig 19015 bp, 16 predicted proteins | sample ETN01SmetaG_FD_185794 | JGI IMG/M metagenome (GOLD analysis project Ga0208278, IMG submission 185794) | Marine microbial and viral communities from oxygen minimum zone, Eastern Pacific Ocean - ETNP2014F12-01SV259 (SPAdes) (version 2) | ecosystem: Environmental > Aquatic > Marine > Oceanic ...
ATCATCAGAAAGCGTTTTTCACAATCTTCTTCCTCATCATAACTTTCATCAATCCAAGGTGAAAATGTTTTAAATCCCTGTTTGCGTAAATGCTGTAATGAATGTGCAGGCCCAACCCAAATAAATGGTTTAAATTGTCCCAAATCCTTCCAAAATTTTTCATCAGGATGGCACCAAGTAGTATCAAAACTTGTAGAACTCACTACTGAAAAATAACATTGATTATATACAGTTGGAAAAACGTCTATCCATGAGGATAACCAAACATGCTCCATCTCTTTTTCATTCAAATCTACAGTAAAAGAACCCTGTTTTATTACTTTATCCCAATATGGCATTATTTTTGCTTTTTCTTCTTCTGTATATATTGGTGTTCGTATATTTCTATAAGTAGGTTGATACTTATCAGCTTCAGCTGCACTTATAGCATATACAGAAGCTAAACTAACCATTCCTTTATCTAATAAATTCTCTTTCATCAAATACGCTACCATTAATGTCCTATGTAATTTTGGTTGCCTATTATAACACATATAATGATACGGTCTAATTTTCTTTCTCAATGGATTAAATCTCTCCAATGTATTTATTCTAAATCCATCATGGTGAAAATTTGAATCTTCATCTTCCTTCGTAATTCTTACAGTTTGAGGTGGCTCCCATCCATTTTTATAACACTTATAATCTAATCTATACATTGTTGAAACATGATTATAATAATAATAAATTGAAATCATTGTAGACTTATCTTTAATATTATTTTTCTCGCAATACTCATCATATTGAACTTCTAAATTAGCATTATTCGAACAAAATACAAAATTTTTATGTGGCATACCTAATTCATTACAAAAATTATAAACATCTGTAAAAAATGTTTCATAACAATCACCTTCTTGAATAAATGAGAGACACAAAATAGCCCTATCGTTCTTTAAATCTTCCTTTACATCATTTGGCATATTATAATCTATAACTTCAAAAATATAATCACTATCTACTGACTGTGGTTGTATTAAATAAACATATTTTTCATCTCGCTTATTTGTTATTAATAACTCATAATCATTACATATTTTTTCATAATTTTCTTCTTCGGATGCTGGAGTGACTAAAAATCCATAATGCGACATTATTTGAAATGGATGTTTTTGTTCTGCTCTAATTTTCTTTACTTCCTCACTACCTTCTTGTAAAAACCAATTTGCATCTTCATGTTCACTTTCTTTAAACTCATTCCATACTAATTCTGGTAAACAATTTGGAAATGGTAATCCCATACTACCATCTCTCCCAATTTCCTTTCCAAATTTCTTAACTGTACCTGTCCAACTAAAAATTTCCTTAGCTCTTTCATGATATAAAGGTATTCTCTTCCTATCCATCAACCCTCTCCCATATTTTTAAAAATTGTTTTGTACTTTTCTCTAAATGTGTATTATTCATAAAAACATCATAATTATGTATCAATATATCTGATTGATCACCATACCAATCCAACATTTTATTAATTGGCATTTCACATAACCTCTGCATTTCTTTTAATAATAACTCACTTCTAATATCTGGATCACCTTCGTCATCATAACTTTCATCTATGAACGGTGAAAAACTCTTATACCCATTTCTTTCCATAAACTTTAAAGTATCTGAATTAATCATTCCCAAAAATGGATGAAAGTTTAAAATTGCCTTATAAATCTTTTCTGAAAAGAAAACCATATTATTTGACAAAGACCACGTTTCATATATATAAGAAAACATAGTATCTTTATATAACTTTGAATCCCAATGATGAAACGAATCTAAAGTATCGTGAGTTTTTCTATCTACAGTCAAAGGTAACTTTTTTAAAAAATCTCTTATATTATACTTATCTCTAACTTTATATAAATATTTAGACCGTCCTAATACTTCAAGATGTTTAAACCTAAGATAAAAATCATCAGCAATATCATCTAATATTTCATTATCTTTCAAGGTTTTATTAAATTCATAGTCTTCTAAATTAGCACAATCACTAAAAGTTTTAGTTCCTGCATGATCCATTTCCATCTTAGATTTATCTATATTTAATTCAGGAAATAAATGTGAAATTTCCCTTCTTGGTAAAATACAAGATACTGAACCTTTATCTAACAAATTAAAATAATTTAATCCTAAATGATGAAATAATCTTGAATTTTTTAATCTCCTACACAAGCACAAATAATGTTTCATTTTATCTAAATTATCTTTTTTATAATTAAAGTGATCCTCAAATCTATCTGTTAAGTGTTTATAATCTGAAGAAATGGCTCTCTGACACCAATCGAGTAAAATCCAATTCATAGGTGTTTCAATTTTATTTCGTTTACACCAATTTTTATAATAGTCTACATCTTTATAATTTGCACTCAAGAATACTATATTTTCTATTGGAAATTTTTCTTCTTCGGCTCGTCTATGAACCACCTCAGCTAAATTAGGATGTTTTCCCATATCTAAAATACTCAACTTATCCTCACCATTTATAGGAAATCCTTCAAATGACAAATCTATAGTAACAAGTACTTTACCTTTTCTAATATATTCTTTTGTGTGTTCTTTTATATTATGAAATAGAGTATTTCTTTCGGTATCTCCACCACACCACAATGTTGGCCCACCATTTGTTGCTATAACATATATAAATGTTTCATTATTTTTTATATATTCGGTAGTATCTTTATTTCCAAGTTCAGTATATCCATCATAATGGTGTTGTAATATATTATAAATGTTGTGCCAAGCGTTTGTTGGTTGAAAATTAGAATCGGATAAAGGCAAAGTATCAGAATCATTTGGATACACCCCATCAGGAGAAAATCCACTAAAATCTTTTTTTATTATTTTTCTAATATCAGGTTGTCTTGTGTAATCCCAATAATCCCACCCAAATTTAATTTCACTCATAATATATTATACAATTCTTTAATTTTATTAACTGGTTTTATTATAACATCATCCTCATAATATTTTTTAAAATTATGAATAAGAATATCAGATTGTTTAGTATACCAATCCAACATTTCTGTTTTACTCATTTTACATAATCTATTAACTTCCGATAATAACATTTTTGACCTAACATCAAAATCTTCTTCATTATCATAACTCTCATCTATAAATGGTGAGAATGTTTTATATCCTCTCTCCTTTAAATATCTCAAAGTATGTGGATTAGTAACTAATATTGTTGGATGAAAATTTAAAACTGTTTTCCAAAATTTTTCTGATATATAAGTAGTTTTAGTATTATATGCATAACTTTCATATAAATAAGAAAAAAATGTATCATCATAAAAACTATTATCCCATACACTAAATCCACTAATAGGTGTTCCATCGTCTTGTTTAAAAGATTTTAAATCAACATACAAAGGTAATTTTTCAAGTAAACTTTTTATATTCTCATCAGATTTTACATAACTTCCGTGTTCCGTATTGCCTATCAATCGAAGTTTAAGTTTTATTACTCTAATATATTCTTCAAACTCTGTTATATTTTCATTAAACTCAAAATCTGTTTCATCAGAAGAATCATCTATCCTTGAATCATAAGGGTTAGCTGCTGCTCCTGGCCATTTTCTTTCATTAAATACTTGTACTTGATTTTTAGGTATAATTAATGAAGTTAATCCCTTTTCGTGTAAATTATAATGATTTAAACCTAACGAATGATATAAACGCCAATCCTTTACTAACTTACAAAGACTTAAAAAATGTTTTGTTGTTGGTCTACGTACATTCTTTTTCTTATATTCTAAAACTTCTTCAAAAAGATCCGTTACCTCATTATTTGACTTCTTTACTGCAATTTCAGACCAACACAAATTAATAATATTAATCTTAGTTGGTTCATAATTTACTGCCTCGGCATTTCCAGTTAAATAACACATATTAGTTAATGGAAATTCTTCTCTATTCGCGGCCTTTTCTATTTCAATTGGTATATTTGGAATTACTCCTGTTTCTGAAAAAGTTAATTCGTCTAAATTTTCTACTGGATATCCTTCTCCAGACATATCAACTATTACCAATACCTTACCATCTTTAATATAATTTTTAGTATGTTGTTTTATATTATGAAATAATTTATTTCTATCATCAGTTTCCCATTCTTGTGGGCCTGATCTAACTCCTATAAGATAAATAAATGGAATATCTCTCTTTATTAATTCAGTAGTATCTCTATGTGCTACTACTTCATAGTCTTTTAATACATCCAAAAGTTGATGCCACGGATTAGTAACCATATATTCATCATTAAACAACGGTAAAGTATCTGAATCATTCGGGTATGTCAAATCTGGTCTGAAATCTTGAAACTTTTCTTCTATTATTTTACTTATGTCTGGTTGATGAGAATAATCATAATAATCCCAACCAAAATATAACTTATTCATATATAAACTTTTCTAATTTTGGAATATAATCCTTAATATGTTGACCTCTATTTAAATCTAGTAACTTAGTATGTTTTTTTATTACTTTGTAATGTCTCTCTCGTTCTTCATCATCAAAAGATGTCTCAAAAGTCTTTAAATTACTTTCTAAAATACCCAACCATTGTTGTTCTCCAATATCCCATACTACATCTTTCTTACTATCAAGAAACTTATTAATATTTTCTAATGCTTCCGCCTTTAAATCTTTTGGTAATAATTTTGCATCATGGTGCACGGGATAACTTACCCAATTAGCAAATGGTATTCTCCAAAAACCCAAATCACCTAAATTATATGTCCATTCTAATAAATTGCCCCAATCCAAAACATTCATCAATTGAAAAGTAGATTGTATTTGTAAATCCATACTAATCTCATCTTTATAAGTTGATATTTTTTTAATATTTTTTTCTATATTTTTCCATTTTGAACCATATCTAATATAATCATTTACCTTATCAACACCATCAACACTTACTCCTACTGAAACGTGTCTAAAATTTTCCCACAACTCCAAAAGTTCTTTTTTAATAACTGTTAAATTCGTGGTATAAGATAAAACTATATTTTGAGATACTTCAAACTTAATACATTTCTTTAAAAATTCATAATGTTCATCTACAATCAAAGGTTCTCCGCCAAGAAAATTAACGTGTTTTAAATGCATAAAATTTTTCATAAAAAATTCATCTGCCATAAACTTTTCATCTACGGGTAATGTAGTGCTGGGATACTCCCAAGGTATTTCAATATTCAATAAATCAGATTCTAAATCCCATTGATTTGAATTATTTAAATTACACATTCTACATACTAAATTACATTTATTCCCCATAGTAAAGTCTAAAAATGTTATAAATGGTTTTTCTATAATACCTTCTTCATCAACTGAATCCAACATTATTCCTTTTAAATATCCACTTGCTAAAGTATTATTCCAAATCGTTCTATAACTTTCAGCACCATTTTCTTCAGTTTGCCAACATCTATGACAACTATCGTCTTGCTTGTTTTTTAATATATTCTGTCTAATTCTTATATGTAAATCACTATTAAATGCATCAGTTATATCAAAATCTTCTGAAGATACACTAATTGGTTGAAGGTCTTCACCCGTTGGTACATCATAATTGTTACAACAAACTCTCACCTTGCCGGCGTGGTCAAAACTTAAAGAAGTGAATAAATGTGAACAAAAATATTTTAAATCTTTCATTAGTGTTTTCCTGTCATAAAGGTTCTTTTTAAAGCAATTTTATATTTCTCTATATCAAAGGCATCAATATAATTTGGTATTTCATATTTATCTACCAAATAATTTTCATCTTCATATTTATCATTCATATTTCCCTCATCTACGAAATTATCTTCAAATGAAATATCATAAAAATTTACAATCAGGCCATCCTCATTTAAAGTTATAGTATCCGAAATTGCATAATGTTTGGCTCTTAAATGTTTATCCTCACCATGCCTAATTCTTATCTGTCTTTTTCTCTTTCTATATTCCAACATATCAAAATGTTCAAGTCTATTTGGTAAACATAAATGTACTGTTTGTTTAGCCTCTTCCTCTACAGTCAATTTATTATTTATTTCAAGTTTATAAGAACCGTCTAATTCTGAAGTGAATTTAAAGTTACTTACTAATCTCGCACCATCTATATTTCTCTCACTATAATTTTCATCAAATTCTACTTCTATATCATATGGGCCTACTAACTGATACATTAACCAACACCATACTCGTATTTCATTTCGAGTTGAAATCATTATAGTATCCTCTATACTAACCGAGGGATCATACTCACCGTGTACTGGAATATTTGCAAATTCTAAATAGGGAACATTATAGTTTATTTTTTTTATATCAAATTCTTGAGGAAACTGATGTCTATTATGTAACTGTTGCCAATAAGTTCCTTGTGTTCTTTGAGGCCATTCTTTATATTGTTCTTGATTAAAAATACTATTTGGATTTTTAACTTTAAAATGTTTTAAATCTTCTCTAACTGTCCAAAAACCAGAAAAATATATTTTCCATATCTCTAAATATAAGTGAGTTAATTTCAGTCTTAAAAATCTATTAATAAAAGTATTCTTAAAATTATCACTAACCCAATCATAAAAAATAATAGTATATTGAGATATAGAAAAAATATCTCTATATTGATCTAATGGTGTACCTGGAGTTACTCCTGCAGGAAATTGATTTGCTGCTACTACTGGCATATAATGTTTATTTTCATATAAAAAATATAAACTAATTAACCAATCCATATGATTTTCTTTTGGGTATCCTGATATCCAATTGGCGTCCATTCGTATTCCGTGTCTCCAACAAGCTTTCCATAATTGTTCAATTCCTTCTCTCGTTTGTTGTTTTTCTATCAATTCAAGTACTTTAGGTGTTCCACTTTCCACACCAATCGAAAACCACTTAAACCCTGCCTTGGCTGCCTTCTTCATTAATTTATCATCCATATCTGGATGAGTTCTTGCGTATCCACCAAGACTCAATTCTTTTAATTTTGGATATTCTTCTTGTGCATCACACAATTCATCTACTAATATTTTAAATTGTGGCATTGAACCATTAATAAGAGAATCCACAAACGCAAAATGAGTAATATCATACTTAGTTACTTGTTCTATTATCTCATTGGCCAAGGAATGACCTTTTTTAAATCTAAAAATTCTTGTCTCTGAACAAAATGTACATTTTGCTATACATCCTCTTGAACCTTGAAGTGGTAAATGTGCATGTCCCTCATAATGAAACGGTTTATAGTTCTGTAATTCGACTCCATCCCAATTTGCGGTTGGTAAAACAGTTAAATCTTTTTGTGGTATTCTCATACCCGTAGATAGTGGTTTTCCATCTTTATCCCAAGTCCATATTCCATTAACTTTTTCGTAAGTTTCTCCATTCTCATAACAATCTACTAAATCGTTTATGATTAACTCACCCTCAGTATCACAAGAAACTTTAATCCAATATCTATTAGGTTCTTCTAATGGGTGTGATATTCGTAATCCACCATGTGGTGCATTCCAACAATATGGGCCGCCATAAAATATATGTAGTTTAGGATTTTTCTTATATAATCTCTCAGCAATATAATCCGTTACTACTACATTTGAAAAATACGATGTGAAGGTAACAATATCAAATGTTGCCAATTCATCTATTAAAGTATCCCAATAATCTTTATATAATGGTAGTATTTTATCTTCAAACGAATGGTCGTTAGTCCAAAAGAAATGGCCAGTTGGCGACCATAATTCTTGATGTGTCTCATAATCTACGTGCATGGCAGATAGTAGGTTAATATGATACTGTGTAACTACTCGTCCTTTAGTTTTTAAAGCTCCAGCCAACAATCCAAGACTCAAAGGTGGAGTCTCTAAAGACCACGCTGGACACATTACTATTGCAATTTTAGCTGACATTTATATCTTCTTTCTCAATAACACCATAATCTATTTCCCCATCATATACTTTATGACTTATCTTAGGTATGATAATATCAGTCCCACAAGTACAATGTGATTTAGGACATATGATTGGTGAATCAAAAAATTCGATCCAATCCTCATTAATATTTCCTATTTTACCACTCACCCCACAACTACCCGCACTTATATCACCATATGGATTTATAAAAATTGCATCATTTACCCAACAATGCCACCCTTCAAAATTATTTAATCTTTCAGCTGCTAATCTATTAGAATTTACTGGTTGTATTTTACCATCGTTCCATTCCTCTAAACTATACGCAGGTCTAAATTCTCTATGTTCATTTATCGTTCCCCACTTTCTTTGATAACCATCAGTCTTTTCAAAAAACTCTTGTTTCCATTCTTCTTCATAATACCAAGGTTGTGCTCCAGTAGATAATTCTTCTAATAATGGCACCCATTCTAAAACACAATTATCCATTTCTTCCCAAATCTTATTTCCAGCATCAATCACATCTTGAAAATAATAATCATGCATCATCATCCGTAATGCCAAATAATTCATTTTGTCTTGTAAGAATTTAGCATTCTCTAAATAACGGTCATGATTTACATGCTCAATATGATAACTAGCCACCACATCATTAAATAAATAATAATTTTTCTTCCACCAATTTATAGAATTACTCAAATTAGTATTTATTGCCAATAATGGTTTATCACATTTCTCATGAATAAATTCTGCAACTTCTAATAATGGTTTCCAATATACAGGTTCTCCTCCTGAAAAGAAGAACTTAAATGAATCATATCCTTTAAACTGAAATCTCGTGATTAACCTATCAAGGAATTGTATATATTTATCCGTCTCCTCATTCTTATGAGTCCCACTCCAATTACCCTCATTACAATAAGTACATTTATAATTACACCAATTATTAACTTGCCAAGTAACACTCAAATATTTATTTTCACCAGGTAATATTTTTACTAATTCACTCATTTTCTTTTATTCTTAGGTATTTTGTCATCTATCCACCAATTAGGTGTCATTAAATGCTCATCTTGAGCATCATTAAATTCTTTTTTTAACTCTCGCCACTCTGGGAAAGTTTCAAAAAAACTGGTATTTCTAACTCTATCCATATACCGTGTATATTGATAAAACATTTTCCGTTGGTTTAATTCTGTTTGTTCTACACCTTGACAATACTTTCCATAACTTTTGTGTGGCTCCCAATTACTTTCCAAATAAGAAATAATTTTGTTTGCCGTTCCATGAAAATCTAAATATTCATTATCATATGTTGAATAATCATAAAATTCTCTGTATAGTTTCATTGCCTTATCTTTAATTTCCCAAGGCATAAAATTTGTCCTTAAATATAATGGTTGGTCTATCAATATAGAATAAAACCCAACTTCTCTTTTTAACAATCCATCTATTCGTAAAGAATCTAACCACTTCATCATTTTATAAGTCTCAAACATATTATATACTTGAAATACTGTATAGATTTGTATCCTAACTTTAGTTGGTAATTGAATCAACTTCTTAAAATTATCTTCTATTACTTCCCAATTCGAACCATATCGTATATATTCTTGTGATTCTTTATAACCATCAAGACTGACCTGAACCTCACTTCTATCAAAAAATTCTAATTTCTCATACAAATCTAAATTCCAAGTTGTCAAATTTGTTGTAAAAGATACATGACATTCCTTGTTACCTATAGCTATCAAATGATTTATAATTTTAGTATTTGCCTCAATAATACTTGGTTCTCCACCTGTAACATACAATCGTTTTAATGTGGGTGCTACTTTTTTAAAATTTTCTAAGAATTTTGGATCCTCGTGCCACATCATATCTATTTTAGATATATTATATTCTTCTGGATACCACATATTAAACAACCAAGGTGGCATAGTTTTATCCCTATTCTTTAATAAGGTTAATCTCTCTGAATTAATTTTACTACTACTATATCCCCAACACATATTACAAGTTAGATTACAATGATTTCCTAATCTAAGTTCTAAACTTTTTAACGATTCTCTGACCCACCCATATTCTAAAGTGGATTGTATATTTTTTTCAAGTGAATCTCCCATCCAATTAAAAATACCATCTTTTTCCATATAACTTTCTATACTATCTATTCTCGTACTTTTTGGTGCATCATGACCGCCATAATCTTTTTCTGCATTTTCTATATTCCAACATACATTACATTCTTGTATTTGTTCTCCATTTAAAAGTCTTTTTCTAATATCTTGTATATGTCTAGAATTCCAAACTTCACTTATATCATCCTCGTATAAATTAAAAGTTTCTCCATCATCTTTCTTTAAATGTAAGTTTTCATTTTGTGCACAACATATCTTAACAGACCCATCAGTATTACTATTTAAATTCATAAATGGAAAAGGACAAAAAGTTTTACTCTTTTTTAGTTTTTCTATATCAAACGACAAACTTCAAATACCTCTCATGACTATTTCTTATATAATCTACACTATCTTGATGAAATCTACATAATTTTAAATGTAAATCAAACTTTGATTTAGTTTCAGAATCTATTTCTCGATAGGTGAACTCTTTACCTTCAATAAAATCTGGTAATTTAGTTTCAAAAAATGGGGATGCCAATATCTTACCTTTCAAAATTTTACCTTCATTATATTCTTTCCATAATAACTCCATTTGTGGCCAAAATTTCTCTAATGTTTCATTATTATGTGGTATTTCTTTAATTGAGTTCCAATCGTTATCTACTTTCTGTGTCCACACCAAAAATTTTAGATTACTTAAATCTTTTAAATCTAAAAAATATACATTCGGGTTTAATGATAACTCCCATAATGATTTGTGATAATCATCATTCCACATCCAAAATTCAGCATGACTATAATGCATCCAACTTAAATCTGCATAATAATCATGTAATTTAGATATTATTTCCAATCCCACCAAAGTCACCTCATCTGGGTTTGTAAATGTTGTATAATAACCATATTTAAATCGTTGCCAAAATCTTCTTAACGCGTTTGGATTTAAATTTTCTGGTCGTTCTACGAAATTAAAAAGATTAGTTCCATGTTCAAACTTTTCCTCTAATTCTTGTTTATATCCACTTTTCCATTTATCAATTACATCTCGAATTAACACAACTGTAGTTTGGTTTTTATCTAAAACATCATATTGTCTAAATGGTAAAGTATCCAAAGACCTTGTACCCATCTTAATTCTTTTACCAATTGATAATTGATCTGTTCCTATTGATATAAAATTATCCATTAAAAAACTCCAACTCTGGACAAACCTTAAATAAAGATTCTTCCCTTAATTCATCCAATCCTTTATTCCTACTAATAAATTCTGGTATAAGGTTGTCATAATTTTCTTGTTGTAAAAAATCAAGTATGGATTCAAATCCACTTTTTGCAACTCCATCTCCAAAGTTATCATCAATCCATTTTATGTGTTCATAATATTTGTCTATAAACTTTTTTCTTTCTTTTGGTGGTATAATCTGTATTCTATAATCATCAGGATATGTTAATATATTCATTCTTACATTATTTGGTTCTAATAATCCTCTCTCTACCCAATCTTTATGAAAATCTGGTAAATGATATACATTCATAATACTAACTGTAGGTGTTATCTCAAAATATACATCGGGACATTCTTTTATCATTTGTTTTCTATTTTCTTCTATTACATCCCAATTAGTTCCTGCTCTAATCAACTCACCTCTTTTACCCATACCATCAAGACTTGCAGCTATTCTAACATCATTAAAACTATTCCAATATTCTAATATAGATTTTTCCTTAAAGTAAAGATTACTGAAATTTGTTGTATATCGTAATCTCACATCTTTCATCTTATTCTCAATCCAAAAATCTAATATCTTATAATGTTCCTCTGTAATGATTGGTTCTCCACCTGCCCAACATGCTTCCTCTACTGTTAATAATAATGGTTGTAAATCATTCCAAAACTTTTCATTATTTGCTATATTCATTATTCTCGGATTTAATGGTTGTGAATATAGTTTTATATGATCCTCATACCATCCACTACTCAGTTCTGGACTACAACTCCTACATTTAAAATTACAAATATTAGAAACTCTAATATCCATATAACCCATATTTAATTCTTCTACCGTTCCATCTTCTTTAGTTGATTCCACTCTATCCCAATGGTCTATATAATATTTATTAACATTTTTTCTTAATGTCCAAATATTAGATTTCTCCATCTCATAACATCTACTACATTCCTTAGTCTCATCATCATTTATCATATTCTTTCTAAGTTGTTTGTATTTATCATTATTCCAAATCTCTTCTAAACTATTATCATTTAGATTTCCATACTCTACTGTACTATCCGACATACAACAAGGAAATGCCTTACCACTTGGCCACACGTGAGTATGTATCCAGGGCATCATACAAAATACCCTAGAATTATATAATTTAGAGTACTTTTTCATAATAATCTTTTAATTCTGGAAATACTTCACCAAAATTTTCATTTCTAATTTTATCCAAATATGTAGTAAATACTACAAAATCACTTTTATTACTTTCATACAAATCTTCTTCATTCATATAACCAATACAAGTATCAACATAACCTTTAAGATTAATATTATCTGGTAATATACTCAAAAATTTTTCCCACTTTTCTTCTACTTTTAATTTTAACTCTTTTGGTAAAATTCGTGAACTCAATTGTGCGGGTCCAGTTAAAGGTATTACGAACACGTTATTTAAATCTTTTATATCAAGTATTCCACTATCAAGAAACCCTTGATAAAAATCTGGTAAATGTAACGCATTAGTTAATTGAAAAACTGATGATATACCCATATTCACGTGAGGTAAATTTTCTTTAACATATCTAAAGTTATCTTCGATTAATTTCCAATCCGTTCCACTTCTTAAATATTCGGCCCTTTCACCACTTGCATCTAAACTAACTCTTATACTAATATTACTAAATTTTTTCCAATAATCTACAACACTCAATTTTAACTTAGTATTCTTTAACATAGATAAATTTGTATTGTATTCAAGAATTAAATCTGTATTATTATTTTCTATTAAATAATTTAATATCCAATAATGTTCTTTTGCTGCCAACGGTTCTCCGCCCGCAAAATATAATCTTTCTACCGTTTTTAAAGTACCCTCAAATCTATCTATAAATTGTTCTTCTGTTAAATCATGTTTTGGTATATTATCATCCCATATTTTATATGGGTGGTCTTTATTATCCTTGGTTTCCTTTGCCCAATTAGAACTCCACTCTGGTCTACAAGACCTACATTTGAAATTACAAAGATTAGAAAATCTAAAATCTAAATATATTGTCTCAAAATCATCTATTGAACCGTCATCATTAGTTTTTAATAATTCAGTAAAATGTTCTTTAAATTGTTCATTAAAATCGTTTCTATAAGAACGACCAGAACTATTCTCCAAAGCATAACAATCTATACAGTTTTCATTCTTAACATCATTTAACATATCCAACCGCAATTGCTTAAAATAATCATTATTAATAATATCTTGTATTGGTTGTGTCATAACATTAGTTCTCTCATATCCATGACTACCCTTTGTCATAGTTTTATTAACACAACAAGACCACACAGAAGAATCTGTATGTACATACATATGCATCCACGGCAATATACAAAAAGTTTTGGATTTATTTAAAAAGAAATCTGATCCTATAAATTTTATTCTATCTTTTAAATTTACGTTTCTCATTTGTAAATAAAAGGATCTCTTTTTCTTAACTCTTTTATCTTTTTCTTATACCTAATTTCTAATCTTACTTTATTAATAATATTTTTTAACCAAGTACAACATCTACATTTCATTTTTCTCTCCTCACTCTTAAATAGTTACCTTATATAAAGTGGATTTATCAGTCAATTTTTCAGTACTTTCAATTTCATATTCTAAATTAGATAACCCATCATCCAATACTGTATCCATTTCATTATCATAATTAAAATAATATTTTTGATTAACATATGTTTCTGGTTGTTTCCATCCTTTACCTACCCAACCTTCGGTCTTATGAAACAAACATAAAAATTTCGATTCCCTACGAAATGGTAATTTTTTAACTATCCGTTTTGTAAAATACGAATCTTCGTTCAAAACTCCAGACATAACATCTATCTTTTTATTTACTACTTTATTATTACTTAAATCTAAAAATAATTTTTTATTGTGATGATTAAAATCATAATAACAACATAAATTTTTTGATGTATAAGAATTAAAATCTTGTGTCAAACTTCTACCTCGTCTTTTAAAAAATAAATCATTAACCTCTTTTTTGGAAAACTTTCTATTATAAACTGCATGTTCAAATATCTGACCTTTATATAAATATTTATTAGGATAACCATTTGGGTTCTCTATTCCCAAATACATATTTTCTTGTTTATCTACTTTATTCAAATCAATAGTAAGAGTATCTGCCAACTCCCCATTGATATAAAAACTTAAATCTTTATTCTTACTATCATAAGTCACCACACTAAAAATAGGTACTCTATTAACCAATCTAAATATTTCCTGACTAACTATCTTTTCTCCATCTACATTAGTCATTATCAAATCTACAGAACCTCTATCACTAAATAATAAATTAAAACCTAATTCAGGTATTGACCATATACATCCAGAATTATCATCTACATAAGATACTTCGTCGGGTAAAAAATTATTCATTATTGTAAAATCTTTATTAAAAACCTCTTTTAACTTTTTATTTCCAAACAATATATCACAATATGAAGTTTCTCCATTAAAATATGCAGTTCCCATACCATAAGTAACTGGAAGTTTAACTTCTTTCTCCTCTATTGGTAATCCAAAATTAACACACCGTCTTAATAAATCATCATCTTCAAATCCCCAACCCCAATACTCATTAGAGTATCCATTAATATTTATAAAATCTTCTTTATTGAATAAAGTTACTCCACCAAAATAGTATTCCCAACCCTCTTTATAATCATCTTTACTTAAGTTTGTGGCAAGATGAATCGGATATTCTGTATAAGAATAATCTACTTCATCGGGAATTAAATCGACATCATGAAAACAGAAATAATCACTTTCATTTTTGGATATATCAAATCCAATATTTAAAAGTTTTCCTCTGTTAAACGATTTATCTTTATTCTGTTCCACTATACTAATAGTAAAAGGGATTTCACTATCATCAAGATATTTTTCGACTGATGGAATAAACCGTTTTAAATGTGATTGTCTATCACGGTATGGGACAATCAAATTTAATTTTTTCATTTTTTAACTGTTACTTTTCGTTCTGGTCTTGTAGTCTCTGAACTAATCACTTTACTTTTAGCCACAAGATAGAACTCATTTAAATACCATTCTAATCTTTCACTCCACCCTTCTAAATCTAAATCAAGTATTACATCCTCAAAAGTAGTAACAGACTCAGATATAGATTCAAGGGCAACTACACCTCTCTCTTCGAGAGTTTTTTTATCGGCCATTTTTAATCTCCTTAAAATTTGACATTAAAGTTAACAAACCTATCGCACTAAAAATATTCATTCGTGATTTTTTTTGTTTTTTAAAACCTTTAACAAAGTTTTTTAATTTTGTATCAATAAGTTCCAAATCTTTAACTGTTTTATTTGTAAATTTAATCATATTTTCCCTTCAAAGTGCTACTTGTAATAATTTAGCATTTTTATATTTTTTCTCATCCAACAACTTAAAAACCACATTTGACAATCCATCCTCAACACTAAGAACTTTTAAATCCTTTACTAATTCATGATAAAATTTAAAATTCTCTTGTATATCGGGATCTTCAAAATAGTCTATATTTGCCAATTTCATAATTTGTCTTATATTTTTCATCTTATCTTTAGTCAAACATTTAAATTTTCCATCTAATCTCTTAGGTATATTAATTTCCACTCCTAAAGTTAATTCAAATTCATTAAGTAATTTTTCTGTAACGGAACATTTGTGCAATTTACCATTAGAATGTGTGTATGAAGAATCAAAAATAAATTTATTATATATTTGGTCAAGTGGAAAATACATACTTGGTTCATCATAAAAATGTGTCCAAGAATGTTCGGATGGATTTTTATCATATAATAACTTAACCTCTTGTTCATTTAAAGCATATTCAAACCAACAAGGTTCTGCTATATCTCCTACAAAATTTCCTTCTTTCTCATATGAAGAACCAATAAAATACGAAGTTTCATAAAATCTTAAATCATTCTTATAAGTTATTTTTTGATTAGTTCCATCTAATAGAGTACCATCAAGATATACTTTAATTTCTTTTTCTTTATCATTTACAATAAAAGAAACTTGACTCCATTTGTGAAGTGGTACTGTAAATTCATGTGCAAAATTATCATGTTTTTCTTTAGATTTCTTTTCAGTAAATCCCATACACCTAACAACCACATTCTTCTTACTTATATCTACTATTTGTATTCCTGTATGAAACCCTGCCCGTGATAATATACTAATAGGATTCTTTCTACTACATTTATGTATATTCAAATCTAATTCTGGTTTGAACCACGCCGACATACTAAAAGAACCATGAGTTATATCAGTAATTCTTGTATTATCTTCTATTTTTACATAATTCTCACCGTTAAAGTTTAATCCTCTAAAATTTCTTGTTATTTTCAATTTAGAAGGTGATACACCTACATAATCATACACAAAGTTTTCAGATAAATTAGAAGTATCATAATATGATTCTAATTTAATCAATTTAGTTTCTCTCATTCTGGTTAATAAATCTAAATCTTCAAATCCCCATCCCCAATATTCATTTGAAAATCCATTTATTTTTTCAAATTGTTTTCGAGATATTTTTAAACATCCCCCAATATATTCAAAGTATGGTAATTCAATTTTTTTTGCAAACTTTGATGACATATGTACTGGATGTTCTTCATAACCATAATGTATATTATCATTTGTTGGTAATAAATCCACATCTTGGAAAACAAAATAATCATATTCCTCTGATATCAATTTAACACAACTATTAATCAACATTCCCCTATTAAATGGATACTCATCCATTTGTTCTATTACAAATATATCATAATCTAAATAATTTGCCTCTACGGCAGAAGAACCACCATACCATTCTTGTTGTGCCTTTCTTGACAAAAACTTTTTCATATGTGGTAAAAACACATCTAATTGTTTTTGCCTATCTCTATACGGAACTATAATTGCTAATTTATGTTTATTCATGACCAAACCAAAATATAACCAATTTGTTTATTAATAACATTTAAAACCTATTATAAATATAACTCAAAATTCTCTCCTATCATCCACGTTATCAATACCTTTCTTTCACCACTTAAAACTTTATCTACTTGATGAAAATACCAAGATGGAAATGCTACAAGAACTCCTATATTATTTTTTATAACAACTTCTTCACCACAAAATGCTCTTAAATCACCACCCGTGTAATCATTATTAAGAAATACTATAGCAGTAAATCTTCTTAAAGGTATACCATCTCCGTGCCATTTAAAACCTTCTCCCGAGTTATATGTTTTTATTCCAATTTTTTCATACACCTCTATATCTTTAAATCTATAATGTCTTTTATTTATTTTTAATAATACATCTTCTAATCTTTTTCTAATCCATTTATTTTCTTCTATGTCATCAATTAAATTTACAGGCACATTATCACCTTTATAACTTATTGTAGATTTACAATTAATTATCTTATTACATTCTTCAACTGAAAATACTCTTTGTTGTATTATAGGTGGATTCATTACTCTATTTAACCAATTTATTTATTAATAACATTTAAAACCTATTTTAACCTGGATCAGAATTACTCCCCTTATTGTGTACCAAAATATTATTTACAAAATATACATCTACTGGTTCTACGTTAATATTAACAACCTCTACTTCAGTATGATGATATTCTATTGATTCTATTTCTATTAATTCTTCTTTACCAAATAATATATCTCCGACCCCTAATTTTGCTGCCCTTTTAAATCCCCATTTACCTATTGGTGGCATATATGGACTTTCTTCTTTTGTTGTGTTATTTAAAACCCAAAATTCGTGTTCACTCGTAACTTTTATTAATCCCTCGTTTATATCTAAATATCCAGGATTAAAGTCAAACCACACATTTTTTACTTCAGTATCTCCAAGTTCCCCATTCATTTCTTCCAAATGGAATTCTCTATACCGTTCTTTACCCAAAGTTTCATCTGGTAAATTCTCTATATGATATGATTTAATCTTATCACCAACTACCAAATCCTCAATAGGAATTATTTCTCCATCTTCCAATTCTACTGGTGTTTCGGGTAGAAAACAAGTAATAGTAACACTATTATATGTATCCTCTACACCAACGGTTTTAGTTATGGCGGTATTATATCGAGTGGCGTGATCATTAAATCCATCACTCACTCCATCATCCCAATATTTCCCACTAATTTCTACATCTACATCAGCATTATGTGCCGCATAAAAAGTTCCGGGAATACCATCACCTTCAACATTCGGTACATTTATATTTGAAATTGTTGCCGCGGTATAAACTGCAGTATAATCTGATCCAGCTGCAACTGCAAACGAAGAACTTGCTGTAGTCCAAGTAAAATTTCCACCGTTGGACGCTATTCTTGACGTAAATCTGCTTCCAGCTCCTCCAAAAGTCATTGTATAGGTTTCCGAAGTTTGTTCATCAACCCATAACATCCCATCTAAACTATTATCTACTGAATCTATTGAAAAATTACTTATAGAATAATTTTGATCAGCTGTAGTTGCCCCAGCACAATCTGCACCCAACCTTGATAATGTAGTATAATCACTTACACTTCCAGGATCGGTTGCCCTTCTTAGTTTTGCTAATGATAAATCTGTATTTGCACTTGCCATTAATCTTCCCTGTTGTATATAGATAAATATTGATTTGCCCAAATTTTAGGATTATTATATCTATTGTTCAACTC
>Ga0208278_1000607_pt1 | contig 18849 bp, 8 predicted proteins | sample ETN01SmetaG_FD_185794 | JGI IMG/M metagenome (GOLD analysis project Ga0208278, IMG submission 185794) | Marine microbial and viral communities from oxygen minimum zone, Eastern Pacific Ocean - ETNP2014F12-01SV259 (SPAdes) (version 2) | ecosystem: Environmental > Aquatic > Marine > Oceanic ...
GTATCTTGATTATCTTCTAAGATATTAAGTAATTTATCTAAATCTTGAACAGCTTCTAAATATTTCTCTTCTTTAATTTTTATCATGCCTAAATATAATTCTGCTCTACTTTTTACTACATTTATACTATATCCCATTTCATCAAACCCATCTAATATTTTATTATAATAAACTTTACTAGAATCATATTCTTCTAGATTATAATAGCTAGTAGCAACGTGGGTATATAAAGATATAACATTTTCAATTGGAGAATTTAATTTATATGCATTGTTAAGGGCAATTTTACTTACTCTACTAAATTCTGTATATTGATAACTATCATGGAATACCGAACCGATACTCATAACGAGTGGTCAGGGAAATAAACTACTTAATAGATTATTTTCTTCGTTAAAGTCAAGAAATTCTTCAGCAATGTAAGAAGCATCAAATAATTTATTATCTGATAAATAAAATTTTGTTAAAAAAACAGTAGAAAGATAAAATGTATAGTAAGTAATTGCATCATTAGGTGAATAATATAAAATTTCTTTCGATCTATTGAAACTTTTTAATAAAGACTCTTCAAATAAATTAATATCATTTTCTTCATTTATAATTGGAACATTACTTTTTGCAAAGTAAACACCTCCTTGCAAAAGATTGGCTAAAGGAGAATTTGGGTAATCAGATAAAAGTATGTTTGTTTTTTTAATTAACTCTCTAACTTCTATAGGTGATGGAGAAAATTCTTCTTCAGTATTACATGTTAATATTTTTTCTATCATTGGTATGATAATATTTAAACTTAGTGCTAACTCATTTTTATGATCAAGTTCTATAGATTGCTCAGAATATGAACTTGCTACATATAATAATGAATCCGATTCGGATTCACTACCAGAATCAAATGAAATTCTTAGAGCATTAATTAGTGTAAATAAAGAGAGATAGGCATAAGGTTCTGCATAATAAGGATCTTTTTGGATAGATTCTTCAAGTAGATCAAAATAATCTTGTGAATAGTTTTCCGTAGTGGCATACAAAAAGTTAAACATGTCTAACGACATCATATTAGATCTGACTTTCGACATATTTTCATATGCTTTATAACTAGTAGTTGGTCGTTTTAAGCAATTCTGCATATCATTTCCAGCAATTTTTATATCTAAATTATTAGCAATATTTTCTGCAATTTGATCCTGAATTATAAATATTAAAGTGTCTTGTTCATTAAATGTATTATTCCATATAATGGTATTATCCTTATTAGAAACCAAGCTAACATTAACCCTGATTCTATTATTATCTTTTCTAACCATCCCTTCAAGAATGAAATCCACTTTAAGTTCATTTGAAATATCATTTAAAGATAGATCTTTTGACTTGTATTTTTTTACATCGGTTCTAGGAGTAACTTTTAAATTATTAATTCTTGATAGTCTAGAAATAATTTCTTCTGTTAAACCATCAGAAAAAAAATCATTTTCGGAATCATCTATAGTATCAAAATATAATACTGCAAGAGAAGTATCATATATATTGTCATCTACTGCCGAAGCTAATGATAATAATGGATAGATAAACCAAAATCCTGCTCCAATCAAAGTTATTATTATTCCTGTTAAAGGGAATAATATATGTTTGACAAATGAAAATTTTCTTCTCTTTATCATAGAGGAAAATAGATTATTTCGGGGACTGGTTATTCCGTGTGAGGTAATACAATATATTTTAATTTCTTGAGAAACACCTTTGAGCTTAGGTGTAGATATGTATTTCGTTTCAAATTCTGGAAGACTTGATATATTCTGTTGAACTTTACTTGAAATAGCGACCCCACCGATAGGAGAAAAAGCCTCAATACGAGATGCAATATTAACATCATCACCAAGAGCATCTCCATCTTTAAGGGTTATTTCACCTTCATGAATCCCAATACGAAGATTTAAGTCATTAATTGCTTTTGTTTCTTCTTGAATCTTAATTCCACATTTAACTGCATCTGTAACAGTTGGGAATGTAAATAGAAGTCCATCACCTACTCTGTTATGCAGAATGCCATTAAATTCTTCTATTATTGGGGTTAGTATCTGCTCTTGCTTATCAAGTAGTGCTAAAGCTTTATTCTCATCTTTAGCAGATAATGCTGTATACCCTGCAATATCTGTAAACATTATTGCAGCAAGTTTTCTTTCAATTGGCATGGGATAATTTAATTAGTATTACCATCAAATCGATAGATTTGAATTTATAATGATATATTACATTCCGTATACTTTTCGCTTTATCTCTCCCTTATAAATCTTTAACTTTCGCCCCTATGAAAATCATGGTTTTCTCTATATTTTTATTTATGGCAACATTGCTGTATTCAGAAAGTGCACCACCGGGTGCCTTCAGCATTACCCGTATTCACTATGACGGAGGAGGTGACTGGTATGCTGACCCCAGTTCCCTGCCCAACCTATTGGCACATCTGAAAGATCATACCAACATGGCGATCAATCCGCTGGAAAAACGTGCCAAAATCGGTGACGATATTTTTTCTAGAAGCAGTTACCTGTATATAACGGGGCATGGAAACATCAAGTTCAGTGATGAAGAGGCACAAATTCTGCGTGATCACCTGCTGTCAGGTGCTTTTCTCCATGCAGATGACAATTACGGCATGGATAAATCATTCCGGCGGGAAATGAAAAAAGTTTTCCCTGAAAAAGACTGGGTGGAACTCCCCCTTGATCACCCTATTTTCAATATTTTTTATAAATTACCAAATGGGCTCCCCAAGGTCCATGAACATGAAAAAAATCGCCCCCAGGCACTGGGCCTGTTTAACGAAGGTATACTTATGGCTCTGTATACATTTGAATCAGACCTGGGTGACGGATGGGAAGACCCAAGGGTTCATAATGATCCTGAAGATGTTCGTGTAAGTGCCCTTGAAATGGGAACCAATATTATTCTCTATGCTTTAAGCAGATAATGATAAATTCATCAATTACAACATTCATTCACTTATTCCGCACGCAGCAGGTAAAGAGCAAACTTAATCAGGGATTTGTTCAATTGGCTATTGGTACCATCATTTTTCTTATAACGATGGGCTTATTAGAATCCGTTTTCTATTTTTCCAGCCCTGTTAGATTAATAACTGCTGAATTTTTCTTACTTTTATTTTTTACCTTCACCTTATTTATTTGTCTCCGTTTTTTATTACATTATAAATCTATATTCAATAATAGTAGTAATGAGTTTTTAGCTCAGAAATTTGAAAAAAGAGAGCCCAAAATTGGTGACCGGCTTATTAATGCACTTCAGTTAGAAAAATCAATTGAAGCATTAGATGGTGGAAAAGATTTGGCTGAGCACGCTATTAATAAATTAAACAATGAACTGAAAATAATTCCTGAAGAATCTCTATATGACCCCGTTTCTCAATCTCTAAAAAAGACTCTCAAGGTATCGCTACTTTTGGGAATCATCATTACATTAATTTTAATTAATTCTCTGCCTCAAGCACTCCAACGCCTCTCACAACCAAATAAAAACTTTCCCGTTCCTCTACCCTTTGTTCTTAATTCCATGACGGGAAATATGGAAGTATTGGGAGGGGATACACTCACCGTAAGTATTGCAGGTTTTGGAGAATTACCTGATTCTATTCACATTCACTGGCAAGATAAAGACAAAAGCGGGACTGAGGTTGTGGCTGAAAAAAATGAAATTTTTCATCATACGTTTGCAGGAGTTAAACGGGATACTCGCTATTGGGCTGAATACAAATCTCCCTCCTGGATCTCTGCATGGGAAAGTATTACAACAAAGCCCGACACCATTTTTGTTGCTGATAGACCAATCGTCCAACAAGTACAATTTACTATTATCCCTCCCAAATATACAGATTTAGAAGAATATCAACATCCAGGAAATATCACAAACATATCCATTCCGGAAGGTAGTCAAATTAGATTCACAGGAGAATCTTCCAAATTTCTCGATTCTGCATGGATTTATCTGAATGAAACCCCCAATGTCTTATATGTTGATGGTAAAAGATTAAGTGGAACATTTCAAATAACAAATAAATATGATGCTGCTATTTATGTGCAGGATGAAAATGGTGTAAGAAATTTACACCCTCCAAATTACCGAATTTCTATAATACCAGATTCAGCGCCTGATCTTATTGTACAAAATCCCAACCGTAAATTTGAATTAGACGAATCTAACCTTATTGGGTTTGATATTCAAACCAGTGATGATTATGGCTTTTCTGCTTCCTGGTTAGAATATCGAGTAAAAGCGCCCGATTATCTTAAACAGGACACCATGTTATACATGCGTGAAATTACTAATCTTCAAAGGGATGTTAAATCTCAGCAATTATATCATGAATGGAATATATCTAAATTTTCATTGGCTCCTGAAGATGAACTGCATATTCAGATAGTTATTGCCGACAACAACACCCTTTCTGGCCCCTCCCTCACCCACTCTCCCATTTTAATTGGGCGCTATCCTTCTCTTGAAGATCTATTTAATCGTATGGAAGAAGACGAATCTGAGGTAGAAGAATATGGAGAGGAAATTCAGATGAATTTGGAGGATGTTCGTGAATTGGTGGAAGAATTGGAATTGGAACTACTTAAATCTGAAAATGTGAGTTGGGAACAGGAACAGAAGGCTGCAGAGGCATTGGAAAAAATGGATGAAGTATTTGATCAGATTGAACAAATTCAAGAAACCATGCAAAAAATTCAGGAACAGGCAGAACAAAACAATTTAGTTAGTGACGATTTGGTTGAGAAATTTTCTCAATTTCAGGAATTATTAGATGAAATTATGACCCCTGAAATGTTGGAAGCTATGCAGAAAATGCAGGAAGCCATGGAGGAAATGGATCCACAAAAAATGCTGGATGCTCTGGAAGATTTTGAATTTGACATGACAGCATTTGAAGAACAACTAGATCGTTTTATTGAAATGTTTGAGCTGGCATTAGCAGAACAAAAAATGGATGAAGTTGTAAAAAGGTTGGAAAAATTAGCTGAGGAGCAGGAAGCAATTGTAGAAGAACTTAGTAAAGACGAAGACATGACAACATTAGCATCCCGTGAAAGAAGGCAAGAAGAAAGCTTTAAAACCTTAGAACAAGCAATGAAGGATGCTGCGAATGCAATGGAAGCTCTATCTCCCGATGCTTCACAACAACTCTCAGAATTGGCTGAAAGTGAATTGACAGAAACTACTGCTTCAGATTTAAATGAAGCCCGAACTGAAATGCAGAACCAAAACTCATCGGGAGCGAGCGAATCTGGAGGCCAAGCTAGTAGTGGTTTAAACGAAATGCTGGAAATTGCCCAAGAAATCCAGTCTGATTTTCAGGAAGATACTGTTGATGAAATGTTGCGGAAATTTCTGGCACTCATTCGAAATTTGCTATATATATCTCAAGAACAAGAAAATTTAGTAAAAGAAACTGAAGGGTTACGTTCACGAAGCCCGAAGCTAATTGAAACGGCAGTAAAGCAAGATAAAATTCTCCGGGAAAATCAACAGTTTATGGTTCAGTTAATGGAACTATCTCGAGAAACCTTTCACATTTCCCCAGAAATTGGAAGTGCCATCGGCAGAACCAAAACCGCCATGGACCGAACTATTTCACGATTGGAACAGAAGCAAACATCATCAGCTAAAAAGGAAATGAAGAAAATTTTAAAGGGGCTCAATGAAATTGCAAATTTACTTTTGGAATCAGCCGATCAAATGCAAATGAGCGGGTCTGGCTCAGGCATGGCTCAATTTATGGAACAGATGGAACAAATGAGCCAGCAGCAACAAGGTATTAATGAAGGAACCATGAATCTCCCTCAATTAGGTATGATGGCGCAACAACAGATGATGGAACAGCTACAAAAACAGCAGGAAGAATTAAAACAACAATTGGAAGAACTGTTGGGTGAAAATCCTGGAAAAGAAAATACTGGAGCAGGAAAAGCAAAAGATGAGATGGAAGAAGTTATAGAAGATTTTCGGAGAAAACAGGTAGATCGCAAAACACATGAACGGCAACAGCGCATTTTATCTCGAATGCTGGATAGCCAGAAATCCCTCACTCAGAAAGATTATTCTGAAAAAAGAAAAAGTTCAGGTGGTGAAGAAAATATTTATTCGGGCCCCACTGGCTTGCCGGCCGATATGGGTGAGCGAGAAATGCTACTCATCAACGCCATGGAATCAGCTTTGCAGGAAGGTCATTCTCGAGAGTACCAAAATATGATGAAACACTATTTCAGAAGCCTTCAAAAAGGGGAGGGATCAACCAGTGAATAAATTTATCCCTTTAATTCTTACTTTTTCATTGATTGTCTGTCAAAATCAAAACAATCAGGATGTACTTCAACTAATTCAACATAAGGCTAAATCCTTACATCAAAATAAAAATCCAGAATTAGAAAATAAATTTTTACAAGCGAAAACATTGGAGCGATCGGGCCTATATGAAGAGGCTTTACTTTTATTTAAAGAAATCAATAGGGCAAACCCAGGAAATGCAAAATATTTTCTACCTCTAAAAAAGCATCTTAAGCAAACAGAAAGCTGGGATTCACTATTGGTTTATACCCAATCATATAGTCAAGCCCGGAACAATGATTTACAATCTAAAATAGAATTTTTGGATATATATATATTGATGGAAGAAGAAGATAAATGGAAACCACTGGCAATTGCTTTGGTGTTGGATTTATCAATAGGTGAAAATTCTATTAAAAATATCTTTCAGCGCTTGGTTAACTCGGGAAAATTAGATTTTGCCTATGATCTACTGATTCAGTACCGCAAGAAAACAGGAAAGAAGGATTTCTATAGTATTGAACTTGGTTCATATTTGGGAATGCGAATGGCTTATGAAAAATCAGTTAGAGAATATCTTTTATTTTTAGAGCATCACCCAGAGCAATTACAGACTATATCTGATCGAATCATGGTATTTCCTGACGATCCGCAAATTAATGCAACTATAAAAGCTGTTCTACAGGATTCACCTGTTAATTCATCCCAATTCATTTTGGCGGATTTACAGTTTAAATTGAAAGAGTTTGATTTGGCTTTTGAAACACTCATTGAAAATGATGCTACTCCATCAATGTTATTATATTTTGGGAAAGATTTATCTAGTGTAAGGGAATACGTTAGAGCCAACAAGGTATTCACACATATAATTAATTCTACAAAAAATGAAAAAATATTAACGGAAACAATTTTTGAAATTGCAAAAGTATTTGAATCAAAATTAGTACTTTCTAGTTCAGATCTGCCATTGACAGGATTTTACCCCAATAATCCATTTTTTTCATCACCATATCTCCCTGTTAAAGACAACTCTGGTACTTCATTGCAACAAGCTATGGAAATTTATGATTCTCTCCGAGTCACTAATAAAAATGCCCAGGCAGCCTATCGATTGGCAGAAGTTCAGTTCAGGGTATTGGGTGATTTGGATGGGGCTTTGTACCTTTATCAGGAAGCATTAATCCATGGTAATTCAAAAAGTCTACAAATTGATGCAGGTTTGGGATTGATAAATATCCTTATTGCTAAAGGTGATTTAGAATCTGCTGAAAAAAAATGTGCTGAGTTAATAGAGAAAACACCAGATGTATTGGAATATAAAATAAAATCTGCTCAGATTTTGTTTTATAAAGGACAGTTTGATGAAACAGATATCAAACTGCGTGAGATAATTAAGAAACTGCCTATGGATAATATTGCAGTAAATGATATTTTGGATGTGATGGCCATTCTAATTGGATTTAGACATAATCAGGAAGAATTTGTTGAATTTGCAAAAGTCCAACTGAATATACAGCAAAATAAACGAACGGAAGCCTTAGAAAAATTGGAATCCATTTTTGATTCAAACGAAATCTACATTGCAGATATGTGTCGCTTTCAGCATGCATGGCTAACCTTTCTGCAAGGAGACGTTGAACTGACTAAACTACAGCTCCGCAAAATAGAAAATGAGACTATATTCAAAGAACTGGCACATATTTTTCAGGCAGAAATTTTGGATTTTATTGATAAAGATATTTCAAATGCCATTGACAGCTATCTTTATTTTTTGGAGCTATATCCCCAAAGTATTTACTATGATGACGTTAGACTTAGACTAAGGGAATTGGCAAGTTAATTTATTGCATATTTAGTTTAGGTAATTCAAGTTAATTTTTATCTTACCTTCTTGATATAATTTTTTTGATCTTGATTTTTTTCTAACGTTACTATTTACTCTTCCTAATGAGTAACAATCACCTCCTTCAAAATCAAATTCAACACAATTAAAATCTAACCCAAAATTATCAAATAAATACCCTTCGCTATCACATTCATCATCTCCAATCCAACCTCTTGAACCTATCTTAACAGTATCTTGATAAGTTGTATCATTTTCAGGATGATAAATATATTTTTTTTCTATTGTTGTAATATCACTGTATTGTGCATCTGTACAGCCTCCATAATATGTCATTAATGTGGTAGTTTTAATAACTAAACTGTCAGGTGGAGAATTAATTAAAGTGTCAATAGTCGGATCTGATTCAAATTCAGTTTCACATAAAATATCTGAAAAATGTACCCCCCTACAATCTACAAGATTACAGTCACCTCTATCATAATCAAATTCAGGACAACTTGTGATATTTAATATAATGCCACTATCAACTCCATAATAATCACACTCCCCATTCCCAATATCTAATGTATCTACTGGAATCGCTGGTTCCAATAACATTAATTGAGGATTACATGGTATAAATAGTGACGAATCAATATTTGGGACTGAATTGCAATCGAAAAATTTACAGATACTTTCCCCAGGTCCACAGTTATATTCATCTGCAGGTTCATAACAATCTACATTATCAGTAGTAAGAGCTGTTATTGTTGTTATATCTAATAATCCATCATCACCAGTCTCACATATATAACTAGGACTTATACAACTGCCTTCTTCATAAACAGTAGCCGTGTTATCATAAGAGTTACAAGCAGCATTGGGGTTTGTACATCCCTTACAATCTTCATTCCATTCTGGAGCACCTATCTGAATACAATCGCCACATAAATCATACATTTTTGCAGTATCCTGATGTACACATACACTATCACAACCAACTATATGTTCACCGGCACAAATGCCATTACAATCAAACTTACTACCTATACAGGCACTATCACAACCCATATACTGATTAAATATCAAGGTAGTAGTTCCTCCAGTACAATAGCCACAATCATCTGCAACAGCCTCTCCACCTATGACACCACTACAATCTTTATCCGGTACCAAAGTGGGCTCCATACATGAAAATAATATTATGAAAAAATAATATGGAAGATGCCTTAATTTCAAACCATACCCTATAAGTAAGTTAATTTTATTTTTATAAATTTATTAAAATTACATAGAAAGGTTAATTTAATTAGAGTGTTAAAATGGCGTTAGTCATTAATCACTACTCACTGAGTAATTCGGTCTTTCTCCTACTCCTCTTTCCCAAGTGAAAATTAAATTTTATCCTCCTAACTATAGCTGGTTTTCTCTTTAAATTATCCCACGTAAAAACAAATTGAAAATAGTAATGCGAATATCTATAATAAAAATTTATTGTATTTTTATCTTTATTGGGGCCGGGTTTTCTCAGAAATTACTCATTCCCATGGATCAACTGCAAACGGATCATCTGAAGGCCTATGGAGTGGCATTTTGGACATTGAAAAATGGGGAGGAGGTTGATTGGCTCCTGAATTATCGAGGCGGGTCATTTATGATAAATTACAATAGTATTATCGAGAGGGAACTGATAATTAGAGGAGTGTACTTCGAGCCAATAAATACAGCCATTTTAACAGAAATATTTGCCAAGATTGAAGAAAATAATATGGATATGGTATTGCTGGAAAAATTACCAAAAATTGCCGTTTATTCTCCACCAGATAAACAACCCTGGGATGATGCCGTTACTTTAGCATTGACTTATGCAGAGATTGATTATGAAGTAGTTTTTGATGAAGAGGTCCTGTCTGACAAACTAGAAGATTATGATTGGCTGCATTTACACCATGAAGATTTTACGGGGCAATATGGAAAATTTTATAAAAATTATCATAATGCATCCTGGTATAAAAATATGGAAATGCAGTTTAATGCAACTGCAAATAAATTTGGATTTTCCTCAGTTCATGAATTAAAAAAACAAATTGCAGTAAAAATAAAATCGTATATTCAAAATGGTGGCTTTCTGTTTGCCATGTGCTCTGCTACTGATTCATTTGATATCGCTCTTGCAGCAAAAAATGTTGACATCGTAAGTACAGTTTATGATGGAACTCAGGTTGATCCAAATTATAGAAATAAAATGGATTTTACAAATTCTGTAGCATTTGAAAATTATAATTTATATACCAATCCTATGACGTATGAATATTCTACTATTGATGTACCGCCCAGTCATAAACCGGTTACAAAAGGTGCTGAAGCAGATTATTTTTCCCTATTTGAATTCTCAGCGAAATGGGACCCCGTACCCACTATGCTCACTCAAAATCATGTTTCCGTTATAAATGGATTTATGGGGCAAACCACAGGCTTTGCCCGTTCAACTTTAAAAAATCATGTGCTCATTATGGGAGAAGTTGAAAATGATGAATTGGTGAAGTATATTCATGGTAATGTAGGCAAAGGAACATATACCTTTTTAGGTGGCCATGATCCTGAAGATTATAGACATTTTGTTGGTGACCCACCTACCGATCTTTCCCTACATAGAAATTCTCCAGGATATCGGCTCATATTGAATAATGTGTTATTTCCAGCAGCTCGAAAGAAAGAGAAGAAGACGTAGGGGATTTCGGAATATGAATTTAAAAATTAAAACCCAAATTTAATTGCCAGTTTTGCTTTAAAAACTGGATCAGCCTGCTCTGCTGATGGAAGATTATCTACAGCTTTCGAATAATCCATATTCAGTCCAATTGTAATATTGGGTTCGGGAATTTTATACTGAAGTCCAAATTTTAAGGTTAATTTTGAATTATTGAGTTCATCTGCATCATCGAATTCATCCGCTCCGTGTTCATCATATTCATTATTATTATTCAAATCTACTATTAGAGTATCCCCCGCAGACCAAATGTCATTATTATCAAGATCATCATAATAGTCTGAATTTAAATCAAATGATCCATTATCATTCCAATCCCAAGTTAACTCTTCACCTGAATTCCAAAATTCATTTCCACCTTTGTACCCAATTACATAATTCCCACCAATCGTCACATTTAGTTTTTTATCCAAAAGTTTGTAGCCTAATTTTGTACTCATTACAGTTATTTCTGTTTTAGACTGTCTGAAATCATTAGGTGAATTAATTGACATCCCCCAGCCTAAATTCATGGAAAGGGGAATAGGGAAGGAAAATGATAATGCACCGGTATAAGTTGAGGCCCATGTTCCTGAATTGTTGAATGGATAATTATTTTTTCCCTCAAAATAATACTCATTAATTTCACATTCATCGGTTTTTATCCCACCCCACTCTTCACCTTTTGTACTATTAATCTCATAACAACCCGTTGTATCTGACAGTTCATCTAAATCATTTACAAAAGAAATATTCCCATTTAGGTTTATTACAATATCTCCCAGACTTAATTTATAGGTAGGAGCAATGGTATGGGCACTTAACTTCTTTTGACCAACAATTGGTTTTTGCAATAAAAGTGTAGAGTCAATTGCATCAAGTGTATAGTTATCATCATCAGTATATGTAGTATCAAATACAAATAATTCAACCATCTGGACAGATAAATCCTTTCTTTCTTGTAACCTCAAGGAGTAATTTATTCCTGGCCAATTTCTAAAACCCAACCCAATGGAGCCTGATTTTGTATCCGTGATTGACCGTTTAATTTCACCATCATCGTCTGATTCTGGATCCCAAGGACTTTTTATTTGATTATCATACCCAAAAGAAAATGACAGCTGATTTTTCAATAATTTAAAAGCTACCTTATTTTTCCAATTCCGTACATTTGTTTGAATGGAGGAGCTTCCATGAGATAAATAATTAAGTGGTGCCTGATTGAATTCAGTTTGAAAATTTAGTTCAGTAAAATAGAGCGGTATTGGAGTTTTAAAAACCACTTTAAAAGTAGGTCTTTTCAATAAGAGATGTAGTGAATCTAATCCCCCATCAATAAAACGTCCTAATTCCGGACCCGTTAACCCTGAAAACCCCCTCCCTTCAGCATACCCATTGATATCATCATTCAACCCAAAACCAAGTATCTTTTCAAAATCATTTATTTTATCTTTGGCTGAAGTATATTCTGCCCATATTGTATCATTTTGGATAGCTCCTTCTATGAATTCTGGAGCTTCATTTATAATACCATCTCCATTTATATCTACACATTCATTTTCATAGCAATAATCCACCCCATTCCAATCAGTATAACTATAGAAACTCAGACTATCTGGAATATTGCTGATATTTCTTAATAGAAGGGTATCTGAATAGGTTTGATCGATTGTCATTGATAGGCCATACTCTCCACTGAGTACAGTTTTATCATGATTGAAGTGAAACGAAAAGTCACCTGCAGCAGCTATGTTTCCTTCATAAGTATAGCCATCGTGAAATATGGAATATGGAGTTAGGGTTTCATCTCGAACATCCCATGATCTTATAGCTGAAATTCCAAATTTTGCATGTTCAAAAAAATCTTTGGAAGTACGAAATCCCTGAAGCTGCCTAATTGGGAATCCTTTTTCATAAATTATTGGAGTTTTACATTGTTGGAGGCATTCTTCAACATCTGTAAATACATTGCGTTCATCTAGTGGTTTTACTATATCTTTATTATCGTCATCATAATAATCATCAACACCCGTCATCATATTTTTAGTAGAATAAAGAACCACTTCTTCACATTCCACACCTGTCCAAATCGCATAGGCTTTGCCTAAATCACTGTCAAAAGGCTCTAATCCATACAAAACAGGGTTAACAGCTTCGCACTCATCATTTGATACGAGGGAATAATCGGAATCTAGATCATCGGTCCAATCCGAGTATGAAATTTGACTAAAACCATGACTAACCCAATGTTTAGTTTCCCCGCTGACAAAAGATGTTTCCCATGTACCCCATTTTAATTTAGTACTGCTACCTCTAACTCGAGTACCTTTCAGGCTAAATTCAGAGAATTCTGGAGAATTATCACCATAGTGAAAATCAATATATGGGGAGTTCATTTTAATTTTCACCCTACTGGATGGTTGGCGATGAGTTGCTTCTTCCCGAGCATCCGCATCATATATATGGGTATTCATCAATCCAGATAGATTAAATTTATATTCACCTAATTGAAATTTAACTGACGAATTAATTTTATGAGTATCAATGGGACGATTTGGAGATGGATCATAATCTGTATTCCACCCTAAATTTCCTTTAAATTTAATCGCATCCTTCCAAGAAGTTTCCTTTATTTCTGATTCATCTATAATTTTTTCATGCATAAAAAATGAAAACTCTTTAAATAGAATTTCACCTGCATTATTTTTTGTTTCATACCTTATAATATGATACCCGGGCTTAAATGGATCCTGCGGTATGTAAGTAATCATATCTGGAGAATTAAAAGAAGAAACTTTATCCCCATCAATAAGTAGTTTTGTACTTTCCAAAATAACAATATTTTCTGAATCATAAACTGATATTACGACAATAGGAACACCTTCTTCTTGGGTTACCTCAAAAAAGGGAGCCAACATCCCAATTTCCAAATAATATGGGAGGTTATCTTCTAATTCTTCAGGGGCTTGAGATCCATCAACTAGCCTGGGTATTTCTTCTTTTGGTTTACCTTTTTCTTGCTTGATAGGATAAATCGGGAGTACCATTGGCATGTCTTCGCCACCACTGGGCAAGGTGGCGCCATTATCATATTTATCCTTCGCCCAAAAATAATACTGAATAACACCGGACTCAACCTCATCCAAAGGTATTTCAACATTATAAATAACCGGTTGATATGAAACGCGCATTTCCTGTTTACTAAACTCATTGGCATCATCAAATCTGTAATAAAATGCCACTTCCTCAATTTCATTTCTGTCAGTAACAATAATTTCTAATTCAATTGGGGAGCGGGCATAAAAATCCTCAATAGGATCAAGGTAAACAAAATGGGGGGGGAGACCGTCATCTTGACCAATCAATATTCCGATAGGAAGAAGACATATGAGCCATCTAACCATAAGTAATTTTATCCGATTAATAGAATTATCGTGGTTTAACTTTAATTGTAACAGTAACGGTGCCATCTCCGTTATTTTGAATAATTGGTTCGCCATCAAACTCAAGCTCACCGGTTTCCAACTTTTGTAATACATCACTTACACTTCCTGATCCTCCTGTGATATTAGATTTTAAAAGTTGCTTATCCTGAATTATTTTGGTTAATTTAGCATTTCCCTTGTTACTTACAATACTTGCCAATTTCCCTTTGGATGCACGTTTTTGAGCTTTAGATTGATAATATTCAAACCCAATAATTTTTGACTCAGCATCAGTAGCAGTTACAATTAATTTCGGTTTGCTCTGAAGAGAGGATTTAACTTGAACAACTCCTCTCCCCCCATTAATATTTACATCAACGGAGCTTGACCAACTAGACCCATTTGTAGAAACCAATAACTCACTGTTTTGTGAATCCACTGTTACAGTACCGGAAAAGGATTTTTTAAAAACCTTACTTTTTGCATTTATAATCTGAATGCTAACTTTAATTATTTTTCCAGTTGGTTGTTTTCCAACTACATCAGGTTTTAATTTGAATGCCACCCCAGGATCGGTTTTATTCTGCCAACTTGGTAAATCTTCTTTACTAATACTTTTTTTTGTAGGTCCAGAACCTTCAGATGCAGATGCAGCCTCCATAGCATTTGCAATCAGTTCTCCTAATTCATTACTAAATGAAACTTCCCCAGACATGACAGTAAGGATAGATTCTCCACTGTCCTCATCAAATTCTAAATCAAATTCTGTCCCTTTTACTGATGCTACTGCCGTAGGTGTTGTTATGGTAAACTCCCCCCCAGCGCCCTGATCAGCAACATTACTCCATGCTTGACCCTTTGACATTTCTAAATTTGTTTTGAGGTCTTTGGCAGTCATTCTATAACTGCTTATTTTTACTTCAGTCTGTTGTTGAATTTTTATATTTGAGCCATCCAGAAAAACAATAGCAACAAAAACACCATCTTTTGTTTTTAACCATTCTCCACTTTTTAACATTTGCCCTTTATATGCCGGAATATATTTTCTCGAACCTACTGGTTTGACCATCACAAGGCCTTTCATAGTAGATATAGCTGCCACTACTTTTGCATTAGCTGAAAATGCTAACGAAAAGCAAATAAATAAACATAACATTCTACTAAATATTTTATTATTCATTATTAATCACCAAACATAAATTCAATTTCTAAAGAGCCGTCTGGCGTATTAAACGAACCCACATTACTGGCATCACCAATTGATGCTCCATTTTCATCTTTTGCAATAACTTGCCAATATAAAGTAATACCATTCCCAAGAGGAGGATCAGAAGAAGAATACTGGGAAAATACTTCAGAGGCATCGGTAGAATAAATAACAGTAGAAATACTTGCATCAGATGCAAGTGTTAAAGTGTAAGATGATGCACCACTAATTGGTTGCCAAGAGAAATAGGGTAACAGACCTTCTGAAGTTTCTTCTAATGGTCCTTCTAATTCAACTTTATTTTCACCAGATAAATCAAAGCTAAATGGTGCACTAAAATCTCCCAATGAAGATTCTTCGCCCAATGCACGAACACGCCAAAAATATGACTGTCCATAATTTAATGGCTCTGTACCAGATTTGGGATATTCTGTACTATTTTTAATAATTTCAGAAGATGACCACATGATTTCAGAAAAATCTTCTGCATTACTTACTTGAATCTCGTATTTTGCAGCACCTTCTATTAATCCCCATTTAAAGGTTGGATTACTAGTAGTAGCAACCTCGCCATTACCGGGAAGTTCTAATTCCACAATAAATGCCACACTAATACTGAAACTACGGGAGTCTGTCCAATCACCAATGGGACTTCCCTCATTATTTAAAGGAATTATCTGCCAATAATAAGGGATGTTATAACTTAATGGTGGTTCACCTGGGTATTCAAAATTAGTTGCACCGATTTGAAAAGACCAACTTGTGGAAAAATCTGACTTATCTGAAAACCGAATTGAGAAAGCCGATATCCCCTCTCTAGCTTCCCAAGAAAATGTAGGATTTGATACTGATACAACTGCGTCATCATCCAGTTTTTGAATGGTTAATTCAGCCGATGAAGGAGTTACAAAACTTCCAGTGTTACTAATAATTACAGCTGTTTCCGTTGCTCCTTCCACCTGCCAAAAATAAGTAGTAGAATTATTAAGTCTATTCTCATCCGAAATTGTAGTTTCGTTTCCGGCAATTATATTATTTATAACTATATTCTCAAATTCAGGGTCGGTGCTTACTCGCAAAGTATAAGAAGTTGTTCCCAATAGTGCCCCCCATTTCATAACGGGATTTAGATTACTTACTCGCTCATCTCCAATTGGGGAAATAAGTAGTATATTATCAGTGGTAGGCGTAACAATCAATGCAGGAATTGACGGTCCAGCTAAACTTTCTCCATTTTCATCTAATCCATCAACTGTCCAATAATATTTAGTACCAGATGTTAAAGCTCCATCTCCGATTGGAAAGGAATTACCATTTGTCTGTTCAGTTATAACTTTGGTGCCCATTTCTGCATCCGTGCCTACATTTATTAAATATGAGGTAATTTTATCATTCGCTTCCCATTGAAGTGTGGGTGAAAGCGTTTCAATACCTCCATCAGGATTTAACCCTAATACGGGATAAACTGATTTTGTTGAAAAAGATTCTATAGATGATAGACTGAGTACATTCTCATTCTCATCTAAAGACACTACCATCCAATAATAGGTAGTTGCAAATTCTAGCAATGTAGCAGATTCAGGATAGATAGCAGATGTGTTACTTGTATTTTCCTGCCAGAGAATATTTTCCAAACCACCATCATTGGAAACCCTAATTTGATATCCTGTTGCCATTTCGATACCACTCCAGGAAAATTCAGGTGTTAGAGGAGTTTCCTCCGAAAAAGCATTTAATGTGGGAGCAGGTACAGATTCTGTTAGATAAAAGGAAATTTGACTAGGGTTTCCAAAAGAATTACCTTCTGCATCTAATCCTGATACTCTCCAATAATATCCCTTGCTATATTCAAGCTCATCCATATTTATTGGATAAGAATTCCCTTGAATGTTTTCAGTTAATTCTAATGTACTAAAATCTTCTATTAAACTTACCTCTAGTAAATATTCGTTTGCCGAAGGGACTGTGGAGTCCCAGCTAAACGCTTCCCCCAATATAGGTGGTGTAATATTTGGAATAAAAAATCCAACGATAGAAGAAAGTATGCCGTGAATATTGTCTTCATCTAATCCTTGGGCAGTAACATAATAAGATTTTCCATATTCCAGTTGAGGACCATCACTTGGGTAATCAGCACTTATTGAGTTAGATAAATTAAACTGTAATATTTCTGCAGACATATCCGATTCCGTTGAAATGGTTATTTGATATCCGGATGATCCAGAAATTTCATTAATAATCTCAAAGTGGGGATTAATACTACCCTCTGGTAAGCTTACTGAAATTGCTGTTTGTTCATTCATACCCGGTTTGCTTTCAACATTGATCATTTGTACTTCCGAAGCTCTGCCAATGATGTCACCATCACTTGAGATTGCTACAACCTGTGTGTAATATGTATTCCCCCAATCTACATAATCGGAAGCAAACAATTGTTGAGATTCACTTGAGGAAATAAGAACTTCAGATGGATTGGACATATCTTCACTTTGAGATATGAGGATTAAATATTCTGCGGCTTCTTCTAAACCAGCTAGTATCGATACCAATATTTCTGGCTCATCATTATCAGTAAGCTCACAACTTATTTCACATTGTTCTGTACTTTCTGGTTCTTCCGGAATTGGAAATGATAACATAGTACTTGGGGGGCCGAAATCTTCCCCATCTTTCATTGGTTGAACCTGAATATAGTAGATTGTACCATATTGGAGCGTTTCTATACCATCAGAATATACAAATGGAAAGTTTTTGACACCTGAAATTTCTCCAATAATTGTACTTCCATCTGCATCACCATAAATAAAAATTGTATATTCTATTCCTTCTGAGGTTTCAATGGTAATTATTGGAATTCGTGGATCACTATTGGATGTAGATAATTCTTCACCCATCACCGGAAAATCTAATGCGGTAAATTGATAGACCATTGAATAAGAAGATGGTAAGCCATAATTATTATTTATATCCTTTGGCACAATCTTCCAGTAATATGATTTTTCATTTTCAAGGGGAAAATCGCCATTTTCAGGATAATCAATGAATTTACTACCGGTAATATTCATTCTTATTTTTGGATTTTCTACATCAGGGTCATCAATATCGGAAAGCCAAAACTCATATGATGGTACTGATTGAGGACCATCCCATGTAAATTTTTGATTTAATGGAATATTTGTTCCACCATCAGAAGGTACAAGATCATATATTGGCATAACCCTAAAATTTCCCATAACTTCATAGTCTTCAATATCACCCAAAATATTTCCACTCCCATCAAACATCAATAATTTCCAATAATAAA
>Ga0208278_1000609_pt1 | contig 18835 bp, 18 predicted proteins | sample ETN01SmetaG_FD_185794 | JGI IMG/M metagenome (GOLD analysis project Ga0208278, IMG submission 185794) | Marine microbial and viral communities from oxygen minimum zone, Eastern Pacific Ocean - ETNP2014F12-01SV259 (SPAdes) (version 2) | ecosystem: Environmental > Aquatic > Marine > Oceanic ...
CCGATCCCGGTGAGGCGGGTGCCGGCGGTCCGCTTGCCGGGCGTGGTGCCGCTGACGCCCTGGCGGTAGCCGAACAGCCAGACCTGCCAGACCAACCAGGCCAGCAAGCCGAATCCGCCGACGAGCATCATCATGCCTCCCTCAGCGGGCTCGCCCTTGTCGCTCGCATTCCCGGCGGCAACAGCACCAATGAAGAACACGACGGTCGGCACGGTGCCGACGGCCGAAACGATCAGGAAGTCGATGATCGCACCCAGGGCGCGCTTGCCGTAACCGGCCGGCGTCTGGGACACGGCTGTTGACTCGGTCGAGGAGTCCTCGAAGTACGACATGGGTGACCTCCGGCGGTGACAGATCCCACCCCGAGTATGTCAGGTACCACCGATTGCATGCCATGCCGGACCGGACCAGCACCCCGGCCGACGACGCTTCCTACACTGCAGGGATGGGAGAGCGCGAGTGGGGGTTCCGGACCCGGGCACTGCATGCCGGCGCACGACCGGACCCGACGACCGGTGCCCGGGCCGTGCCGATATACCAGTCCACGAGCTTCGTGTTCGAGGACACCGCCGACGCCGCCGACCTGTTCGCCCTCCAGAAGTACGGCACCATCTACACGCGCATCTCGAACCCCACGACGGCGGCGTTCGAGGAGCGCATGGCGAGCCTCGAGGGCGGGATCGGTGCCGTGGCCACCTCGAGCGGACAGGCCGCCGAGTTCCTGACTGCCGCAGCGCTGGCGGCCTCCGGCGACAACTTCGTCACGTCGTCGTCCCTCTACGGCGGCACGCACACGATGTTCGACGTCACGCTCGGAAGGTTCGGCATCGAGGCCCGCTTCGTCGACGGTGACGACCCGGCGGCCTTTGCAGCGGCGATCGACGACCGCACCCGCTTCCTCTACACCGAGGTCATCGGCAACCCGTCGGGCGCCATCGCCGACCTGGCCGCCCTCGGCGACGTGGCTGCCGCCCACGACCTCCCGCTCGTCGTCGACAGCACCTTCGCCACGCCGTACCTGTGCCGGCCGATGGAGCACGGCGCCGACATCGTCGTGCACTCGGCAACCAAGTTCATCGGCGGCCACGGCACCTCCATCGGCGGGGTGGTCGTGGAGTCGGGGCGCTTCGACTGGGGCTCGGGCCGCTTCCCGCAGATGACCGAGCCCACACCCGCCTACAACGACCTGCGCTTCTGGGAGAACTTCGGCGAGTTCGCCTTCTGCACGAAGTTGCGGGCGGAGCAGTTGCGGGACGTGGGCGCCTCGATGTCGCCGTTCAACGCCTTCCTCCTGCTCCAGGGCCTCGAGACCCTGCCGCAGCGCATGGACGAGCACGTAGCCAACGCCCGGCGGGTGGCCGAGTTCCTCGACGGCCACGACGGTGTCGGCTGGGTGGCATACGCCGGCCTGCCCGACTCGCCGTACCACGACCTGGCGAAGCGCTACCTGCCGAAGGGGCCGGGGGCGATCTTCACCTTCGGGGTGGCCGGGGGCCGCGAGGCGGGAGCCGCCTTCATCGAGTCGCTCGAGCTCGTCAGCCACCTCGCAAACGTGGGTGACGCCCGCACGCTCGTCATCCACCCCGGCTCGACCACCCACCAGCAACTCTCCGACGAGGACCTCGAAGCCGGGGGCGTCACCCCCGAGATGGTCCGCCTGTCGGTCGGGCTCGAGGACGTCGACGACATCCTGTGGGACCTCGACCAGGCACTTACGGCGGCACGGCAGTGAGCGAGCACACGCCCGTCGACGGCTGGAGCGAGCCGACCGCCGCCGAGCGGCTCGACATCCTCCACTCGGCTCGCACCATCGCCATGGTCGGCGTGTCGCCCAACCCGGCACGGCCCTCCAACTTCGTGGCGACCTACCTCGTCAGCTCGTCGACCGACTACGAGGTGTACTTCGTCAACCCGACCGCCGACGAGATCCTCGGACGACCCTGCGTGCCGTCACTGGCCGACCTGCCGGTGACGCCGGACCTCGTCGACGTGTTCCGACGGCTCGACGACGTGCCCGGTGTGGCCGAGGAGTCGGTCGCCGTCGGGGCGAAGGCCTTCTGGACCCAGTTCGGACTCTGGAGCCCCGAGGCCGCCCGCATCGCACTCGACGGCAGGATGGACCTGGTGATGGACCGGTGCCTCAAGGTCGAACACGCCCGGTTCGCCGGTGGGCTGCACCTAGCCGGCTTCGACACCGGCGTCATCGACTCCCGTCGCAAGGGCTGACGCGTCCGCTCAACGCGCTTCGAGCACCACCAGCGGAATGTCGCGGTCGGTCCCGGCCTGGTAGTTCGCGTAGTCGGGCCATGCGGCGACTGCGACCGGCCAGAGGCGGGCCTTCTCCTCGGGCGAGGCCGTGCGGGCGACGAGTTCGTGCACCACGCCCCTGTCCTGGAGCGTCACCTCGGGGTCGGCCATGAGGTTCAGGTACCAGACGGGGTGCTGGGGTGCGCCGCCCAGCGAGGCGACGACCAGGTAGTGCTCGCCGTCGTGGACCCGGATCAACGGCGTGCGGCGCACCTTGCCGGTCCGACGGCCGGTCGTGGTGAGGATGACGCAGGGGGCGCCCTCCATCTCGTAGCCGTCCTCACCGTCGGAGGCGAGGTAGCGCTCGACGTGGTCGGCGACGAACTCCCAGGGGCTCGGTGCGTACTCGGGTTCGCCCATGGACGGAGCGTACGACGCGGGCTCAGGCCCGGACGACGCGGCTGCGGACGACCTTGTCGTGCCAGGTCTGGTTGTCGTCGTCCCAGAGCATCCAGAAGTAGCCCAGGAACACCGGAATCGCCGAAGCGAAGCGCATGATCCAGCGTCCGATCGCCCGACCCATGCCGATGGGTGCTCCGGTGGTCGCGTCGACCACCTTGAGCTTGGCGATGCGCTTTCCCGGGGTGCCGCCCCGGCGGCCCTCGAGGTGGCCGAAGTAGAAGAACACGATGAACAGGAGGAGAGCGAGCACAAACAGTTCGTGGATGCCCGCCGAGTCACTGGTGAGAACGTCGCAGGCGTACTTCCTGGTGTTCTCTCCATCGGACTTCTCGCAGGTCCCGGGCTCTTTCGGAAGGACCGCCTGCACGAACGACGACAGCCTGGCGCCCGGGATGCCGACGATGAGCCAGTCGAGGACGAAGGCACCGAGGCGGCGCCCGAAGCCGGCATCGACGAGGTGATCGGTGGATCGGGCTGGCGGGGTGGCGGTGGGGGGGCTTCCACGTTCCCGTCGACGCCGCCGCTCGGAACGTGGAACGCGCTCCATGCCCTCGATGGGGCCGCCGGTCGGTGCGTACGGATCGAAGTCGATCACGGGACGAGCACAGCATGGACGGGTGGGGGAGCGTCGCCCTCACCCGCCATCGTGGCGAGCAGGTCGGCGGCACCCTCCAACGGCTCGACCCGGCGTGAGACGGTGCGGAACGGGTAGCGGTCGGTGGCGAGCAGGTCGAGGGCCGCCAGGTACGCAGGGGCGTCCACACCGAGGGCGCCCAGCAGGCGGAGTTCCTTGAAGACGATGTGGTCCGGGTCGAAGCCGGGCGTCTCCGTGCTGTTGCGGGTGCCGGCCAGCACGATACGGGCCTCGGGAGCGGCGAGGTGGACTGCCTGTCCGAGGGCGTCGGGTGCGTTGGCGGTCACGTCCACGACGACGTTCGCTCCGGGGCCTCCGGTCGCGGCGTGCAGCGCCTCGGTCGGGTCCTCCTCGTCGACGTCGACGGCGAGGTCGGCACCGAAGGCGGTGGCCGCCTCGAGTCTCGGCTGGTCGTTGGCCCCCTTGCCGGTGACCATCACGAAGTCGGCGCCGGCCTCCTTCGCCGCGGCCGCTGCAGCCAGTCCCCGGATCCCGGGGCCCAGGACGGCGACGACGTCGCCGGGACCGGTGCCCGGCAACTCGGCTCCCCAGCGGATCCCGGCACCCACCGGGTTGAACAGCGTCGCGTCGACCGGGTCGAGGCCGTCGGGCACCGGTAGCACCATCGAGTCGGGACCCAGGGCGTGGTGTGTGGCCCAACCGCCGGAGAGTTCGGGGCCGACGTCGAGCGGGGAGAGCCCATAGGCGGTTCGCAGGCCGTTGGTGGCGCAACGACGGTAGGCGCCCGATCTGCAGGGATTGCAGGTACGACACGACTGGAAGCACTCGACGGCCACCCGGTCGCCGACGGTGACACCCCATGCTGCAGAAGCGGCACCGCCGACCTCGACCAGCACGCCGACGGTCTCATGGCCGGGAACGAGGGGCGTCCGGATCGGCAGGCGGCCGGTGAAGAGTTCGTGGTCGGTGCCGCAGAGCCCGCACGCCTCGACCTCGAGGAGAGCCGTGTCGGGAGAGGGTGCCGGGACGGCGAGGTCGCGGAACTCGAGCGACCGTGGTGCACACAGCACCAGTGCCCGTGACGTTGCCGGTCGTTCGGTCATGCTCGGCACCTCCGACTGCCTAGCGTACGTGGCACACAGCCGCGGAAAGGTTCGGGAGACGCATGCAGCAGGTGAGTGAGCGAGGAGCCGGGGGCCGACGCATCCCGATGCTCGACGTCGACGATGCCCGGGCCCGGGCGCTCGACGCGGGCGTCCCGGAGGGGATGGCGGACCTCAACGTGTTCCGGATCCTGTTGCACGACCCGCCGACGGCGGCCGCCCTCAACGGCCTGCTCCACCGGCTGCTCTGGAAGGGCAGCCTCGACCAGCGCCTGCGCGAGCTCGTGATCCTGCGCATCGGCTGGGTGAGCGGCGCCGTCTACGAGTGGACGCAGCACTGGCACGTGGCGATCGCCCTCGGCATCGACGAGGCGGACCTGGTCGCCGTTCGGGACTGGGAGGCGTATGAGGGATTCGGACCAGTTGAGCGGGCAATCCTCGCCGCCACCGACGAGACCCTTGAGCGCGGTGCCATCGGCGACGCCACCTGGGCGGCCTGCGCCGAGCACCTCGACGAGGCGCTCCTCATCGAACTGGTCGCGGCTATCGGCAACTGGGGCATGTTCGCCAGGATGCTCGCGAGCCTCGACGTACCACTTGACGACGGCATGGAGCCGTGGCCCCCCGATGGGTGCGGCCCGGAGAAGGGAGAACGAACATGAGTGGCCCCGAACTGGAACTGGTGAACCCGGGGTTCGTCGACCTCATGGTCGGCCGGCAACCGGAGGGCGGGATCGACGGGTACCTCGGCCTGGTCGTGGTCGAGGCGGAGGCCGGTCGGCTTGTCGTCGAGTTCGAAGTTCGTGACGACCTGATCACCTTCATCGGCAACATGCACGGCGGCTGCCTCGCAGCGCTGTGCGACCACTGCCTCGGCGTCGTGCTCTATCCGGTCATGCCACCCCGGTCCTGGGCGGCGACGACCGAGTTCAAGGTGAACTACCTGCGTCCCGTCAGTGGTGGGACCTGTAGGGCAACCGCCGAGGTCGTGTCGATGACGAAGAGGCTGGCCGTGGTGTCGATCCGGGTCGAGAACGAGGGACGGCTCGTCGCGGTCGCCCAGGGCACCTGCACCGTCAAGTTGGCCCAGGAGAAGCCGCCCGACGAATGACCAGGGCTGTGGGCAACAGGGGGTCAGCCTGTCCGGTGTGCGGCGAACCGTTCCGGGATCCAGGCCGCCATCAGGGTGCGTAGTTCGTCGGCCACTTCGGCGAGGAGGTGGTCAGCGCCTTCGAACACCTTGACCTCTCCCTGTCCGGCCAGGGACCGCACGATCTCGCTGTTCTCGGGCCCGAGGATCCGGTCCTGCGCACCGTGGAGCAGGAGGAGCGGGGCTGCCAGCTGGGCGGCGTGTTCGCAGCCGGCGCTCTGTGTGGCGAAGGTGGCGACCCCGGCGCAATAGGGGCCGAGGGCGCAACCCGCCTGGATCGCCACGGCCCCACCGAACGAGTGCCCGAGGACGACGAACCGGCGTGCTCCCTGCTGCACGGCCCGGTCGGCCGTGGCCGCCAGGTCCAGCAGCGACGACTCGAGGTGGCTGGGCCGGCGGTAGTCGACGCAGACGACTGCAGTGCTCGCCCCGGCAAGCGTTTCGCCGAGGTGGGTGTAGAGGCCGTCGGCCGGGCCGAGGTAGCCGCCCATGCCGCCCGCCGCGCACAGCACCACGTCCTCGGCGCCCGACGGCCCGTGCCAGAGCAGGCCGAGCATTCCCTCCATGGTGTAGGTCTCGATGAGGCGGCGGCCGCCGCCGAGGTCGGTCTGCTGGGTGGCGAGGGGGGCGAGCAGTTCCTGTGCCGAACGTGCGTTCATGGTCGGAAGCCTGTCACAGCGGACCCCGACGACCGAAGTGGACGGCATGCTATGGCGCGCCGCCGATACCATGACTCCCGCTCCCGCTTCTGGCTGGAGCAGGCACCGGTGCCCGAGTGGACCAAGGGAACGGCCTGCAAAGCCGTAAAGCCGCGGGTTCAAATCCCGCCCGGTGCTCGACGATCGGGGCGGCCCGACACCGAGGGCCGGGGCGTCCGATCAGAGGGATGAGTGCGATGTCCGACGAGGTTGAAACCCAGGGTCACCCGGAGGGTGGGCATGCGGGGTACGACAGCCCCCCACTGCCGCACACCCCGCCGATGGGGATCTCCGCCGTGCGGCCAGGAGACCCGCCGCCGACGGCTCCCCGGCAGCCGGTGGTGTCACGGCGGCCAACCGAACCGGCGTCGAACCTGCTGGCGTCCCTCGTCGCCTCCGCAGGCGTCGTCCTCGCCATCATCGGGACCTTCCTGCCCTGGGTCGTGGCCAAGGGGGCTGGCAACATCTCCGAAATCGGTTGGGATCAGGTCGGCGACGCCGTGCTGGTGCTCGTCATCGGACTCGTTGGTGCGGGAGCCACCGGTGCCCTCTGGGTCGGGGTGCGTGGGCTCGTCGTGAAGCTCCTGTTGTTGGCAACCGGAGCGGTCCTGCTGCTCCTCGCCGGACTCGAGGCAGGTGACGTACGCGGGCTGTCGCCGATCGACGGCCCCGAGTTCAGGATCGGCTCGGGCCTGCTGGTGATCGCCATCGGTGGCGTGCTCCTGTTCCTTGCGGCGCTACTGGACCGGGGCCCCTGGGCGTTGCGAAGCCGCCCGTAGCCCCTGGGCGGGCGAGCCTCAGTTGAAGGCGTACGTGTAGGTCACTCCGTCCACCTCGACGGTGACGCCCCCACTGTCCTTGGTGGCGACCGCCGTTGATCCGTCTGAGGACTCGACGGTCATGGTGCTGCCGTCTGCGGAGACGGTGGAGGTCGTGCCGGCTGCCGTGGACACGGTCGTGGATCCGTCGTCGGCGAGGGCCGTTTGTACCCGTCCGGCGATGCCCGGTGCGCGCCTCGCAGGTCGGTGCCTCGGCGTCCTGGGCGGCAACCGGCGTCACCGAAGGCGCGGCGAGCAGCCCCACCACCGTCAACAGCGCCACCAACTTCCGACGAGTACGCATCCGACCCCCGTTGCCCTCGCTCGGAGCGAGCCTAGTGCGGCAGAGACAGGCGCTACACCGGTCCCTGTGTTCCCGTGGAGGCCCACTGCTACGCTCTCACGCTCCGGGGCCGTTAGCTCAGTTGGCTAGAGCACCTGCATGACGCGCAGGGGGTCGGGGGTTCGAGTCCCTCACGGCCCACTTCTGTGACCAGCGGTGAGGTCACCCGCCATCCAACGCGGCATCCAGGCCAACCGCGTGGGGCACCGTCGGTTGTGTCGTAGGCACGTAGTGACAGTGGTTTGTCGCCTTCGACACTGACTGCAACTATGAGCATCTCAACCCAACCACAAGAAGGACAACGAAGATGATTTTTTTTCTAGAGGAAGAGATTGCAGAGGGTTTCGAAGTCTTCAAAGCGTGGTTCGAGACTGAAGCCATTCCGCAGATCGAAGCCGCTGGAGGAGCTTGCCTCGTCTGTGGCGTTGACGCAGAGAACGAAAATATCCTTCATCTGGTGATGGAGACGCCTTCGATGGACGTGGTGGAAGGATTCATGACCTCAGAGGAGTTCACCAGGGCTCGACAGAGCGCCGGAGTCCTTGTTGAGACCACAAAGATCACCGTTCTAAAGCAGTAGAGGGTCTTGCGCCTGTCCACCACCGGGGTCTGATTCTGGCCTGAGAACAGTGTCCAACCCGACGGCATGCGGCCACCGTCGGCCGTACCACCACCCCTGTTCGGCCCCTACCGCGGAACCTGGAAGACCAAACATGCTTACTCAGGTTCACCAGGCCCTTCTGGCTGTTCTGCCGGTCGGGACGTAGCGTGGAGGCCGTGGAAGTCAACGGCTACACGATCGAACCCGAGGCCCGCCTCAGGCGGGCGGATCTTGCCGGCGCGGTCCTCGTTGGAGCGAACCTTGCCGGTGCCTACCTGGTTGGGGCGAACCTGAGTTGCGCGAACCTCGCTGGGGCGGACCTCACCGGGGCGAGCCTCGAAGGAACAGACCTTGTAGGGGCGAATCTCAGCCATGTGAGGCTCCGCTACGCCTTCATGGAGGAAGCACTCCTCGAAGGGGCGAATCTGAGGCGTGCAAACCTGATCCATGCCAAGCTCAAACGGGCGGACCTCTCGAGGGCGAGCCTCCTCGGGGCGAACCTCACCGGGGCGGACCTCAAGCGGACGGACCTGGAACGGGCGGTTCTCTCCGGAGCGGACCTCTCCGGGACGAAACTGGGACGGACCAATCTGAGCGGAGCGATTTCCGACGCAAGAACCGTCTGGCCTGAGGGTTTCGATCCGCTGGCTGCCGGTGTGATCTTCGAGTAGGCCCTTTTGGCTGTCCTGCTGGTCGGGACGTAATGTGGGAGCCGTGCAAGCCAACGGCCACAGGAACGGGCCACGGGCGAAGCCGAAGAGGGGGAGAGAACCATGGCGATACTGACAAGGGAAGCGGCGGCCACCCGCGGCGACGAACTCGCACTCGCCGACGACGACGACGCACGGACATGGGCCCAACTCGACGCCAGGGTGAACCGCCTCGTCCACGCACTCAGGGACGCCGGACTCGGATCGGGCGACACCATCTCGGTGGTGGCCGGCAACCGCAACGAGTGGTTCGAGGTGGCTCTCGCCTGCGCACACGCCGGGGTCGTGTTCGTACCCGTCAGTTGGCACCTCGTGGCCTCGGAAATGGCCTACATCATCGAGGACTCCGACTCCAGGGCCGTCCTGGTTGGCCACCGCTTCACCGACATGGTTGCCGAAGCCCTGGCCGACCCCAGATCCTCCGCCGTGGAACTGGCGGTGGCCATCGGCGCCCCGGACGATACGCGTTTCGTCGACTTCGAGGCGTTCCTCGGCTCCGGATCGGACGCCGAACCGGAGGACCAGTCCTTCGGCGGACCGATGTTCTACACCTCGGGAACAACCGGGCATCCCAAGGGCGTCCGGAGCAGCCTGGCCTCCCCCGAACCCGGCACGCCACCCGAAGTGTGGCAGCTCGTCGCCTCGGGCTTCACCGGTCTCATGACGCTGCCGGGAACCGCCGTCCTCTGCGGGCCCTTCTACCACTCGGCCCAGTGGGCCTTCTCGTTCCTGCCGATGGTGGGTGGGTCGGCGGTGGTGATGCAGCACCGGTACGACAGCGCTGGCGTTCTGGACCTCATCGACACCTACGGCGGCACCAGCATCCACCTGGTTCCCACCCAGATGAAGCGCCTGGTCGAGTTGGATGAGGAACGTCGGGCCGCGTTCGACGGTTCGTCGCTCGAGGTTGCCATCCATGGTGCGGCGCCCTGCCCGCCCTTGGTGAAGCAGGGCCTGATCGACTGGTGGGGCCCGAAGATCGTCGAGTACTACGGCTCCACCGAAGGCTCGATCATCACGATGATCGACAGCCCCGAATGGCTCGAGCGCGGTGGAAGCGTCGGACGAGCAATGCCGAACATGGAAATCCTCGTGGTGGACGATGACGGGGAACCCAGGGCCGCCGGCGAGGAGGGCATCCTGTACTTCCGAAACTCCATGGGCACGGACTTCGAGTACCACAACGCCCCCGAGAAGACGGCCGAGGCCCATCTGGCCCCGGGCGTGTTCACTACCGGTGACGTCGGGTACCTCGACGACGACGGCTACCTGTGGCTCTCCGATCGGAAGATCGACATGATCATCTCGGGCGGCGTCAACGTGTACCCGGCTGAGATCGAAGGCGTGATCGGCGGGCATCCTGAGGTGGCCGACGTGGCCGTCATCGGTATTCCCAACGAGGAGTTCGGCGAAGAGGTCAAGGCACTCGTTGTCGCTGCCGGTAATGCCGACAACGACGACCTGGCCACCAGGCTCATGGTCCTCTGCCGAGAGAGCCTCTCCGGCATCAAGGTGCCCCGGACCATCGAGTTCAGGGAATCACTGCCCCGCACGGGCACGGGCAAACTGCAGAAGCGCCTGCTACGCGAACCGTTCTGGTCCGGCTACGACCGCCGAATCTGACTGTGGCCCGGTTCGCCCTGCGGACAGGTTGGTGCGCTCGCAGAAACGGCGTCAGGCACTAACCGACGAACGTTCCACTCCTTGTCAGGCCGGACGGCCACCGGGACCTGCCCCTGACCGCACGGCCGACATGGGCCACCGAGCCGAATACCCCGGTAGGCAGCCACACGACCACGATCATGAGCACCAGGCCGCTGACCGCCAATTGGTTGGCAGCGCCCGAATCGCCCAGTCGTGCAAGGGCCACGGTCAATACGCCACCGGATGCCAGGGCTCCAGCCAACAGGGCGCCCGACGGAGCGGCGATTCCGGCCAGGTAGACAACGGCAACCACCATCAATGAGTCGAACAAGGTGAACGAGCCACCGGTCACGATCTGCCGTTGATAACCGAGCAGGGCTCCTCCGATTCCGGCCAGCAGGGCTGAGATGGCAAACGCCGTGAGCTTGACCCCAGCCACATCGATGCCCGCCGCCGATGCGGCCCGCTCGTTGTCGCGCACTGCCCGCCAACGTCGGCCGACGACGCCCCGACTGATGCCGAGGGTCATCAGGAGGCAGAGGGCCAACACCACGAGAGTGGTCACCACGAAAGCCCGGCGAGGGTAGGCGGAACCCACCGCACCGATTCCCAGATCGAGGCCAAACAGCGACGGGCGGGGCATCCGGGCACCCAGGTCACCACCGCTAAACCATGACCAGCGGAAGATCAACTCCTCGATGGCTATCGAACCAGCAAGGGTGGCCACGGCCAACTGGGAACCACGGACCCGCACGGCGAGCAGGCCCACGACCACCCCAACGGCCACGGCCACGATTCCTCCGACAAGCGGTGCGATCGGAAAGGGCACGGAATCCAGACGGATCACCGTGAAGGCGGCGATGCCGGCAAACGCATAGGGGGCGAACGACACCTGGCCGACGAGCCCGGTCACCACCACCACTGATAATGCGATGACGGCTACACATGCCGAGATGGCCACCGCCAGGCGCCACTCGCTGTCCAGCACCATCACGGCGATTCCGGCCGCCCCCAACAGGGCTATGGGACGCCACGCCCCGACGTTCACACCGGCGGAACGTGGGAGGCGAGGCGAGAGCACCACTCCACGCTGTGGGAGGACATCACCCCAGAAGGCGAGGACAGCCAGAATGACCAGGAGGGGGACGCCCTGCTGAATCCCGACGTCGGGCAACCACGCCCACTCCACCTGAATGTTCATCAACTCGGACTGGACCATTCCGATACCCAGTCCAGCCAGGGCCGCACCCACGAACGACCGAAGTTGGGCTACCAGTGCGGCAGCGAGAGCCGGAACGACGAGCAAGCTCGAAGCGCTGACGTCGAGGCGTGTTGCCGGAGCGGCCAGCACCATCAGCAGGCCGGCGACCACCGAGGCCAGGACCCAGTTGACGGCTCCGACCCGAATCGGGGAGATCCCAAGCAGCACCGCACCGCGTTCGTTGTCTGCCAACGCCCGGGTTTCACGGCCGAACCGGGTGAACCGGTAGAGGCCGGCCAACAGCAACGCCGAACCGAGGGTGATGCCAGCCAGCCAGAGTCTGTCGGTGCCGACCAGGGCCCCGCCGATACCCACCAAGCCGTCGGGAAGGATGCCGTCGATGGCCAGGCCGGTTGCCCCCTGGGCACCAATGCGCAGGCGCGCAATCTCCATGAGGTAGACGAGGAGGCCCAGTGAGGCGACGAGCGCACTCAGTGGAGGAGCGTTGCGAAGGGGCCGGATGATCGCCAGGTAGATGACACCACCGAGGACGGCCGCCAGAACCATGCAGACGGCGAGTGCGGTGGCCACCGTCGGAGCCCGAACAATCGGGAGACGAGCAGGTAGGCCGAGGACGGGCAGGATCAATTCTCCGGTGGCCCTCAATTCGTAGAACGCCACCGCGACATACATGCCCATGGCGGCATGGGCGAGGTTGAGGATCCCGCTGGCCCGATGGGTGAGAACCAACCCGACGGCCAATGATCCGACTACAGCCCCGGTACCGCAGCCAAGCAGGAGGTAGGTCAGGTGGCTGCCGATAATGGCCCCGATCAGCCGAGTTCGGCGAACAGGGCCGGAGTGTCGATCCAGCCATCGCCGGCGGGTACAACCTCACCCTCGACGATCGAGAAGATGGTCTGCTGCGGGGCGCACAGGGCAGGAAGTCCGGGAACCTGCTGCCCTTCACAGGTGTAGGGGTGCCCCCAGAAACTTGGCCTGTCGACTGTGTCCCGGATCAGATCCAGCAGGGCTTCCCGGCTTCCGGCATCGGGGCCCAACTCGACCAGAAGCGCATAGAGATTGAGGAATCCCCGCATCGACACCGTGCCGACACCTCCTGCTGGTTCGGAGGCGTACTGTGCGACCACCTCTTCGTAAACTGCACCGTCGACGGTGGGCTCCAACGGGCTCTCGGAGTTGAAAAGGACGATTTCGGCGGCGCTCCCGGCCACCTCGAGGATTTCGTCCGCCGCGCAACTTCCGACCAGGTAGAGCTGGGCCTCGATCCCCAGATCGACCATGGTCTGCATGATGGGGGCGCAGGAGAGGTCGGCTGCTGCAACGACGATCGCGTCCGGTTCGAACTCGGCTGCCTTGGTCAACACGGGAAGGAAGTCGAACGTGAACAGGGGGAACGGGATCAACTCCACCTCAAGTCCGAGAGCCTCCGCCAGAGCGGCGCCGTAGTCCCGTGTGGACACGGTGAACGACTCGAACTCTCCGTGGGCGAGGACGATCCGAGAAGCACCAAAGTGCTCGATTGCGTGACCGATGAACCCCGCGTACGCACCTGCTATCGCTCCGCTGAAGTAGAACGCCGACGGCGATTCCATCTCGGCCATGTTGGTCGGGATACCCCCAACCACCGGGATCCCGTTCTGTTCGAAGATCGGGATGGCCCCGGTGCTGCCGACGTCGATGCCGGTTGTCACGGCGACCACATCGGCCATCACCATCTGCTGAGCGCAGGCCTGAGACCTTTCCACAGTGAAGTCGGTGACACAGACCTCAAGTTCGACCGGACGTCCATTCACACCGCCCAACTCTTCGTTGACCCAGCGGACCGCGGCCTCCACGGCAGCCCGAGCCTCGGGGAACGAGCCGGCCGGCGAGTCTTCCTGGTTCAACAACCCGACGCGAACCGGATCAAGGTCCGGGTCGGCACCACGTGCCTGGACCGGCAGTTGGCCCATGAACCACTCGCCACCGCCCAGACGTCCAACCACAGTGTTCGGATCACCAACCGGGACAGTGGTCGTCGCGGCGGTGGTGGTGGTTGTCGCGGCGGTGGTGGTTGTCGCGGCGGTGGTGGTCGTCGCGGCGGTGGTGGCTGTCGCCACCGTGGTCACAACGCTGGAGGGCGCTGTAGTGGCGGGCGGCTCAGTCATGGCAGGCGCTGTGGTGGAAACAGCCGAGGCTGGCTCAATACCTTCCTGCACCCGTTCCTCACTACAAGAAACCAGGGACGCGACGAGAAGAGCGACCAGTGCTGCCGTGGCGGAGTTCCGCCGGACCGTCATCAAGACAGTTGCCCCCTTTCGACACCCACGTCAGACCGTCAGTTGTCCTTGTCAGGCCGGGTCGGGCATCCAACTCCCGTGGGCACCGTAGGGGACCCTCTGCGGGAGGTTGACGGTAGCCACAGGGGGTCCTTCGAAGTCTCGGGCGTCGATGATGAGGAACTTCGACCTGCCCGAGTTCTCGTCGTGGACGATGCAAAGGACCCAGCCCTCGTCCTCTTCAGCATCTGGGCCGGCAGGAGCGAACACCGGTTCGCCACCCTTGACCCCCGCGCCCAACTCATGGTCCCAGCGTTGTCCTGTGGTCAGGTCGTACTTGTAGAGCGTCTCGCCATACTCCACGTAGTCACCACCCGTGTCTGGCAGTGCCATCAGGTATCCGTAGCGGGCCGGCTGACCCACCAGACGGTCGTCAACCCGGCCGAAGTCTCCCCGACGGTCGTCCAGTTGCTCCTCATGCACCGTGCCAGCCACCGTGTCAATGGTCCATTTCCAGAGACAACCAGACGACGAGTAGTCGTCTCCGGACTTGGCGAAGGCCGAATCCAGTTTGGACACATGGAGGACCAGGTTGTCGCCGTCCTCGTAGGAGTTCACCGGGTGGAAGACATAGCACGGGTCGATCTCGTGCCAGACCACGTCCGAGTTCGTTCCGTTTCGGGGCATGACCCCGAGCCGCGCCCCCGCCTCCGGTTCAAACCGGAAAGGCAGGCCTCCCTCGGCTATGGACTCCAGGTTGAAGGCCAGGGGAAGGTCCATGAACACGACGTGATTCTGGGTGATGTTGAAGTCGTGCATCATCACCATGTTGGGGATGTCGATGGGCTCCGTCTGGACCAGTCGGCCTTCAGCGTCGGCCCGGTGGTAGGTGAGGTAGGGGGGCTCGAATGAGAAATAGCTGAAGAACAGCAACTCGCCGGTTGCCGGGCAGATCTTGGGGTGAGCGGTTACCGATGTGGTCAGTTTCCCGTCGAAGTCCCATGGACCGACAGTGTCCAACCCGGGGGTCAGTTCATAGGGGAAGTGCCCCTCTTCAAGGGCCATAATCCGGTCGGCATGACGGATCACGTGGGTGTTGGCCAGGCCCATGGTCAGGTCGTCCATGACCTCCGTCGGCTTGTTGCCTGCCCTGTTTTCGAAAAGCCGGGTTCGTACGAAACGGTTGCGGTACGACACGGCCCGGCCACCTTGGAGGGCCAGGCCGTGGACCATGCCGTCGCCGAAGAACCAGTGTTCGGACCACCCACCGAACGGGTTGGGCCCCACACGCAGGTAGAGGCCGTTGAGTTCCTCGGGGATCTGGCCCTCGGTCTCGAGGTCGGTGGTCGTCACCTCGACCTGCATCGGTTCCCAGTTGCCACTCAGATGCCAAGGGGCAGTCTCGACTTCGTTGTCCACGGGTGTGTCTCCTCTTTTTCCTGTTCCGTTCGGGCAGGATAGTAAAGGCCCCTGATCGACGACCATGCCAGAAGCACGTCGCGGCCATCCGATCATGGCCGGACACGAACTACGTTCGGCCTGTGCAAAGGGGCGTCAACGTCGGTGAACGCAAGCCAGTGGTAGTCGACCAACGCTCCGGTCGGACTGCCGGGATCTCCGAGGCGTTCCTGGTGCCCTGCCTCGAAGAGTCCATGCGGATCTCCGACGGCGGCCGTGGCAGTTACCGTGATGCACCGCCCAACGACTGACCTTCGTGGACACGTGGCCCAACCGGCCATGGTCGGCAGAGAGATGACATGACCCCCATTCTCAAGACCGAAGGCCTGACTGTCACCTTCGGTGGCCTCAACGCCAACGATGACGTGGATCTCATCGTCGAAGCCGGATCGTTCGTCGGCCTGATCGGCCCGAACGGGGCCGGCAAGACCACGTTCATCGATGCCATCACGGGCTACGTTCCAACCTCTTCTGGGACAGCGAACTTCGACGGCCACGACCTTTCCGCACTCAAGCCCCACAAGCGCTCCCGGTTGGGCCTGGTTCGCACCTTCCAGTCCCTGGAACTCTTCGAGGATCTCAGCGTCCGAGACAACTTGCTCGTCGCCGCCCATCCCGCCCGCTGGTACACGCTCGTGTTGGACATCTTGCACCTCCGACAGCAGACCCCGGAGATCGATGCCCGAGTCGATTGGGCCCTGGAGGTCGCCGGATTGTCCGAGCAGGCCGACGTCCTACCAACAGATCTGCCCCATGGTCAGCGGAAGTTGGTCGGAGTGGCCCGTGCCCTGGCCCCCCAACCGAAGCTGGTCCTGCTCGATGAGCCGGCCGCGGGCCTCGACACGGCGGAGAGCAATGCCCTGGGCGACCACCTACGAGGATTGCTCAACCACGACATCACCGTGTTCCTCGTTGACCACGACATGGGCCTGGTGCTCAGTGTCTGTGACTACATCTACGTGATGGATTTTGGCCAGATCATTGCCGCAGGAACCCCTACCGAGATTCGGACCAATCCTGACGTGAGAGCCGCCTACCTCGGTGAAGAGACGGGCGAGGCCCAGACTCGCTACGCCGAGGAACTGCATGACCTGACCGGTAGCGAGGACGAAAGGTGAGCAGTGACCAGCACCTGCTGGCCGTCGAGGGCATGGACACGGGCTATGCGGGCGTTCCGGTCGTGCGCGGCCTGGACCTGCACCTCGATGAGGGAGAGGTGGTGGCTCTTCTCGGCCCCAACGGGGCCGGCAAGACCACCACTCTGTTGACCATCTCAGGGCTGATCCCGCTTCTCCGAGGGTCGATTACCGTTCTTGGCGAGCCGGTTGACTCCCGCAACCCCCACCGGTTGGCCCGCCTTGGTCTGGCCCATGTGGCCGAGGATCGTTCCCTGTTCTTCAACCTCACCGTGCAGGAAAACCTCAAGTTGGGGTTGAGATCCAGCCATCGGGAGCAGGAAGCAGTATTGGAACAGGCCCTGGAACTGTTTCCCGCACTCCTTCCACTCATGGGTCGCCGATCCGGCCTGCTTTCGGGTGGCGAACAGCAGATGCTGGCCATGGCCCGCGCCCTGATGTCCCAACCGAGGTTGCTGCTCGTCGATGAGATGAGTCTCGGTCTGGCTCCGATCGTCGTCGAACATCTTCTGCCCATCGTGCGCGACTTCGCCGACCGCACCGGGGCCGGGGTGCTCATCGTCGAGCAGCATGTCAATCTGGCCCTCGACATCTCTGACCGCGGATACGTCTTGAACCACGGCGACCTGGTCATGGAAGGTGCCGCCGCCGACCTGCTGGCCCGACCGGATCTCCTTGAGGCCAGTTACCTGGGTGGAGACGTCGACCACGGGGCGTCGAACTGACTGACCTCGACAACGCCGATACCGGCCCAGTCGGTCGGCCGTCACCGGCAGCCACACAGACAGCCACCCCCACACCGCCAATCACCGATGGTGGCCGGGGGGCCTCGGCACACCCCCGGTATAGCCGGCCAACCCGAGCCCTCCCAGGGGCGCAAGACACCCCACCGCAACCCGTTTCACCCAATCGGGCCTTCACCAGCCCAGTCACCTCGTGCTCGGTTGCAACGGTCATGGAAGCGATAGATGGCGGGCCGCCTGGGCCGTTGCGGCAACCAGTTGGGCCCAGACAAGGGCGGCAACGAGCAGGTGGATCGCGATGAGGGCACTGGAGTCGACCTCCGTCACCACGTGGACCGCCCCTAGCCCGACGTTCGCCGCGAAGCCGGCGGCGGCGCCACCCAGGAGGAGGCGCTCGGCAGGTGGTCGATCACGGCGAACAGCGGCTACAGCGATGTAGAGCAGCAGCATCATCACAAGCGCCGCCCCGACGCGATGGGCGAAGTGGACCGTCAGGTACCTGTTGGTGAACTTCGGCAGCAAGGTGTTGCCGACCAGAGGCCAACCGCTGAAGTACATGTTGTGTACGTACGAGCCCAACAGCAGGACGAGGAGGCTGCCGGTGGCTCCGACGCCGACCAGGCGAATCCAACCCCGGGTATTCACCGAGGGACCGACTGCCGGCAGCGCCGTCGTGGGCCCGGCGCCGACTGCCGTGACCGTCACAAGGGCCAAGACGATCATCGAGATCGCAAGGTGCACCGACACGAGGTCGGCGTCGAGGTCCTCCTTGACCACCATCCGTCCCACCCAGGCCTGCAGCCCGATGACGGCAACTGCAGCTCCGCTGGGCCAGAGGACATTCCGCCGTCGTCGAAAGTGCCGCCACGTGGACACGGCCGTAGCCACGGCGAGGAGCCCGACCGTGGCCGCCATCCAACGGTGTGTCCACTCGATGAACATGTGATGTTCCCATCGAGGCAGCATCCCACCGAGTGCGCCGCCCTCGCAGAGCGGCCAACGGTCGGAACATCCGTAGCCGCTGCCGCTGCCGCGTGTGTACCCACCGATGGCTACCAGGAGGAGCGTCGCGGCCACGGTTACGAGTGCGAGCCGGCGGGTTGTATTCCGCATGATCGGCAATGGGGCTCCCAAGTTCTTCTGTGCGTGCACAATTTCATTCACTGCCGGCGACCATACGTTCCTTCTGCGCGGCACATAGGGGACCTTGGGCCCGAATTCGAGGGACGGCTACCCGTCGCCCGAAGGGTTCTTCGGGTCCCGCTGGTCGCACATCCCGTTCCGGAGGCCCGTTCCGGAGGCCCGTTCCGGACCGGTATCGGGCGGGGTAAGCACTCGACCTGGCCCGCTGTCAGGTCGCCAAGAAGAATCTGCTGCCGAAGGGACAAACCAGTGTCAGGAACAGAACGCCCCATCCCACCCTGTCTCACCCGTCACCAACGAGTACCTACGAGTCGCTCAGACCTGCAGGCATCGACAAGAGCACTGATGGGAGCGTCAGGCAGGACTGAATGACGCTCAGGGCTCGGGAGTTCGAGTCCCTCACGACCCATCACCTCCTGAGTCGGAGTCGATTGCCTGGCTTGTACCGGTCGGCTCAGGGGTTGAAGCCGCCGCCGCCGCCCATGTCCCCGCCGCCGCCGC
>Ga0208278_1000616_pt1 | contig 18761 bp, 17 predicted proteins | sample ETN01SmetaG_FD_185794 | JGI IMG/M metagenome (GOLD analysis project Ga0208278, IMG submission 185794) | Marine microbial and viral communities from oxygen minimum zone, Eastern Pacific Ocean - ETNP2014F12-01SV259 (SPAdes) (version 2) | ecosystem: Environmental > Aquatic > Marine > Oceanic ...
CGCGTACTGGGTGGCCGAAAAGGCGTGGCTGCAGAGGCTGGAGAGGTAGGCAACGAAGGCCGCCGAGCCCATGCCGCCGGTAACATTTTCAATCCCAATGGTGGCCGCCAAAAGCCCCACGTCATGGCCCACCGTGGCCTGATACGCAAACATGAGGTTAGATAGCGCCTGCAGAATACCGCAAAGAAGAAGGGTGCGGAAAATCCCCAGCCGGTAAACCAAGACACCGCCCACCACGATGCCCACCACCGTGGCCGCCACGCCGAAGATCTTGCTCACATTGGCAATTTCTATCTTGGTGAAGCCCATATCTACATAAAAGGGGCTGGCCATAACCCCAGCCAAGGCGTCACCGAACTTGTAGAACAGGATAAAAACAAGAATCACCATCCATTCGCCATGACGGCGCATAAAATCAGTAAAGGGCGCCACCACTGCCTCGTGAAGCTGCCCAGCAAAAGAGGTCACCGCCCCCTTGTCATCGTCTCTTTCGTTGTCTTCCGGTTCCCGGGTCAACAGCACGGCGGCCATTCCCACGCAGACACAGCCTGCCATGACCATATAAGCAAACGGCCAACCGCCGTAGGTCGCGGCATAGAGCGCGCCCGCGCCCGAGGCCAGCATGCCGCCGCGATAGCCGAGCTGGGTAGAGGCCGCGCCCGCGCCCTGTTCATGCTCAGCCAAGAGATCAATGCGGAAGGCGTCGATGACGATGTCCTGGCTGGCCGAGAAAAAGGCCACCAAAACCGCCAACAGCGCGGTTTTTTCAAGGTTGGTGGCGGGATCGCTGTGGCCCAGTCCCACCAGGGCAGCCATCAGCGCAACCTGAGTCGCCAGGGCCCAGCTGCGCCGACGCCCCAGCCGTCGCGTCAGCCACGGAATGCGCCCGCGATCCATCAGCGGCGACCACAGGAATTTCAGGTTGTAGGCGATGCCCACCAGGGCGAAAATGCCGATGGTGGTGAGCGAGACCTTCGATTCGGCCATCCACACCGCCAAGGTCGCACCCGAGAGCGCCAACGGCAGGCCGCTGGAAAACCCCATGAAAAAGATGGCGACGATGCGACGGTCGCCGTAAACGGCAAAAGCCTGCTCCCAGCCCCTGGCATCGAGAAAATTCTTAAAACCCACCATATCCCCAACTTTTCCCAGCTTTTAGAGCATCCGTAATGCCTATATCCTACCAGTATGACCGGTATATTAGGCCCGCGACGTCATAATCATTTCAGTATGATTATATTTTCGCTGGCGTTCATATCCCGCCATATCTGGCCTGGTTTTTCCTTTTTATCCTCGTCTTTCCTTTAGACAGTTTCCTGACAGCGAGGGGGTTTCAATCCGGGGGCAACAGGCCGGCGAGTGGCGTTTCGGGGCGGGCGCCAAAATGGCTGATGATTTCCCCGGCGGCAAGGGAGCCCATATGGGCGCAGGCGGCCAAATCCCGGTTCCGGGTATAGCCGTAAAGGAATCCCGCGGCGTAGAGGTCGCCGGCGCCGGTGGTATCCACCACCTGCTCCACCGGTGCAGCGTCGATGACGTGAATTTCCTCGCCGGCGGCGATTACCGAGCCCTTTTCACTGCGGGTCAGCGCCGCGATCTCGCACAGTCTCCTTGTGTGCTGGAAGGAATCGTCGAAATCCTGCGCTTCCACCAGGGCCGTGATCTCCACCTCGTTGGCGAACAGGATGTCCACATGGTCGCAGATAAAGGAAAGGAAATCCTCGCGGAAGGCGTCCACCAGGAAGGCGTCGGAGAGCGTAAAGGAGACCTTGTTGCCGGCCCCGGCGGCAATTTTTGCCGCCTTGATGATAGCTTCGCGGCCGCTGTCTGAAGCCCACAGATAGCCCTCGAGATAGGTGACGCGGGCGCTGGCGATTAGCTCCTCGTTTATGTCATCGGGTCCCAGCGCGACGCTGGCGCCGAGATAGGTCTGCATGGTGCGCTGAGCGTCGGGGGTGACGAAGATGAGACAGCGCGCCGTGGGCGCGCCGCTGGTGGCGAGCGGGGTCTCGTAACGCACGCCAGCGGCCTGGATATCGTGGCTGAAGATGCCGCCGAGCTGGTCGTTGCGCACCTTGCCGACGAAGGCGCCGTTTCCTCCCAGCGAGGCGAAGCCGGCCATGGTGTTGGAGGCCGAGCCGCCGGAAACCTCCACCGCCGGGCCCATTTCGTCATAAAGCTTGTGGGCCTGGTCGGCGTCCACCAGGGTCATAGCTCCCTTGGCGAGATTGTTTTTGACGAGAAAAGCGTCGTCAGTGTGGGTCAGCATATCCACCACAGCGTTGCCGATCCCCACCAGGTCAAGAGTGGTCTGCGCCATGGCCCGACTTTCCTTTCCTATTTACGGAACCGGCGCAGTATAACCGCCGCCCACACCCAGACAAGCCACCCCCATGGTCCTTTCCTTGCATGGCGAGCGGGTAGCGGGTTATGGAAGGGGTGCCATGTTCCACGCCCTCACCAGGACCCTCGGCCAGATCACCGATCCCCGCATCCGCTCCATCCTGTGGAAGACGCTGTTGCTGGCGCTTGGTCTTTTCATCCTGTTGTTCATGGGGGTTGGCGTGGTGCTGTCCGAGACCCAGTTCTTCGCCATGGGCTGGCTCGAATCCACGATGGAATGGCTGGGCGGCATCGCCACGCTGGTGCTGGCCTGGATCCTGTTTCCCAGCGTCGTGGTGCTGATCCTGAGCTTCTTCCTCGAGGACGTGGCCCAGGCCGTGGAAGACCGCCACCATCCCGACCTCGGCCCGGCCCGGGTTCAGCCGTGGCGGGAAGTCGTGGTGATCGCGGTGAAATTCGCCTTCATCGCCATCGTCCTAAACGTCCTGGCGCTGCCCCTGTACATATTGCTTTATTTCGTAGGCATCGGGATCGTCCTCTATTATCTGTTGAACGGCTATCTGCTGGGGCGGGAATATTTCGAGCTGGTGGCGCTGCGCCGTCTGACAGCCGCAGACGCGGCGACCCTGCGGCGGGCCTTCTCGGGACGGATCGTCCTCTGCGGCGTCTTCATCGCTTTTCTTTCCAGCCTGCCGCTGATTAATCTTCTAGCCCCTGTGATGGGAACCATGCTTATGGTACACGTGGTGGCGGATTTGCGGCGGGAACACGAGGCGCATCATGCCTCCGGCGGATAACTTTAGAGAAGCGTCCACCAAATGACCCTGGGGGGAATTCGGAAAAGAAAGAGTTTTATGTCTGGCTGGAAGCACTGCGCCGTGGTGGTGCTGGTTTTTCTTCCCGCCGCCTGCGCCGGACCGAGCACGCCTCAGATAAATCCTGTCCTTCAGGACGAGACCCTGGCGGCGCTGCCCGAGGTGCCAGCGCTGCCGCCGAAGAAACCGCTCGATGAGCAGGTGATCGCACTTCTCGATCGCGGGCCGGAGCTTCTGATCGGCATTGGCCCCGACCAGCTCACAGCCTATCTCGGCCCCCCCGCCTTGGTCCGCCACGACGCCCCAGCCGAGGTATGGATGTACAAAAGCCGGACCTGCTATCTCGACCTTTTCCTTTACAGTTCCGAAATTTGGCAGCGCGACCTGCGGGAGCGGGAACACCGGCAAGAAGCCGCTGCCGATTACCGCGTCACCTATTACGAGGTTCGCGGTCCGGACGGAGAAGCAGCGCCCGGCGGACGCTCCTGCATTTCCGCCCTCATCGCCGCCCGCAGCGCGGCCTGACCTTATAAGGTTTTTTCACTCCAACCGCACAGATCACGGATAAGGCAGCCGCCGCAGTCGGGTTTGCGTGCCTTGCACACATAACGGCCATGGAGAATGAGCCAGTGATGGGCGTGACGCCGCGCCTCTTCCGGCACGCACCTCTCCAGCCCCTTTTCCACCGCCAGCGGCGTCTTTCCAGGAGCCAGGCCGGTGCGGTTACAGACCCGGAACAGGTGTGTGTCCACGGCCATGGTGGGCTGTCCGAAGGCGGTGTTGAGCACCACATTGGCGGTCTTGCGGCCGACCCCGGCCAGCGCCTCCAGTTCTTCCCGGCTTTGCGGCACCTCGCCGCCATGGCGCGCCACCAGGGCCTCGCTCAGTTTGATGATGTTTTTAGCCTTGGCGTTATAGAGCCCGATGGTGCGGATATGGCGTTTCAGTCTGGCCTCGCCCAGTTTCAGCATCTTGCCCGGGGTGTCGGCCACCGCGAACAGGGCCGGGGTCGCCTTGTTGACACCCTTGTCGGTGGCTTGGGCCGATAGCACCACCGCCACCACAAGCGTATAGGGATTGGTGTAGAACAGTTCCCCCTTGGGTTCTGGCGTTGCGGCGGCGAAGCGCCGGAACATCTCCTCTCTGCTCTTTTTCTTCATCTCCAGTTCTGCAAACGCCCCGCTTTACTTGGCCCGCCCCCTGGGGCATTTCCGGGGTGGGCGCTTACGGGGTCGCCGGGGCGGGCATCTCGCTTATGATGGCGTCGCCGGGCGCGGTGCCTCCATCGAGGGTTGGCTTGCCTTCGATCTGGTTGAGAAACTCGGCGAAGGTGAGGAAGTTCTTCCGAGCCTCTTCCCACATGCCCAGGGCCATCGCCGATGACCCCTGGTCATAACCGGAGTCCTCCAGCAGCGCCTGGCTTTCGTAGAGATATGAGACCGAAATCATAAAGTAATCGTGCGTAGACCTCAGGTCTTCGTCATTTCCCGGCAGGGGCATTTTTTCCAGGTCGCGGAGGCTGCCGATCCGCGCCACATAGCCCGCCATGTCCTCTTCCGCGGCGATATAGTCGTCACGGTCGATGACGGCGGCATCTTTGTGAAAGGCATTGACCATGTTGCCGTAGAGCACCAGCGCCTCGGCCAGCGCCTCGTGGCGGTCGCTTATGGACTTGGCGTATTTGGCGGCGTCCTCTTCCTTGGAGCCGCACCCCGCCACGACAACCACGGCGAGGATGACAAGGAGGGAACGGAAACCGGAGAGAAAACGGTGCATGGGCCTTCCTAACACAGAGGGAACTTAATGCGGGCGCAAACACCATAGGTTTGCCTTGCCCCGCCCCGCAACTCAAAAAAGGGCGCCCCGCCGCTTGCGAAGCGGCGAGGGCCGTGATTGTGGATCAGTCCCCGAGCCCGAGAACGTCCTTCATGCCGTAGAGGCCGGGTTCGCGGTCTAAGGCCCAGAGTGCGGCGGAAAGCGCGCCGTGGGCGTAAATGCGGCGGTCGCCAGCGCGGTGGGTCAACTCCAGGCGTTCCCCCTCGCCAGCAAAAATCACCGAATGGTCGCCCACCACGTCGCCGCCGCGCAGGACGGCGAAACCGATATCACCGTCGCGGCGCGCTCCGGTTTGTCCCTCACGCGACGTCACGGACACGGCTTCAAGGTCGACCGCACGCCCCGCCGCCGCCGCCCGGCCCAGCCCCAGCGCCGTTCCCGAAGGCGCATCGGCCTTGTGGCGGTGGTGAAGTTCGAGGATTTCAATGTCGAAGTCCGGCCCCAGAATCCCGGCCACACGCTGTGTCAACACGAACAACAGATTGACCCCGAGGCTCATATTGGGAGCCTTGACAAGGGCAGTTTTTTGCGCCGCCCGGGCTAGCGCCATCTCGTCATCGGACGTAAATCCCGTGGTGCCGATCACGTGCACGGCCCCGGTCTCCGCCGCAACGTTCGCATGGGCAAGGCTCGCCTCAGGCGTGGTGAAATCAATCACCGCCCGGCACGGCTCGAAGAGATGCGCCACGTCTCCCGAAACGGTAACGCCCAAGGGGTCGAGGCTGGCAATCTCGCCGGCATCGCCGCCGATACACTCATGTCCCGGCACTTCGCTTGCCGCCGCAAGACGCACCCCGGATGTGGCACATATTTCCCGCACCAGCATCCGGCCCATGCGTCCGCAAACGCCAGCCACACCCACAGCCACCTCTGTCACGGCTTTTACCTCCATTGCGAAATCCACGGGCTCTCTCAACAGAACAACGAAGACCCGCGCGGCGCGCAGTCTAGAGCGGATCAGCCATAAGATAAAGAACCCGGCGCGGTGGTCGCCAGGAAATGGACGAGAAAATTAAGGCGGGAGGAAGAGGAAAGGAGGAAGGAGAGTAGGAGACGGTCAGTCCTTGAGATCTTCCCACAGCTCCTTGACGTGGGTGAAGAAACCCTCCGATTCCGGGCTGGTCTTTTCAGGACTGTTGGATTTGTCGAATTCCTTGAGCAGTTCTTTCTGGCGCTTGGTGAGATTCACGGGTGTCTCGACGATGGCCTGAACAAACATGTCGCCGTGTATTTTGCTGTTGAGGACCGGCATGCCCTTGTTTTTCATGCGGAACTGGTGTCCCGACTGGGTGCCCGCAGGAATGGTGACGCGCACCCGGGCGCCGTCCACGGTGGGCACCTCGATGGAACCGCCAAGCGACGACGTCACCATTGGGATGGGCACCCGGCAGTGGATGTCGGCGCCTTCTCTCTGGAAAATGCGGTGGGGTTTGACCGAAAGGAAAAGATAAAGATCGCCCGCGGGCGCTCCGTTCATGCCCGCCTCGCCTTCGCCGCCAAGCCGTATGCGGGTGCCGTCTTCCACGCCCATGGGAATGTTGACCGAAAGGGTTTTTTCCTTGGCGACCCGGCCGCTGCCCTGGCAGTTCTTGCAGGGCTTATCTATAGTGCGTCCGCTGCCGCGGCAGGAAACGCAGGCGCGCTCTACAGTAAAAAAGCCCTGTTGGGCGCGTATCTTTCCCTGGCCCTGGCAGGTGGGACAGGCCATCGGCTGTGCCCCGCCTTCGCCGCCGCTGCCATGGCAGGCATCGCAAGTAACGGATGTGGGCACGCGGATGGTGGTCTGTTTTCCCTTGAAGGCATCGGCGAGTGAGATTTCCATGTTATAGCGCAGGTCGCTGCCCCGCGCCGCGCCACCGCGACGGCGGCCGCCGCCACCCATGAAATCGCCGAACATTTCGTCGAAGATATCGGCAAAGCCGCCGGAGAAATCAAACCCACCGGGAGGTGCTCCGGGGCCACCGGGGCCGCCGCCCTCGAATGCGGCGTGGCCGAAACGGTCATAGGCCGCGCGTTTGTCTTCGTCGCTCAAGACCTCGTAGGCTTCACTGATATTCTTGAACTTATGTTCGGCGCTCTTGTCTTCGGGGTTCTGGTCGGGGTGATATTTCATGGCCAGCTTGCGATACGATTTCTTGACATCGTCCGCGCTGGCGCTCCGGCTGATGCCGAGTATGTCGTAATAGTCCTGCTTAGCCATCACTTAAACCGCGTCACCGCTTGTCCCCTTGCGACACCGCCGCAACCCCCGAAGACCGGCGGATGCGGCGGAATGTTTCCCCTGTTGCACTCACAATATAAAGTCCCCGGCGGTGACGGACTTAAGCGGACTTTTTCTCGTCACTGTCTCCAGCGTCATCACTTTCGGCGTCATCACCGTCGCTTTCCGCGGCCGGGTCCCCGTCTTTTTCCGCAGCCGGCTCCTTGTCTTCGTCGCCCACCTCCTCGAAGTCTGCATCCACCACCGTGGCGTCTTCTCCGCCCCCGGCACCGTTTTCGTCACCTTTCTCGCTTTCCCCTGACTCCGCGCCTTGGGAGGCGGCGGCTTCGGCCTGGCTCGCCTTATACATGGCTTCACCCAGTTTCATGGCCGACTGCGACAGGGCTTCCACCTTTTCATTGATGGCGGCCGCGTCTTCGCCTTCCTTGACTTCACGCAGGGCTTCCATGTCGGCTTCGATGGCCTTGCGTTCGTCCTCGGAAACCTGGTCGCCGAATTCTTTAAGGTTCTTTTCAGTCATATGAATGATGGATTCCGCCTGGTTTTTAGCTTCCACCATCTCGCGCAGTTTCTTGTCCTCGCCGGCGTGTTCCTCGGCCTCCTGGACCATGCGCTCAATGTCTTCATCGGCCAGTCCGCCCGACGCCTGGATACGGATCTGCTGTTCCTTGCCGGTGGCTTTGTCCTTGGCCGAAACGTTGACGATACCGTTGGCGTCGATGTCGAAAGTAACCTCGATCTGCGGCACGCCACGCGGCGCCGTAGGCAGGCCCACAAGGTCGAACTGTCCCAGCATCTTGTTGTCTGAGGCCATTTCCCGTTCGCCCTGGAAGACGCGGATGGTCACCGCCGTCTGGTTATCCTCGGCGGTGGAAAAGACCTGGCTCTTGCGCGTGGGGATGGTGGTGTTGCGTTCTATGAGGCGGGTAAACACGCCACCCAGGGTCTCGATGCCGAGGGAGAGCGGCGTCACGTCGAGAAGCAGCACATCCTTCACATCGCCTTGAAGAACGCCGGCCTGGATCGCCGCGCCCATGGCCACCACCTCGTCGGGATTGACGCCGCGATGGGGGTCGCGCCCGAAAAAGCTCTTCACGGTCTCGATAATCTTGGGCATGCGGGTCATGCCGCCCACCAGAATCACCTCGTCTATCTCGCCGGCGTTGACCCCAGCGTCTTTGAGCGCCGATTTGCAGGGCGCGATGGTCTGTTCCACCAGGTCGTCCACCAGGGCCTCGAACTTGGCGCGGGTGAGCTTGATGTTGAGATGCTTGGGGCCCGACTGGTCGGCGGTGATAAAGGGCAGGTTAACCTCGGTTTGCTGCGCGGTGGAAAGTTCGATTTTAGCCTTTTCCGCGGCCTCCTTGAGGCGCTGCAGGGCCAGTTTGTCCTCGCGCAGGTCTATACTCTGTTCCTTCTTGAACTCGTCGGCGAGATAATCGATGACGCGCTTGTCGAAGTCCTCGCCTCCGAGAAAGGTGTCGCCGTTGGTGGACTTGACCTCGAACACGCCGTCACCGATTTCCAGGAGCGAGATATCGAAAGTGCCGCCGCCGAGATCGAACACGGCGATGAGCCCACTTTCCTGTTTCTCAAGCCCATAGGCGAGCGCCGCGGCGGTGGGTTCATTAATGATGCGCAGAACCTCCAGTCCCGCAATTTTGCCCGCGTCCTTGGTGGCCTGGCGCTGAGAATCGTTGAAATAGGCCGGCACGGTGATAACCGCCTGTTCCACTGTCTCGCCGAGATAGTTTTCGGCGGTTTCCTTCATCTTCTGCAGGATGAACGCGCTGACCTGGCTCGGCGAATAGGGCTTACTCTGGGATTCGACCCAGGCATCGCCGTTTTCGCCGCCGACGATGGCATAGGGAACCATGCCTTTGTCCTTCTCGACGATGGGATCGTCGAAACGGCGGCCAATCAAGCGCTTGATGGCAAAGAGCGTATTTTCCGGGTTGGTCACGCCCTGGCGCTTGGCGGGCTGGCCCACCAGGCGTTCGTCTTCGTCGCTGAAGGCGACCATGGAAGGCGTGGTGCGCGTGCCCTCCACATTCTCGATTACCTTGGGATTCTTGCCGTCCATAATGGCGACACAGGAATTGGTGGTTCCCAGATCAATGCCGATTACCTTGCTCATGCCCATCCTCTTTAAACAATAAACAGGCCCCCCAAACCTTGCCGGCAAAAAGCGCCGGCGGGGAACCTTTTGGTTATGATCACGCCCTATTGAATCGGAAGGTTATATAAGCAGCGGGAGGCACCCCCGCAAGAGCACCGGGAGGATTAAAATTCCCCCGCGGCGCGCAACATCTTATCCGTCAAACCTTGGTATCCACGCTTTCTTCGCTGGGTTCGCCCTTGGCCACCCCCACCATGGCCGGACGCAACAGCCGGTCGTGCAGAAGATAGCCCGGCTGTACCACCTCCACCACGGTGCCCGACACACGGCCCGTATTTTCCACCTCGAACATGGCCTGGTGGAATTCGGGATTGAACTTTTCATCCAGGGGTTCGATTTTGCGGATATTGTGGTTGCCGAAGGCCGAGAGCATTTCCCGCTCGATCGCCTCCACCCCAGCGGCGAAGGCTTCCAGGGCTTCGTCTTGTTCGCGGGCTTCGGGGTTGATGCTGTCCAAGGCGCGCTGCAGGTTGTCAGCGGCGGTGAGAAGATCGCGGGCCAGCGCGGTGGCCGCGTATTTAGCCTTTTCCTCCAGTTCGCGGGTAAGGCGGCGGTGCAGGTTTTGCATCTCGGCGCGCGCGCGAAGAAGCTTGTCCTCAAGCTCTGCAATTTGGGCTTTGGGGTCTTTTTCCTCTTCACCGGGCTCATCCTCTACGGCCTCGGCAGACTCACTCGCCTCACTGGTCTCTGTAGCGCCTTCCGTGGAATCGCCCTTCTCGCCGGATTGCGGAGGCATTTGCGGGGTCCCATCATCGCCGCGAGCCGTTTCGTCTGCGTTGTCGGACTCTTCGTCTTCGCGGTCCTCGAAAGGCGTTTCATCGTCCATTTTTTCTGTCATCTTTCCTGGCATGTTTTCCGGGGGGTATGGTTCTTCTGCACGGTTCTCATCCCAACACGCGGCCTACAAGCTGGGCCGTGTAATCCACCATGGGAATGATTCGTGCGTAATTGATCCGTGTCGGGCCAACGACGCCGATGGCGCCGACAATCTGTTGTTTATCGTTGTCAAAGGGTTTCACGATCATGGAACAGCCCGACAGGCTGAAGAGGCTGTTCTCGGAGCCAATAAATATCTGCACGCCTTCGGCGTCTTCGGCCGCCTGCAGCAGGCCGGTCAGGCTTTCGCGGGTTTCCAGCGTCTCAAGAAGGGCGCGGATGTGCTCCAAATCCTCGATGACGGTGACGTCCTCCAACAACTTCGACTGGCCACGGACGATAAGGTGGGGTTCCCCCGCCGCGTTGCCCAGGGTGGCGACCCCGGCCCCCACCACACGGGCAGAGAGATCGTCGAGTTGGGTCTTGTGTTCCTGGATTTCCTCGATAATTTCGCCGCGCGCCTCGTTGAGCGTGCGCCCCACAAGCCTGGCATTGAGATAATTCCCTGCCTCGATCAGGGTCGAGGGCATCATGCCCGGGGGAATGTCGATGATGCGGTTTTCCACCAGGCTGTTATCCGCCACCATGATCACAAGGGCGCGGGTGCCGCCCAAGTGAACGAATTCTACATGTTTCAGCGGGCGTTCCGTTTTCGGCGCCAGAACCAGGCTGGCGCAATGGGACAGGCCCGAGAGCATTTCCGTGGCCTCCTCAAAAATCTCCGTGGAACTGCGGCCCGAGGCGTGACAGCTGCTTTCGATCCGGGCGCGGTCTTCCTTCGTCAGCGGCCCCAGTTCCAGCAGCCCGTCCACGAAAAGACGCAGCCCCGCTTCCGTGGGCAGCCGCCCGGAAGAGGTATGGGGGGCGTAAAGCAGGCCCACATCTTGAAGATCGGCCATGACATTGCGGATGGAAGCCGGGGACAGGGCGCCTTCCATCTGTTTCGCCAGTATCCTTGATCCCACCGGATCGCCGGTGCGTACATAGTTGCTGACGATGAGACGGAATATCTCACGGGAACGCTCATTGAGCTCGCTCACCGGCACCTGTTCGCTGTCGCTGATTTTTTTCACTGTTGTCCCCGTCCGCTCGTCTGTTTGCCTGCCTATTCGCTTGCCAGCCAGCCTGTCCGTTAGCTTCGCCTGTGGGCCGGCTTGGGCAAAAAAGATCGGAAAACTATGATTTTAACCGCCATGATAGGGCGCGGTGCACGCCCCTGAAAGGGATATGTAATGAGTGAACGCCGGGGCGTCAACGGCGCGGCCTGTCACCACACGTTCATGGTGCGCAAACGAAGGAAATTCCCCATAGCGGGCTGGACGGCGCGGCATCGGCACGCTAGCGTCCCCTCTTTGGCATTTCCGGAGCATTTCCAGATGTCATGCCCGCCTGCCCCCGATATAAGGAACCCCCATGCGCCCCTCCGGCCGAGCTCCTGATGAAATGCGTCCGGTTTTCCTCGAAACCGGCATCGGCAAATATGCCGAAGGTTCCTGCCTGACCCGCTTCGGCGATACCCATGTGCTGTGCACCGCTAGCGTCGAGGATTCCGTGCCACCATGGATGCGCAATTCTGGCAGGGGCTGGGTGACGGCGGAATACGGCATGCTGCCACGGTCCACCGACAGCCGCACCGACCGCGAGGCGGTGCGCGGCAGACAGACCGGCCGCACCCAGGAAATCCAACGCCTTATCGGCCGCAGCCTGCGTGCCGTTACTAACCTCAACGCCATGGGCGAGATTCAGGTGCGCATAGACTGCGATGTGTTGCAGGCCGACGGCGGCACCCGCACCGCCGCCATCACCGGCGCTTACGTGGCGCTCTATCAGGCCTTCGAGAACGTGACTAAAACCGGGCTGATTAAGGAGATTCCCCTGACCGGAGAGGTGGCCGCCGTTTCCTGCGGCATCTTCGGGGGAAACTGCGTCCTCGACCTCGACTATGCCGAGGACAGCGCGGCCGAGACTGACGCCAATTTCATCCTCGCCAGCGACGGTAAGCTGATCGAGATTCAGTGTACGGCGGAAACCAAGCCCTTCTCACGCGACGACCTCACCGTCATGCTGGATCTGGCCGGCGGGGGCGCGGACGAATTGTTCCGCCTACAGCGCCAGGCGCTGGGGCTTGAATAGACCCGTGCGGCGGCGCCCCGGATGACGCGGCGTTTTGCCGAGAAACGGCTGGTCATCGCCAGCCACAATCCGGGCAAGGTGCGGGAAATCGTTGACCTGCTTTCCCCTTTTAGCGTGGAAGTCACCCCAGCCACCGAGTTCGGCCTCGCCGAACCTGAGGAAACCGGGACTACCTTCGCCGAAAATGCGGTCCTCAAGGCCCATGCCGCGATGCTGGCCTGCGGTCTGCCCGCCCTGGCCGACGATTCCGGTCTCGCCGTGGAGGCGCTGGATGGCAGGCCCGGCATTCATTCCGCCCGCTGGGCTGGCGAGGAACGGGATTTCACCGCCGCCATGGCGCGTCTGGAACAAGAGCTGGAGGGAATCCCAGACAGCCACGCGCGGTTTGTCTGCGCCCTGGCCCTGGCCTGGCCCACAAAAGGGGGCGAAGAGTGGGCGGCGTCCGAAACGTCCCCGGAAACAGTGGTTTTCGAAGGCACGGTGGCGGGAACCCTGGTGTTTCCGCCGCGCGGCCATAAAGGATTCGGCTATGATCCCGTCTTCGTGCCCGACGGCTATGACATCACCTTCGGCGAAATGACTCCTGAGACGAAACACGCCATCAGCCACCGCGCGGACGCCTTTGCCAAGTTGGTAGCGGCGTGCTTCGGGGAAGGCTGAAATGCTTCCACTCCAGGCTCATTGCGAAAACGAAACGGATACTCCGGGCGGAAAAAACCATCCCGGGGCGGTTGCCGGGGCGATGGCGGCGGGCGACCCCGGATTTGGCCTCTATATCCACTGGCCCTTCTGTCTTTCCAAGTGTCCCTATTGCGATTTCAACAGCCACGAGGCATCCGGGACCGATCACCCGCGCTGGCGCCGCGCCCTGTTGCGCGAGTTGGACTACATGGCGGCGCGGATCGGCGGGGAGGGAGAAAAACGTCCCCTCACCAGTATCTTTTTCGGTGGTGGCACCCCTTCGCTCATGGAGGCGGTCAGCGTGGCGGCACTGATCGAACGCGCCGGGGATCATTTTTCCCTGTCACAGGATATAGAAATCACCCTCGAGGCCAACCCCACCTCGGTGGAGGCCGGACGCTTCGCCGAGTTCCGTGCTGCCGGGGTAAACCGTCTGTCACTGGGCGTGCAAGCCTTGGATAACAAGGCTTTGGCCTTCCTCGGGCGCAACCACGACAGGGCCCAGGCGCTGGCGGCGCTGGCCCTGGCGCAGCGGACGTTTCCCCGCACTAGCTTCGATCTCATCTATGCCCGGCCCGGACAGACCCTTACCGCCTGGCGTGCCGAGCTGGGCCAGGCGCTGGCCCTGGGCGGCGATCACTTCTCTCTCTACCAGCTCACCATCGCCCCGGACACGCCCTTCGCCGCCCGGGCCAGGGCCGGGGGTCTGGCCCCAACCAATGACTCCAGTGCCGCGGCCCTCTACGAGACCACTCAGGAGGTCATGGAAAAGGCAGGAATGTACGCCTATGAAATCTCAAGCCATGCAAGCAAAGGTGCGGAAAGCCGACATAATCTCACCTATTGGCGCTATGAAGATTATGCCGGAATCGGCCCCGGTGCCCATGGCCGCCTGACCCTGGCCCGCGGATCAACGGCTGAAAATCTTGTGGGTATTCCTTCCGGTATGACTCTTCATAAGAAATCGTTCTGGAACCGTGCCAAAACTGCCATGCACCGGATCCCGGCCCCCGGGGCCTGGCTGGCGGCAGTGGAGAAAACCGGCCACGGCACGTGCGAAGAGACGCCCCTTAATGGGGACCAGGTTGTTACGGAAATGCTGTTGATGGGGCTGCGTCTGAGCGCAGGGGTCGAGCGCGCCCTGTTCCATGAAATCACGGGGCAAACGCTGCCGGAGGCACTCGACCTGGAGCGGCTGAATCCCTTAATTTCCAGGGGTTTTTTAGAACTCGACGAGGCCGGGCTGCGGGCCACGGCGCAGGGCCGGCAGCGACTGGATGGGGTGCTGGCGGCGCTTCTGGGCTAGGGCGGCGCCACCTTTTTACTCTTCTTTACCGGAGGCCTGTTCGAAGAACTCCGGCGCCGGGGATATAACCCGGAAATGGTTGCGACGCATTTCCAGGACCGCCAGGCCTCGTTCTGCCACGCCATTGGATTTGAAGCGGAAGATTCCATCGAGTCCGGCGAACCCATTGGCCGCGGTCAGGGCCGAATAAGAAAAATCGCCGCCGCCGGGAGCACGCGCCAGGACCGCCGCCAAGGCCGCCGCATCATAGGCCATGGTTGCCAGGCGCGGCGGATAGCGGCCGTATATATCCTTGAATTTCTTTGAGAAATCGGCCCTGGCTCGGGGCGGCGACGCGGCAAACCAGCCCCCCACCAGGGCCGGTTCCGTGCCTAAAGAGGCATTGTCCCACTGGGTAGTGCCGAGAAGGCGTACTTTAGGCATATCGATATCGAAGAAGGGCAGCAGTGGGGCAATGGTGCGCAGCCGGTCGCCACCGGCAGGCAGCAGAACCGCGTCAAAGGGAAGCTCACCGAGGGTATCTAGCTTTTCCAGCCGTTTCAGGGCCTGGCGTGACACCTCATCGTCTCGTTTTTCCAGAGCCTCCCTTTGTTCCTCCAGGCTGGCACGGCGTTGATCATAGTCGGCGAAGTGGCGCACCACCGCCGAGATATCGGGGGAGCCGGGGGGAAAGCTGGCCACTTTCACCACCTGCCCGCCATGCCGCGCCACCGCCTCGCGCAGGGCCGTGGCGGCGCGGCGGCCATAGGCCGTATCGGGCACAAGGGCGGCGAAGCGCAACAGGCCGCGGGAGCGGGCGAAGGCCACCGCGCGCTCGATTTCGTCACGTGGCAGAAAGCCCATCAGGAACACGCCGTTACCGGCCACCGAGCGGTCGGTGGAAAAAGCCACCACGGGCACACCCTTTTCCCGCGCTTTTGACGCCACGGCGGCCACGGAGGCGGAATAGAGCGGCCCCAGGATCAGCTCCGCTCCGTTGCTCAAGGCCCGGGCGGCGGCGCGGCGGGCGCCCGCGGGCGTACCGGTGGTGTCAAGGGGAAGCAGCGAGAAATTCTTTTCTGCGAGATCGAAAAGCGCCATCTCCGCGCCGTGCAGCATGGCATTTCCTAGAGCCGCATGGGGACCCGACAGGGGCAGCAGAATGGCGACGCGAATCAGATCATGGACACCGGGCGGCGGAATAAGGTGAACCTCCTCAAGGGACGGAGACAGGGGCTCGGATTCAGTGACCCCCCGCGCGGCGGAAGGAACCGGGGGGGAGGGCTCTTCCATGTCCTCTTCATAGACTTCTTCAAAAACTTTTTCGTCTTGCAAGGGGACGTCCTGCGCCGTGTGGGATTCGGGCAGGCGTGGCGGCAACGGCATCTTTCCCGTCGAGGACATTGTCTCTTCTTGCGGGCTTTCAAGAAGGTCCGGTAGTGTTCCCCCTTCGCAGGCGGTCATGGCGAAGAAACATGCCACCAACGCCAACACCCTGTAAGTGCGGCCCGGAATCCGCCACGGAGCCCTTGAGGAAAAGGGCCGGATAGTGAAAGGAAGGCGAGGCAAGCGCAGTGTCCGCAACGCGAAAACCATCTCCAAAAGGCAAAGGAACCCAAACCCGGGAACAGACCGGGAGGGCAAAGCCTACTGACAGCGCGCCGCGAAGTAAACCAGTGCTGTCTTCGGAAATTTCCCCCGGCCTGACCCTGGTGGCAACCCCCATCGGCAACGCCGCCGATATCACGCTGCGGGCGCTTGATGCACTGCGCCAGGCAAATGTGATCGCCTGCGAGGATACCCGGGTTTCGCGCAAGCTGCTGACCTTGCACGGTATCGCCACCCCCACCCTGTCCTATCATGAACATAACGCGGCCCGTATGCGGCCCCGTATTCTGGAGCGCCTGCGCCGGGGTGAGGCCATCGCCCTTATCACTGATGCGGGCATGCCGCTGATTTCCGATCCCGGCTTCGCGCTGGTGCGGGCCTGTCTCGACGAAGGGTTCCCGGTGACGGTGGCCCCCGGCGCTTCCGCCTCGCTGGCGGCGCTTGTGCTTTCCGGTCTGCCCAGCGACCGTTTTCTCTTCGCTGGATTCCCGCCGGCCAAGGCGGTGGCGCGGCGGACCTTTCTCGAAGGCCTTAGAAAGACCGGAGCGAGCCTGATTTTCTATGAATCCCCGAGACGGCTGGCGGTCTCCCTTGAAGACATGGCCGCCGTGCTGGGGCCAAGACAGGCCGCCGTTGCCCGCGAGATCACCAAACTCCACGAGGAGGTACGGCGCGGCTCGCTGATGGAACTGGCGGACGCCTACGGCCGCGACGGCCCGCCCAGAGGAGAGGTGGTGGTGGTGGTGGCCCCGCCGCAACCCGATGACGGCCGGGAGCGGGACAATCGGGCGCGGGAATTGCTGGAACTGGCCCTGGAGGAACACAGCCTGCGCGACGCCGTCGATGCCGTATCCCGTATCACCGGTGTTTCCCACCGCAAGGTCTATGACCTGGCGCTGGCCCTTAAGGGCCGCAAGCCCAGCGTGGATGATCCCGGTGGCCAATGACGGAACCTCCTCCCGCTACGGCGCGGCGGGATTTCGCCATGGCGGCGGACTCCATCACTCCCCACCAACGCCGGCGCATCACCCTGGCGGTGAGCGCTTTCCTCGCCTGCCGCCCCGAATTGGGGAATCTCAACATACGCTTCGACGTGATACTGGTATCGCCCCCGCGCCCGCCACGCCATATCACGGATGCCTGGCGCAAAGGCTGGTCATAGCGAAGGCTGGGCTTTGCCTCTGAAATCCGATATTCATTCCGGGACATGAAACGTCTTCTCACCCTTTTCTTTCTGCTGGCCCTTCCTTCCCTTCTTTCGGCCTGTGCCACGGCGGCGGGAGCCGGTGCCACCGCGGGCGTAGCCGCCTCCCAAGAACGGGGGCTTGGCGTCGCCATCGATGATTCCGCCACCCACGCAAAAATCTGGAGGCTGTGGCTCGATACCGATCCCCATATTTTTCTTGAGGTGGGGGTCGACGTGCATGAAGGCCGAGTCCTGTTGACCGGCACCATCAACAGCCCGCAGAACCGGCTCGACGCGGTACGGCTGGCCTGGCAGGTGGAAGGCGTACGCCAGGTGATCGATGAAATCCAGGTCACGGACGAGGGCGGGGTCCTCGATTACTCCCGTGACGTCTGGATTACCGCCCAGCTGCGTTCCAAGATCACTTTCGATTCCGAAATCCTCGCCATCAATTACAGTATCGAGACCGTCAACAAGGTGGTCTATCTTATGGGCGTCGCCCAGAGCGAGGCGGAGATCGACCGGGTCATCCGCTACGCCCGCAACATCGACTATGTAAGGAAAGTGGTGAGCCATGTGCGAATCAAGGCCGAGCGGCTTCCTGGCACTTAGGACGGGCTGTCTGATTCCGCCTCTCCCGCTACGCGGGGTTCCGTCTCTGTGGCGGGGCAAGGTATGACCTTGACCGTCGCCCTTCAGATGGATCCGGTGGAGTCCATCGATATCGATGCCGACAGCAGCTTCGTCCTCGGGCTGGAAGCCCTGCGCCGGGGCCATGAGCTGTATCATTACCTGCCCCGTCATATGAGCTTTACAGGCAGCGACGGTGACGTGCGGATTCACGCCCATACACGAACGCTAGCCCTGCGCCGCGAGAAGGGAAACCATGCCATGCTAGGCGATTTCGAAATCCGCGACCTTGCGCAATTCGACGTCATCCTCATGCGCCAGGATCCGCCCTTCGACATGGCCTATATCACAGCCACCCACATGCTCGAGCACATCCACCCCGCCACCCTTGTGGTCAATGATCCCGTGGAGGTGCGCAACGCCCCGGAGAAACTGTTCGTCTCCCATTTCGGCAACCTCATGCCGCCGACCCTGATTTCCGCCGACGGCGGCGAAATCGCCGCCTTCCGCGCCGAGCACAAAGACATTATCGTCAAGCCCCTGTTCGGCAACGGCGGCGCCGGGGTCTTTCATCTCGGCCCCGATGACGAGAACCTCTCGGCCCTGATCGAGATGTTCACCACGCAGAGCCGCGAGCCCATCATCGTCCAACGCTATCTTCCGCAGATACGCAAGGGCGACAAACGCATCATCCTCATCGACGGGGAGGCGGCCGGAGGCCTTATCCGCGTGCCCGCTGCCGGCGAGGCGCGCGCCAACCTTCACGCCGGGGCCAGCGCCGAACGCGCCGAGCTGACGGCGCGTGAACGACAAATCTGTGCCCGCATCGGCCCGGCGCTGAAAAAAAGGGGGCTGATCTTCGCTGGAATCGACGTCATCGGCGACTACCTCACCGAAATCAACGTCACCTCGCCCACGGGATTGCAGGAAATCAACCGCTTCGACGGACTTACCGGCGGCGACACCCT
>Ga0208278_1000627_pt1 | contig 18645 bp, 15 predicted proteins | sample ETN01SmetaG_FD_185794 | JGI IMG/M metagenome (GOLD analysis project Ga0208278, IMG submission 185794) | Marine microbial and viral communities from oxygen minimum zone, Eastern Pacific Ocean - ETNP2014F12-01SV259 (SPAdes) (version 2) | ecosystem: Environmental > Aquatic > Marine > Oceanic ...
GGCGTCTGTTGTTGTCGAATGCAACGGCGCCGCAGGGCCCCTCCGATGGCCCCAGCCTGACAGCCCTTCGAATTTCCGGATTGATGGCCATGGGTTATATGGATGCTGTCGAATCACTGCTTGCCGTGGCCCCGGTTCATCTTGATGATGAAGCCCTGCTCCGGGCCCAGGTGAACAATCTGTTCCTGGTCAATGACAGCGCCGGGGCCTGTCCCCATATCAGGACGGCGATCCGTAAATCACAGGACATATTCTGGCAAAAGGGCCTGATTTTTTGCCAGGCGCTTAGCGGTGAACATGACCGCGCGGTCTTGGGCGTCGATCTGATGCGGGAACATGGGATGGATGCGGACTCGGTGTTTTTCAGACTCGTCGGTTCCCTTCTCGGGGAATGGGAAGGGAAGATCGACAGCCTTTCCGATCCCACGGCCCTGCAATTAGCCATAGCGCGGGCAGGAAATCTGAGATTGCCCGGTGATGTCACACAAACACGAAATCCGGCTCTTTTGGCCGCCATTGCCATCAGTCCCAATGCCGATCCGGAAATCCGTCTTGCCGCGGCTGAGAAGGCTGAATCGGCGGGCACCCTATCCACGGAATCTCTGCGCCAGATTTACGCCAGCATTGAATTTACTTCCGAAGAACTGGAATCCGCCCTGACCACGGCCGAAGCTATTGACGGCCCCCGGGGCCGGGCATTGCTGTTGCGCACGGCCCAGGTCCAGGATGTTCCCACCGCCCAGGCCGAAGTGCTGTTGGCCTTTTTGGCCTCGTCCAGGGATGGCGGTCTTTACGAAACGGCAGCATATGTTATTGCGCCGACTTTAGTCGAAATGGCCCCCGCGGCCGAGCTTATATGGTTCGCTGAAGAAGCCGGAAGGGTTCTGATTTTCACGGGAGCTCTGGAACAGGCCATGGGTTGGTATGACCTGGCCGAACAGGAATCCGCTGGCATTCCCGAGGCAGGGCAAGCAAAGGCGCGGCTGTGGCCCTTGATTCTGATCTCCGATCCCGAGGAGCCTACGCCATTGGACGGGGCTATGACCGAGGCCTGGATGAAGCAGGATGCGGTGGTTTCTCCCACGCCGCAAGAAGGCGGCGTGGAATTCCCGGCCGCAGCCGAGAATGCCGGTCCCGAGGCGGAATACCGGGCGGACATGCTTCTGGGCCTGCTTGATGCCGTGGGCAATCCGGTGGATATTTCTATTTGGGAAGGCCGCACCCAACAGGCGGCTGTCATTGGGGACCATACACTGGAAAATGTTTCTTTACCGGCACCGGCCCTGCCTTCTCCGGTGCTGTGGTACGGCCTCAGGGTGGCGGCGGAAGAACTGCGTCTGGGAGAAACCATTCTCTTCGCCCTGGTTTCCCTCGGGCATGATGGTCTGGACCGGGTCAATCCCATCACCATGAACGAGGTCATAAGCCGTCTGCGTCTGGTGGGGCTCGACACCGAATCCCGCGCCCTGGCGCTGGAAGCAGCCATCGCCGCGGGACTATGAGGCGGAATATACAGGCGGACTCATGAAAAGACGATCCCACACCGCCGTTCCTCTCTCCCATCATGTGGAGTCCTTTCTTGAAATGCTGGTGGCCGAGAGAGGGCTTTCGGAAAATACTCTCGATGCCTATTCTCGTGATCTGTCCAGATTTGAAGGGTTTTTAGAATCCCAGGGCATGACGGCGGCCACGGCCGATGCTCAGGCCATACGGGGCTATCTGGCGCAACAGATGGGTCTTGGTATGGCGCCGCGGACCACGGCCCGCCGTCTTTCCGCGATCCGGCAGTTTTTCAAATTCCTTTTTGCCGAAGGCCTGCGCCAGGACGATCCGGCTTCAGTGGTGGACAGCCCCCGCCAGGGGCGGGTTCTTCCGAAAGTGCTGAGCGAAGAGGACGTGGACCTGCTGCTTTCTCTTGCCCATCGGCGTGTCTCGGAAGGCAAGGGCCGCAAAGGTGGCGCCGAAGACCTGCGTCTTGTGGCCCTGTTGGAGATTCTCTACGCCGCCGGTCTACGTGTTTCGGAACTTGTGGGCCTGCCCTTATCGGCGCTGGGGCGCGACTTCTCCCTGCTTCTTGTGCGGGGAAAGGGCGGGCGCGAACGCATGATTCCCCTGAGCGATCCCGCGGGCCGGGCCCTGATCGACTATCTTGCGGTGCGTGATGCCTTCCTGCCGGGGGGGCAAGGCGAAGGTCCGCCAGCATCCTCTCCCTGGCTCTTTCCCTCCCGTTCAGGAAGCGGCCATCTCACCCGCCACCGCTTCGCCCAGATATTGAAACAATTGGCGATGGACGCGGGCGTGGACACGAGCCGGGTCTCACCCCATATAGTCCGGCATGCCTTCGCTACCCATCTTCTCGATCACGGCGCCGATCTGCGCAGCCTTCAAAAGATGCTGGGCCACGCCGATATCACCACTACCCAGATCTATACCCATGTCCAGAGCGAACGCCTTAAATTGCTGGTTGAGGAGCACCATCCCCTGGCGGAGTCTTTCGCCAAGACCCGAAAATAGCTCCGTCGTTGACTTTTTGAGGCCTTTCCATCATGTTCCTCCTCCTTTCAGGCCCCCTTTTTCTGAAAAACCGTTTCACCCAACCCTCCTTTCGCTAACGAGGCAAGAATGAGCTTTCATATTGTTGAGCAGGCGCCTGCGCGTCTAAATCGCAGTGAACTGGCCGTACCTGGCAGCAACCCCGAAATGTTTGAAAAAGCGGCGGCATCAGATGTGGATGTGATTTTTCTGGACCTGGAAGATGCCGTTGCGCCCGATGAAAAGGAACAGGCGCGCAAGAATATCATCGCAGGTCTAAACGACATCGATTGGAAGGGAAAGACCCTGTCGGTGCGCATCAACGGCCTCGATACCCATTACATGTATCGTGACGTGGTGGACCTTATCGAACAGGCCACCGACAAACTCGACCTCATCATGATCCCAAAGATTGGCACGGTCTCGGACGTTTATGCTGTGGACATGTTGGTGACTCAGGTGGAAGACGCCGTGGCTGCCAAAAAGCGCATCGGTTTCGAGCTCATTGTCGAGACCGCGCTGGGGATGCAGAACGTGAACGAGATTTCCGCTGCCAGCAAACGGCTTGAATCCCTGCATTTCGGCGTCGCCGACTATGCCGCCTCCACCAAGGCCAAGACCACCGTTATCGGTGGCCCCAACCCCAACTATCACGTCCTTACCGATGCCGACGACGGCGGCAACCGTGAGGTGCACTGGGGCGACATGTGGCATTACGCGGTGGCGCGTATGGTGGTTGCCGCCCGTGCCAACGGCCTGCGGCCCATTGACGGCCCCTTCGGCGATTTCGGTGACCCCAACGGTTATATCGCCCAGGCCAACCGTTCCGCGACGCTGGGCTGTGAGGGCAAATGGGCCATTCACCCTAAACAGATCGGGCTCGCCAACACGGTCTTCAGTCCCACCGAGGAGGAAGTGACCAAGGCCCAGCGCATCCTAGACGCCATGGCTGAGGCCACCAAGGCAGGCAAGGGTGCGGTGACACTGGATGGCCGGTTGATCGATATCGCCTCCATCAAGCAGGCGGAGGTTATGGTCGAAAAAGCCAAACAGATCGCCGGCGCTTGACCTCACCGGATGATTTTCCACATCAGGGGCGGCGGGGGTTTTCGCCGCCCTTCTTTTATTCCACCCGTGCGGAGTTCACGTTATGCTATTGATTCCACTTCAGGAAACGCACGATGCATAATTTTCTCGATTTCGAAAAACCGCTCTCCAAGCTGGAAGCCAAGATCGAGGACCTGCGTCACCTCAGTGACGACGGCACCGTTAACATCGCCGACGAGGTCGCCAAGCTCCAGGCTAAGTCGGACAAACTCCTCAAGCAGCTCTATTCCAAGCTTACGCCCTGGCAGAAGGTGCAGGTAGCGCGTCATCCCGACCGTCCTCATTTCACCGACTATATCTCGGGGCTGGTGGAGGATTTCACGCCGCTGGCCGGTGACCGCGCCTTCGCTGAAGACCGAGCTATTATCGGTGGGCTGGGCCGTTTCCGCGGCCGCACGGCCATGATCATCGGCCACGAAAAGGGCATGGATACGAACACGCGCATGGAGCACAATTTCGGCATGGCCCGGCCCGAGGGCTACCGCAAGGCGATCCGGCTGATGAAGACTGCCGACCATTTTGGTCTGCCGGTGCTGACTCTGGTGGATACGCCGGGTGCCTATCCCGGTGTCGGAGCCGAGGAGCGGGGCCAGGCGGAGGCTATCGCTGCCTCCATTGAAACCTGCCTCGCGCTCAAGGTGCCGCTTATTAGCGTCGTGATCGGCGAGGGCGGCTCGGGTGGGGCCATTGCCCTGGCCGCCGCCAACAAGGTGCTGATGCTGGAAAACGCCGTCTATTCGGTGATTTCACCGGAAGGCTGCGCCTCGATCCTGTGGCGCAGCGGCGATCAGGTCCAGGCCGCCGCCGAAGCTATGAAGCTTACGGCACAGGATCTGTTGGAGCTTGGCGTGGTGGATGAGGTCATTCCCGAGCCTGTGGGCGCCGCCCACCGCTTTCCCGGTTCCGTAATCAGCGCCCTCGGCGATGCGGTGGAAGGGGTGCTGGACGAACTGATGGAACTGGATCCCGCCGCGCTATGCCGCCAGCGCCACGAGAAGTTCCTGACCATGGGCGCTGCCGAAGCGAAGTAGCCGGTTGCGGTCGTCAGGCCGCCTTACGCGCGGCCGTGGCAGTGTTTGTATTTCTTGCCGCTGTTGCAGGGACATGGCGCGTTGCGGGGAATCTTGCCCCAGGTGGCGGGATCATCGGGTTCGATTTTCACCTTGGCCGCCCGTTTCAGCACGGGATCGGAACGCGGCCGCGGGGCCGGTTCCTCGCCGGGCTGCATATCGCCTTCGATGTTCTGCTGCGTTTCCTGGCTAGCGCGAAGGGGCACACTGTTCTCGGGGTCGCCGACGCGGATATCAAGGTGAGAGAGAACCCCGGTAATGGTTTCCCTCAGGCGATCCAGCATTTCCTCGAACAGGTTGAAGGATTCGGATTTGTATTCGTTTAAGGGGTCGCGTTGGGCATAGGCGCGCAGGCCGATTCCCTGGCGCAGGTGATCCAGCGACAGCAGATGGTCCTTCCAGCTTTGGTCGAGAAGCTGCAGCAGTAGGTTTTTTTCCGCCATGCGCATTATCTCGGGTCCGAAATTAATGCTTTTTTCTGCCATTTTCCGCTTTCCGGCATCGAGGATACGGGTGCGGATTTCCTCCCCGTCGATGCCCTCTTCCGCGGCCCAGTCCCCGATCGGTAGGTCGATCCCGAGCAGGCGCAAGGTTTCTTCGTGAAGGGCATCTGTCTCCCACTGTTCGGTGTAGGCCTTTTCGGGGATGCAGCGCGCCACCATATCGGAAATCACGTCATCGCGCATGTCGGTGACGGTTTCCGCAACGTCCTTGGCGGTCATGATCTCCTTGCGCTGTTCATAGATCACCTTGCGCTGGTCGTTCATCACATCGTCAAACTTGAGCAGGTTCTTGCGAATGTCAAAATTGCGCGCTTCCACCTTTCCCTGGGCCTTTTCCAGTGCCTTGTTGACCCAGGGATGGATGATGGCTTCATCTTCCTCGATGCCCAGTTTTTCCAGCATGTTGTCGAGCTTCTCGGAGCCGAAAATACGCATCAGATCGTCTTCCAGTGACAGGAAAAAGCGCGAGGTGCCGGGATCACCCTGGCGTCCGGACCTGCCGCGAAGCTGGTTGTCGATGCGCCGTGATTCGTGCCGTTCGGTGCCGATGATGAGCAACCCGCCGGCTTCGATGGCAGTCTGTTTTCCGGTTGTCACCTCTTCTTCCAGAGCGGCGAGCTTTTTCTCCCGTTTGTGGCCGTCTTCCATGTCGCCAAGTCCCTGGTCGATCAGCATGTCGAGATTGCCGCCAAGCTGGATGTCGGTGCCGCGGCCGGCCATGTTGGTGGCGATGGTGACGGCCCCTGGCTTTCCGGCCTGGGCGACGATAAGGGCTTCCTGTTCGTGATAGCGGGCGTTGAGCACGTTGTGGGTGATCTTGCGTTTCTTGAGAAGTGTCGAGAGGTGTTCCGATTTCTCGATGCTCACCGTGCCCACGAGAACGGGCTGTTTACGCTCTTGGCATTCCTCCACAAGGGTGCAGATGGACTTGTTCTTTTCCTCTGCCGTGCGATAGATCTCATCGTCCTGGTCGTTGCGCACACAAGGGACATTGGTGGGGACTTCCACCACCTCCAGGGAATAGATGTCGGCGAATTCGTTGGCCTCGGTCATGGCGGTGCCGGTCATGCCGGCAAGCTTGGGGTAGAGACGGAAATAATTCTGGAAGGTGATGGCGGCCAGGGTCTGGTTCTCCACCTGGACCTCCACATTTTCCTTTGCTTCGAGGGCTTGATGCAGCCCATCGGAGAAGCGCCGTCCTTCCATCATGCGGCCGGTAAACTCATCGATGATGATCACGGCGTTGTCCTTGATCAAATAGTCCACGTCGCGCTGAAACAGCTTGTGGGCGCGTAATGCCTGGTTGACATGATGGACCAGGGACACGTTCTGGATATCGTAAAGCCCGCCCTCAGTTAGAAGGCCGGTATCGGCAAGCAGGGTTTCGATCTTTTCGGCGCCGTTTTCGGTGAAGGTGACGGCGCGGACTTTTTCGTCCTTTTCGTAATCGTCTTCGGCGAGCTTGGGGATGATCCGGTCCATCTTGCGGTAGAGGTCGGAAGAATCCTCTGAGGGGCCGGAAATGATAAGCGGCGTGCGCGCCTCATCGATGAGGATACTGTCCACCTCGTCGACGATAGCGTAATTGAAGGGGCGCAGCACCATATCCTCGATCTGGTATTTCATGTTGTCGCGCAGGTAATCGAATCCAAGCTCGTTATTGGTGCTGTAGGTAACGTCGGCGGCATAGGCTTCGCGGCGCTGGGCATCGGTCATTTCGTGCAGGATGCAACCCACGGAAAGCCCCAGGAGCTCGTAGATCTGGCCCATCCACCGGGAATCGCGCTTGGCCAGATAGTCGTTTACCGTGACCAGATGCACGCCGTCGCCGGAAAGGGTGTTGAGATAGATGGGCAGGGTGGAAACTAGGGTCTTGCCTTCGCCGGTCTTCATTTCCGAGATCATGCCACGGTGGAGGATGATGCCTCCCATAAGCTGTACGTCGAAATGGCGCTGGCCCAAGGTGCGCTTGGCGGCTTCACGGACGGTGGCGAAGGCTTCCACCAGAAGATCGTCGAGGGTCTCACCCTGGTCGATGCGTTCACGAAAATGATCGGTGCGTGAGCGCAACTCGTCGTCGGAAAGCTTTTCCAGGGACGGTTCCAGATCGTTGATCTCCCCGACGATGGGCCGGAGGCTCTCCAGGTAGCGTTCATTGGCGGTGCCGAAAATCCGCCGGGCGAGAGCGCCAAACATTCAGTTCTCCAAAAATCCCCAGTTTCCAGAAATCCCCGATCCGTGACGGGGACTCCTGCGGGCATATGGTGCGTGTCGCCTTCGTGACCTACAGGCAGTGGTACGAAGCCAGGCAGTTATTGATTCCCTCTGTACGGGGGCTGCGGTAGAGAGTGACAAATAGGATTACCGTGGCCGCCTGTCAACGACCCGGCGAAAAGGAGGGCCTACCCGTGTGGTCGGCTTTTGTTTCCCAATTTTCCGGAATAACGGGCGTCGGTGGGTCTTCGTGAGCGCCAGGGCCGCCCTTGTGCCCCGGTTCGTGATGTGCATGATGCGGTCTTTGAACTATCAATGCCGCGCCGGGGCATGTTTCCGGACGGTTTCTTTTGTCAGGACATCCCTTCAGGAAATCATGACCGGTTCGCCGGACCCGTTTTTCGGGTGGTAAAGGGGCTTCAGCTATGACTTCGAGGTATCTCCGTTTCTTTCAGCCGTTCCGGGTGTTGCCGATGGTGATGTGTTTGGCGGTTTTTCCTGCGCTTGGCGATGAACACAGCGGCGGGGAGAAGGGGAACAACCCGGTTCTGGCCACCGTCAACGGTCAGGAAATTTACCGCTCCGATATCGACCTGGCCAAAAGCATGCTGCCCGAACGCTATCAGGGCGTGCCTCTGGAGATCATCTATCCTTCTCTCGTGGACCAGGTCATCGACGGCAAGTTGGTTGGGGAACTGGGCCGCAAGGACGGGTTGGAGAATGACCCCCTGGTGGAGGAACGGATTAAACAAGCCACAGCGCGCATCGTCCAGCAGACATTTCTTACCCGCTATGTGTCCGAGAGGCTTACCGAGAAATCCCTGCGCGCCTATTACGACGAACTGGTGGGAGACGAAAAGGCACGGCAACAGGTCCACGCCCGCCACATCCTAGTGGAGACGGAAGAACAGGCATTGGCGCTCATTAAAGAGCTTGAGGACGGCGCCGATTTCGAGAAACTGGCCAGAAAAAAATCCATCGCTCCGGAAGGGGCCAAGGGAGGTGATCTCGGCTATTTCAGCCGTGACCAGATGGTGCCTGAATTCGTCGTGGCAGCGTTTGCCATCCCGCCCGGAGAAATGACGATGACGCCGGTACAGACCGACTATGGGTGGCATGTAATAAAGGTGGAGGACAAGCGTCTGCCAGATGCACCGGATTATGAGGATATCCTGGCCGATCTCGAGAGTGGCCTGTCGAAGAAGATCATGGGTGATCTTGTAGCCGACCAGCGCCGGCAGGCGGATATCGTTCTTTTTAATCTCGACGGTTCGCCCAAGGACTCTCCTTTGGCGGAATAGAACGGACTAAAGGAATCATGACCAAGATTTCGCCCCTGGCGCCCAAGCGGTTCCCCGATATGCCTCACGTGCCCGGAGTCCGGGTCGCGGGCGCCGCCTGTGGCTTGAAACGGACCCGGTCACCGGACCTGTTTCTCGCCGAGTTGGATACGGGAACAACCGTGGCTGGCGTCTTTACACGCTCACGCTGTTTTTCTGCGCCCGTGGCCTGGTGCCGCGAGGCGCTGTCCCGGAAGCGGGTGCGGGCCATCGTCGTCAATTCCGGCAACGCCAATGCTTTTACCGGGCTCGCCGGCGACCGCATGGTGGCGCGCACCGTCAAGGCTGCGGCAAAAATGTTTAAATGCCCTGAGAAAGAGATTTTCGTGGCCTCCACCGGCGTTATCGGCGAACCGGTGCCACCCGGCTATGTGGCCGGCAAGCTGACGGGCATGAAAAACCGGCTGGCGCCGAAAGCCTGGGCCAAGGCGGCGAAGGCCATCATGACTACCGATACCTTTGCCAAGGGTGCCACCCGGCAGGCCATGATCGGCGGCGTGCCGGTGACCCTCAACGGCATCGCCAAGGGTTCCGGCATGATCGCGCCGGACATGGCCACCATGCTGTCCTTCATCTTCACCGATGCCGCGATCCCCGCAACCGTGCTGCAGAAACTTCTGGTCCGGGCCACCTCCAGGTCCTTCAACAGCATCACCGTGGACAGCGATACCTCCACCAGCGATACGGTCCTCATTTGCGCCACCGGAAAAGGCGAGAAACACAGAAAGGTGGTTTCCCCCGGGGATCGTCATTTGCGGGACTTTCGGGAAAAGCTTGATGACCTGATGCAGGACCTGGCGCAGCAAATCGCCCGCGACGGCGAAGGCGCTGGTAAATTCGTCACCATCCGGGTCTCCGGCGCGGCTTCGGAAAAGGCGGCGCGGCGTATCGGTCTCGCCGTGGCCAACTCGCCTTTGGTCAAGACGGCCTTCGCCGGTGGCGACGCAAACTGGGGGCGGGTGGTGATGGCCGTGGGCAAGGCCGGAGAAAAGGCCGATCGCGATCTTCTCTCTATTTCCATGGGTGGGATTGCCATCACCCGCAAGGGAAAGATCGTCAGGGGCTATGACGAAAAGCCGGTGACCGCTCATCTCAAGGGCCGCGAGATTATGGTGGAGATTGACGTGGGCGTGGGAAAGGGCTGTGCCACCGTCTGGACCTGTGATCTCAACCGCGGCTACATCACCATCAATGCCGACTACCGAAGCTGATCTGAGCTCTGGCCCCGGTGGGCTTCCCGTGGTTCTAGTTTCTGCCGTGGCGTTGGTCGACGGCGACGGACGGGTGCTGCTGAGCAGGCGGCCTGAGGGCAAGACCATGTCGGGGCTGTGGGAGTTCCCCGGCGGCAAGGTCAAGGACGGCGAAACCCCCGAACAGGCCCTGATCCGCGAACTGGCCGAAGAACTGGCCATTGACGTCGCCGGCAACTGTCTGGTGCCGTTGACCTTCGCCTCCCACGCCTATAAGGAATTTCACCTCCTGATGCCGCTGTTCCTGTGCCGGGTGTGGAAGGGTGTCGTCAGCCCCTGCGAGGGACAGGAACTGGCCTGGGTTACTCTGCACCAGATTCGTGACTACGCCATGCCCCCGGCCGATGAGCCGCTGGTGGCCATACTTTGTGATTTTCTCTAGGGTGTCTCGGGGTCTTTTTCACCGATGGCGTCGGCCAGGGAGGATGTTGCGCTTCCCGGCTCCAGGGGCTTGGGCTGAGAGGGGTCCGGCGCCCATGCGGTCAGGGTGATGATCTCGAAACTGGCGGGAATGCGGCCGTCTTCCTGGGCGAACATGTCTTGGTAGTGATCGGCCATCCGCATCATGGTGGCGCGGCGCGTGAACCCGGCGCGGCGGCCCTGAAGGATGTTGGTTTCCCCCATGCCGCGCAGGTCATGCATCAGGTCGAAAGCGTTTTCATAACACACGGTGAGGGTGTCGCTGTCCACTACGGGCAGGGCGAATCCCGCCCGCTGTAACAGCATGCCGGCATCGCGGATATCCACGAAAGGGGCAATCCGAGGGCTGGCGCCGCCTTCTTCGGATATTTCCGCTTCGGTCCAGGCCGCACGCATTTCGCCCAGGGTGCCGCCGCCGAAGAAACAGCCTAGGAAAAGGCCGTCGGGACGCAGCACCCGGCGAATCTGCACCAGGATTCCCGGCAGATCGTTGACCCGGTGCAGGGCGAGACAGCTCAGCACCAGATCGAAGCTGTGATCAGCGAAGGGGAGGCATTCCTCATCGGCGGCCAGCCGGTGAATCCTTGGCTTCTCATCCTGGGGTGCCTGTGCTCCGGAAGAGGTGGCGCCGAGGCGAAGCATGGCGGGGGAGACGTCGCATTCCACCAGGGTTTGCACATCACCGCGCGCGGCCATCTGCGCGGAAATTTCGCCGCCATTACGGCCCAAATCCAGGGCGGAAGAAAAACCGCGGCTGATATCATCGAGCCTGTCCACCAGCCGTATTGCCGTTTCCTGCACGAGGAAATTATGGTTTTCCCAGTTTTCCGCCGCCAGTTCACGGCGGCGGCGCAACTGAGCACGGTCAAAGGGAGCCCTGGCATCCGACATGGGAGAAGTATAGGCGTAATGGGGCCGATTGGGACGGTAATTGACGGTATAATCCCACGGTGTGATTTCACATTATGATTCCGGGGCGAACCGTGTGGATGGTGCTGACCCTGGCGCGGGTCGGCAGGCCCTCTATGAATCTATAGCTTTCCGGGACGATGATCCTTATATGTTGCCTCCCTATAGAAGATGCAAACGCCAACCAACCCCAGAATCGAACACATGCCCACCATCGAAATCTATACCTCGCCGCTGTGCGGCTATTGTTCCCACGCCAAGAAACTGCTCTCCAGGAAAGGCGTCGAATTCATCGAGATCAATGTTCTCGGTGATGCCGAAATGCGTGACGAAATGGTCAAGCGCGCCGGAGGCGGCCGCAAGGTGCCGCAGATATTCATCAACGGCGAACATATCGGCGGATCGGAGGAGTTGGCGGCCCTGGAAAATTCGGGGCGGCTCGATGAACTGTTGGGGACGGAGGGCTGAGGCGCATGTCTTCTTCATTTAAGGCCGCCTGCGTTCAGATCAGTTCCCAGCTCGACATGGACGCCAATCTGGAGGCGGCCTCGGCGCTGGTGCGTGATGCCGCCGATAACGGCGCGCAAATGGTGTTGTTGCCGGAAAACGTCTCCCTGATGGGGACCAACCGGGAACAGGCACTTGCCATGGCGATGCCGGAAGCCCGCCACAAGGCGCTTCCGGTTTTTACGGAGTTGGCCCGGGAAAAAGGGGTTTGGCTGATGGTGGGTTCGCTCTCGGTGCGCCTCGATGAGGCCGGCGGCGGCGAAGACATGCTTGCCAACCGTTCCCTCCTGATCAGCGACCAGGGGGAGGTCATGGTCCGCTACGACAAGATTCACATGTTTGACGTGAATATAGAAGGCGGCGAAAGTCACCGCGAATCGGAGACCTATCGTCCCGGCGCGCAGGCGGTGGTGGCGGCCACGCCCTGGGGCGGGCTCGGCATGACCATCTGTTACGATCTCCGCTTTCCCTATCTCTACCGGTCCCTGGCCCAGGCCGGAGCGCATTTCATGTCTGTTCCCTCCGCCTTTACCAGGGTGTCCGGCCGCGCCCACTGGCACGTTTTATTGCGCGCCCGCGCCGTGGAAACCGGCTGTTATATCTTTGCCCCGGCGCAGTGCGGCGATCATGCCAATGACCGTCAGACCTATGGCCATTCCCTGATTATCGATCCCTGGGGCAAGATTCTGGCCGAGGCCGGGGAAAGCCCATGCGTCATCGCGGCGGATATCGACCCTTCTCGGGTGGCAGCGGTGCGGGCTATGATCCCGTCCTTAAAACATGACAGGAAATTCACGCCCCTCGCTTGAAGGGAGCCGGTGCGCGCCGGAAGCGTTCAGCACGCAGGCGCATTTATCTCGAGGGTGAACACAGGGGATATTCCCCGCCTTGGCCCGATGGTGTTTTGACGGCGCAAAGGCGTTGTACCACGGCCGTGCGCGGGTCATGTATCAGGCCATACTCGTAAGCGATGACCTGTAATCCGTTTTGCACCCCGTTTTGTACGGTTTCCAGCAATTCCCCCGAGCGCAACAAGTAATCGGGGTTGCGGGGATGGCCATAACGCTCGTTTCCGGCGGCGAAGGTTTCGTAGATAAACACCCCGTCATCGGCCAGCGCGCCGATCAGGCCGGATAAAATCGGGCGATGAAGATAATTGGTGACGATGATCCCCGTGAATGTTCTGCCATGAAAAGGGCCTTTCGGCGCAAAAGGAGTGGCGGTTTCTAGGTCCGTTTCGATGATTTCCAGGGATTTGTTGCCCCGAAAATCCTTCAGTCCGGAGGTGTCGCGGTCCATGGCAACGACCCTGTACCCTAGGCCGAGCGCGAGACGGCTGTGGCGGCCACCGCCGCAGGCAAGGTCGAGAATCTCTCCAGATTTATGGATAAGCGGCATGAAACGCACCACCCAGGGAGAGGGGGGTAGCGTCTCCTGATGTGAAGACGGTCCGCTATTTTCACCATGTCGTGTCATGAGAAGGTTTTGACCTATTTGTTATCCTTTGGTAAAGGCTGTCTCTAGTATATTTGGTTTTTTCGAAAACCAAGAACATCAACGGCTGTGAGTTACTGTTTATGATACTTTTCGATCTGAAATGTGGTTCGGGCCATGTCTTCGAGGCTTGGTTCCGCAACAGCATGAATTTCGACGTACAGGCGGAGGCCGGAGAGATCGCCTGTCCCTATTGCGGGGATGACGAAATATCCAAGGTGCCAATGGCCCCGCGGTTGGCCGGGACGGGAACCCCTGCCCATGACGTCATGGAGAGGGAAGTCTCGGCCGATGACCTGCTGGAGACGGGGCCGTGCGGGCCGGATCATTCCCAACCCGCAGCGGTGGTCGGTCTCAGTGAGGAAAAGGTGTCCGGACTGGTGAAGGAAGTTGCCGGCAGGCTGGGGGAACTGCGCAGCCATATCGAGGCCGAATGTGACTATGTGGGGGGCAAGTTTACCGAAGAGGCCCGCAAGATTCACTACGGCGAGGCCAAGGAACGGGGAATCTACGGCGAAGCCACCGAGTCGCAAGCCGAAGAGCTGACAGAAGAGGGTGTCGAGTTTTTCCGCATTCCCTGGGCGCGCCGCCACGATTCCTGACAGGCGGGCGGTTGCTGGGCTTTTTACGGCACCTCTTTCGTAACGAACATCATGTAATTCACGTCAATATCGTCCGACAGGCGCCAGGCACCTGCCAACGGATCGAAGCAGACACCCGTTATGTGGGAAATCACCAAGTTGTTACCTCGCAGATCATCGGCCAGTTCCGAGGGCCGTATGAATTTATCCCATTGATGAGTGCCGCGCGGCAGCCAGCGCAGGACATATTCCGCACCGATAATTGCAAAGGCGAAGGACTTTGCGGTGCGGTTGAGGGTGGCAAGGACCATGGTGCCGCCATCCTTGAGCAGGGCGCCGCAAGAACGCAGGAACAGCGCCCGGTCGGCCACATGCTCCACCACTTCCATATTGAGAATGGCGTCGAAACGCTCCCCGGCCTCGGCCAAGGCTTCGACCGTGCCGTGGTGGTAATCGATAACGAGGCCGCCTTGTTCGGCGTGGGCCCTGGCAATACGGATGTTTTTTTCCCCGGCGTCGAGGCCGGTGACCTGCGCGCCTAGTCGCACCATGGGTTCGCACAACAGGCCGCCGCCGCAGCCGATATCGAGAAGCCGCAGCCCCTTCAGCGGTTCGGGTGACTGAAGGTCGCGACTGAAATAAGCGCACAGATGTTCACGGATATAGCTGATGCGAACGGGATTGAGGCGGTGGAGTGGACGGAACTTTCCCTCCGGGTTCCACCAAGCCTCGGCCAGGGCTTCGAAGTTTTCTATTTCACGTGCATCGACGGTTCCGGACATGGAAGGTCTCCGAAGTTTGCGTCATCCGTGGTTTGCATCAGGATGCTTGCCTGATCTTGGGTAAATTATGTATATGCGCCCTAGGCACTGCAACCACAGGTCTTTGTTTTATTTACTCCTGATGCTGTTTGCCGGTTTTGCTACGAACGGGTGGCGGCTCCCGCTCCGGACCGAGGAAAGAGAATATGGCACGTATCGTGCAAAAATTTGGTGGCACGTCGGTAGCGGATATGGACCATATCCGCAACGCGGCCCTGCGCACCAAGGCCGAGCGCGATGCCGGCAACGAGGTGGTGGTAGTGGTTTCGGCCATGTCCGGCGTCACCAACCGTCTGGTGGACTATGTCAATTCCATCGGCAGTCTCCATGACGCCAGCGAATACGACACGGTAGTTTCAAGCGGCGAACAGATATCCAGCGGCCTTATGGCACTGACCTTGCAGGATATGGGGATTCCGGCGCGTTCCTGGCTGTCATGGCAGATTCCCATTGAAACCGACGCCACCCATGGCAAGGCCCGCATTCGCCGCATCGTAGCGGACGAGATCGCAAAACGGCTTGGCGAAGGCGAAGTGGTCGTGGTGGCGGGCTTTCAGGGGGTGAGTCCAGATAACCGCATCACCACCCTCGGGCGCGGAGGCTCCGACATCAGTGCGGTGGCGCTGGCCGCTGCCCTGGAGGCGGAAAGATGTGATATCTATACCGATGTGGACGGGGTCTATACCTGCGATCCCCGTATCATTGCGTCGGCGCGAAAGCTCGATAAAATCACCTATGAAGAGATGCTGGAGATGGCGTCTCTGGGATCGAAGGTCCTGCAGACACGTTCCGTCGAAATGGCGATGAACCACAGGGTCTGCCTTCAGGTCCGGTCGAGTTTTGATGAGTCTCCTGGAACGCTTGTTGTTGATGAGGATGAAGTCGTGGAAAAGGAAGTTGTCAGTGGAGTCACCTATAGCCGTGACGAAGCGAAGATCACCCTGGTGAAAGTGCCCGACCGCCCCGGTGTTGCGGCCAGTATTTTCGGCCCCCTGGCGGATGCCAACATCAATGTGGATATGATTGTCCAGAACGTCTCCGATGACGGTGCGTCCACGGATGTGACCTTTACCGTAGTTCAGGATGATCTTGACCGGGCGAAGGCGGTTCTGGAGGAACGGCGGGACGAGCTTGCCTATGCCGAGTTGGTTCCCGACCCCAATGTTGCCAAGATTTCGGTCATCGGGGTCGGCATGCGGTCTCATGTGGGCGTGGCCCAGCAGATGTTCAGCACCCTGGCCGAGAACGGTATCAACATCCAGGTCATTTCCACCTCCGAGATCAAAGTAAGCGTCCTGATCGAAGAGAAATTCACCGAACAGGCGTTGCGTGCTCTGCATACGGCCTACGATCTAGACGCATCCTGAGATCATGACTGTCGCCGAAGCCAGAGCACGGCTGGATCGCCTGTGGCATCGAGGCCAGGAATTTCTCGGCTGTGAATACACCATTTTGGGCGGCGCCATGACATGGCTGTCCGAGCATAATCTAGTGGCGGCCATTTCCGATGGCGGCGGGTTTGGGGTGCTGGCCTGTGGCTCCATGACCCCCGACCTTCTGGGCCAGGAGATAGACCGTCTTGCGGAGATCACCGAAAAGCCGTTCGGGGTCAATCTCATCCTCATGCATCCCGAACTCGATGCCCTGGCCGATGTTTGTCTGGAGCGCAAGGTAGGTCACGTGGTTCTGGCCGGAGGCATGCCGAGGAAGGGAATCATCGAAAAGCTCAAACAGGGCGGGGCGCGGGTCTTGTGTTTCGCGCCGACCCTAAAACTCGCCGGCAAACTGGTAAAGCTAGGCGCCGATGCCCTGATCATCGAAGGCATGGAGGCCGGGGGCCATATCGGCTCGGTTTCCACCAGTGTTCTGGCCCAGGAAATCCTTCCCCATATCCACGATGTTCCGGTCTTTGTGGCCGGCGGAATCGGGCGCGGCGAAGCTATCGTTTCTTACCTCGAAATGGGTGCTTCGGGCTGTCAGCTTGGAACCCGTTTCGTCTGCGCCAAGGAATCCATCGCTCACCTCAACTTCAAACAAGCGTTTATCAGGGCCAATTCCCGCGATGCCGTGGCCTCAGTTCAACTCGACCCACGTTTTCCAGTAATCCCGGTGCGGGCGCTGGCCAACAAGTCTTCGCAGCGGTTCACGGAATTCCAGCGCGAAGTTATCGACCGTTACAACTGTCATGAAATTGAGTTGAAGGATGCCCAGCTTGAGATCGAGCATTTCTGGGCCGGAGCCTTGCGCAGCGCCGTCATTGATGGTGACGTTGAAAATGGCTCCATGATGGCGGGACAGAGCGTGGGCATGGTGAAAGAGGAGCAATCGGCCGCGGAAATCATTCTGGAACTTGTGGATGAGGCCGTTCAGACCCTTGATTCCAGAGAGGGGGCCTAGAAAAGCCCGCTATGTGCGTTGCATTTCAACGGCGCTGTTTGCTATTACGGTAGAGAAGATTAGAAGCCTGCATTTCCTGATCTTTCTCGACTCTTTAATTTCTTGTTTGGATTGTCGTTACTAATTCCTAAGCGGGCATTTTGCCGACCTTGATTGCGATTCGGTTATATTTAATCTTTGATTCCAGTTTTGTCGCCCTTTCCGTTACATGACAAAGGGTAAGACCTCCGGAGCAAGAAATGGCGGGAAGAAAGAAACTCCAATTTGGTATTCCTAAAAAGGAAAGCTGGGGGGACCTGTTCGCCGGAAAGGATGACCCTGAACCGGGAAAGGGAAAATCCGCTGCTGAGAGCAAGCGATCCAGCGATGAGGCGCGGGAAGACAAAAAAACGCCCGCCGAGGAACTAAAACTCTCCCCCGAGTATATTACGGATATCGGCACGTTCCTGCGCGAGGCGCGGTCGCGCCAGAAGGTAGAGTTACGGGATGTGGCCACGAAACTCAATATCCGCCTCACTCACCTCCAGGCTATAGAGGACGGCCGGTTTGCCGATCTTCCCGGGGCCACTTATGCTCTCGGGTTCGTGCGCGCCTATACGGAGTTTCTAGGACTCGACCAACAGGCCGTTGTGGCCAGGTTCCGCTCCCAGATGGGAGGGGTGGACGAAGAGGCGGAACTGAAATTTCTCGTGCTGGAACCCGAAACCCGTGTCCCAAGCGGCTCCATCATTCTTGTCTCGATCCTTCTTGCGGCCGTGGCGTATGGAAGCTGGTACCGTTTTTCAGTGGAGGGTCGAGAAGATATGGAAATTGTCACGGATGTACCGGAGCGTCTGATGGGTGATCTGTGGGATGAGGCCACGCCTCCACAGGAGCCGCTGCTCGATCAGGAGGAGAAACTCGCCGCCGAAGACGCGCACGACGACAGGTTTTCCTCCGAGGATGAAACGAAGGATGAAGTCGGAGGCAATGCCGGGGATGACATTGCCGGTGAAAGCCCGGCTCAGGATGCATGGGAAGATTCCATGCCGCCGGGAGCCGCCTCTGGGGAAGCGCCTTCCGTGATGGCATTGGAGGAGAGGGTCGTGATCACCTATTTCGATGAATTTGGCAGGGAATATGTGGCCGAGTATGGGGAGTCCCCCCTGGCGCCCATTTTCGGCGATCACGTCCCGGCCGAAGACATATCGGGGGAGGCCTCTAATTTTCAATTTTTGGAGATGGAAGGCAGTGAGGAAGCCACTCTGCTTTCGCCGCGGGAGCCTGTGGTCTTCGGTCAGCAATATGGGGATGTGCGGATCGTCATCCATGTCACCGAAAGCAGCTGGATTCAGGTCCGCGATGTCTCCGGTGCCTTGCTGATTTCCCAAATTATTCATCCCGGAAACAGTTACCGGGTTCCCAAGCAAGAGGGTCTCACCCTAATGACTGGCAACGCCGGTGCCCTGCAATTCCTAGTGGACGGAAATCTGGTGCCTTCTATCGGTCCTCCGGGCTCGG
>Ga0208278_1000631_pt1 | contig 18560 bp, 17 predicted proteins | sample ETN01SmetaG_FD_185794 | JGI IMG/M metagenome (GOLD analysis project Ga0208278, IMG submission 185794) | Marine microbial and viral communities from oxygen minimum zone, Eastern Pacific Ocean - ETNP2014F12-01SV259 (SPAdes) (version 2) | ecosystem: Environmental > Aquatic > Marine > Oceanic ...
ATCTGTTAACAGGCTCGCTAACAGATATTACCCAAAAATACAAAGAGAAATTAAAAATATCACTTCCTTAACAGTGCATATAAAAAGTTATGAAAAACAAGGAAGAGAAAAAAAATATTCTGTTCACGTAAAGGTAATAGCTCCTACAAGGATTTTTGTTTCTACAAAAACATCTGATTGGGATTTGGAAAAAGCTTTACACAAGTCTTTCAGGGATGTTATAAGAGAAATGCAGCACAGCTTGCATACAGATGACCAGCACAAAAAAGGACGTTGAAAAATCAACCTTTAAATTAGATTTTTAACGATTCTTAAAATAAAATGGTAGTTTTATGCCAACTAAAAGAACTGGACTTAAGCTGTTTCGGCTGTTGCGGCAATGATTACAACCATAAAAGAAAATTAATGAAAGACATAAGAAAAAATACATGGGAATTTAATAAAAGCAAATCCATTAAATCTTTTATGACCCGGACTACAGAGCTTAAATCTTCGGGTATTTGCGCTAATGCTATTTTTAAAGATGGAAACTTTTTTTGTCCAGGCCACCCTATACTAAATCAGGGCAGGGATTATAGAGGGCTAGACAAAGATTGTGAAAAAGAGGAGTATGATGGATGTAAAACTTATATTCTGTTTCAGAAATGGAACAAAGAAAAACAAGATCAATTTCTGGATTTTATTAAGTCAAAAAAACTGGATAGTTTTGCTTATTCTATAAGGATGGATAATGATTCTTTGCTGAAAGAGTTTGAAAAGAAAAAATAGCGGAGAGTGGATTTGAACCACTGACCTGAGGGTTTCACAAATGCTTATGAGCCCTCCGGGCACTCCTGACTGCCCTACTCCGCTGTATAAAAAATAAGAATTAAAGCTTGTTTAAAAAGATTGCTGATAAAACTAACTTTATTTTTTCTCGATAATCTGGATATCTCCATTCAAGTCAACAAAAATAACCTGATCTCCTTCACTAAGCTCATTATGCAGTTCTTCAAAAGCACTTGCATCTAATGTTTCATAGCTCACATTATCCATTATCTGCACTTTATCATTAGTTTTTGAAATGACCTGGCCTGTTTTCCTTGTTATATCAACAGTTTCAACTTTATCTGTATGGTGCAGATTAATGCTTTTTTCTCCTTTCTTATTTAAACCCTGAATAAAAAGCTTTAATTTGCTGTGAGAATGAGTACCATAAACAATAACTTCTTTTCTATTAACTCTTACTGGCTCATTATTATAAATAAAGTAACTCCCTTTTTTTAGTTCTGATGCTGATGACATTTAGAATAGAGGTTTTATTTATATTATTAAAATTTTTGGAAAAAAACGCCGAGGGTGAGATTTGAGTAGTTTTGTATACTTTTACTTTAAGTATTTAATCATCATATTTTGGAACTTTTTCAACTGTTCCTGTCCCACCACATCTTTTACACTTCCTCCAAAACTTCAATCCTTTTATATTGGAGGTAGGTGGAAGAGTTATATCATCTTCACTTCCAGTACCAGTATCAACTTCCCCCTTACCCATTGCCAAAATCTACTTCTAAAATATCTTTTTCTTTTATCTTATATGCCCTGATTAAATTTCTGGGTATTTTAACAAATAATTTATTATTTATTTTTTCTACCTTTAATAATTCACTTTCACTATCCATATCTTTCATTTCTTCTTTTGTATATGGTGTGTGTAAAGTTCTTCTATATTTTTCATCCATTTTCTTTCTTCATTCTTTCTTTCTAAATCTTAACGCATACCAAACACGTTTATATAAACTTTATGTAAATGTATACAAAAAGGGTAAACGCCGGGGGTGTGATTGATACATTATGTAATAAACTCACATCACAATAAAACCATAAAAAACCCGATTACTATTTAATTTATTAATCAATATATTGATGTTTTGATAAAGTTTTTAAATACCAATTCTTTCTTATGATATAAAATGAAAGGAAGTAATTGAGGTGATTAATATGGCAGAATCATTTTTTCCTATATGTCCGAAATGCAATGAAGGGAACTTGCTTCCCTTTTCATTTAAAGAGGATGTTTTTGAATTATGGAAATGTTCTGGGTGCGGGCATACTATTGAGAAGAGATAGGAACACCCCAAGATGTTGGGTTTTAACAATTTAGTGTGATAATTCTCAATAATTCAGCCTATTTTGTAAGAATGTGGCAATGGCTTTACTTTTTTTCCTAAACCCCAAAGCAAACCATATTCCAATACCAAAACCAATCAAACCACCAGCAATCAATGTTGCAATAAATTCAGGTGGTGTCTCTACCTTCCAAAGCTAAACAGGAATTTAGGGAGAACTAAAAAACTTTAATTGTAAAATGGCAGAAAATAGCATGACATTGTGGAGACGGGTACTAACAAAACATTTGAAAAGCAATAACACTCCTGACTTTATAAAAAATGGGGTAGGTCATGGAGCAAATTTATATGAGGATTTAGAAAGTCTTATAGGATTTTGTCGTGGAGATAAAAAAAGGCAGTATAGTATTGGCATGGTAAGGTGTAGTGAGAGGGATGTTAAAAAAAATACAAAATCTCCATATGATAGTTTCAAAGCATTGCATTACATTCAGCTTACAGAACCTTATGTGCATTGGCAAGAAGCTGAACAAAGATATCAAAATTATTATTCAACATATCAATGAAAAAATTAAACAAGTATCAGAAGTCTTAAAGATAATTGGGGTGCAGAATTATGGCAATGGGTAAGGGAAGTTTTGGTGAGATTATAACTTAAAAGATACGCCGAGGGTGAGACTTTCACCAATCTTTTCCGTGGTTTGAGCGAAGCGAAGACCCCTCTGATGGTTTTGGTCGAGCTTTTGCGCGAAGTGGAAAAGATTGTTTTGAACTCACGTGCCCCGAAGGACAAAGGATAAAAACAGCTCTCCTCAAGGGAAATAAGCCTTAGCAATCCTTCGCAATGGCCAGGCTATGCGACCTCGGCATAAGTAAAGTAATTCTATTTTTGTTTATAAAACTTATTATAATATTAGCCAAATCAATATATTTTTAAATAAAAAAATCAAAAACAGAGAAATGAAAAAAAGTTTGGTGATTTTTGCAGTAATTTTTCTTTTTATTAATGTAGCTAATGCACAGGATGACTGGAATTACAACAGCCAGAATCTTGTAATTAATATTGATGTGTCTTCAGGGGCAATAATAAAGCCGACATCTTCAGATTATAGTGTAAGATACATAAATGTAAATTTGTCACATTACCCTCATGATAGCTTTAACCAGGAAGTAGTCCAGCTTGAAATTGAGCCAGAAGCAGATGTAGAGAGTAATGCCATGCTGTTCAGCTGGCAGAACCCAAAGAACAAGATAAATTTCGGATATAATACAAGAATAAAAACAAATAATGACATCATTAAAGTAAAAAACAAAGTAAAATTTCCTATCCTGGATTTACCAGAAGAACTAAAACAATATACAGAACCAAGCGAGATAATTAATTCTGATGACGAGGATATTATTGGTTTTGCTTCAGAACTAGCAGAAGGAGAAGATGATTTGTATGTTGTTGTGCATAAAATAGCCGAATGGACAAAAAACAATATTGAATATGATTTAAGCACTTTAACTGCAGAGGTAAGCCAAAAAGCATCATGGGTTATAGATACTAGGCAAGGTGTTTGTGATGAATTGACAAGCTTGTTTATTGCAATGCTAAGGTCTTTAGGCATTCCCGGGAAATTTGTTTCTGGAATTGCTTATACAAAAAGTGAATTGTTTCCAGAAAACTGGGGCTCACATGGGTGGGCAGAAATTTACTTTCCGGGCTATGGCTGGGTTCCATATGATGTTACATATGGCCAGTTTGGCTATATAGACCCTACACATGTAAAGCTAAAAGAATCTTTGGATAGCAATGATGCTTCTGTTTCATATAAATGGGTAGCAAGAAATATAGACTTAGAAACAGAAAAACTGGATATTGATACCTCTTTGCAGGATACAATTGGAAGAGTAAAAAAGCCTATTAGCTTAGATGTGGGTGTTTTAAAGCAAAATATTGGTTTTGGCTCCTATAACCTTATAGAAGCGGTTTTAGAGAATCTTGAAGATTATTATATTTCATCAGAGATTTCCATATCAAAACCAAAAGAAGTTGAATTAACAGAAGATTTTATCAAGAATGTCTTATTAAAACCTAATGAAAAGAAAAGTATTTTCTGGGTTGTTGAATTACAAGGTGATTTAAAGAAAAATTTCATTTATACCTTCCCCATAACTATAAGCACATTAAGAGGCTCTGAGGATAACACTAGTTTTAAGTCAAAAAAAGGAGACATTACCTATTCATTTGAGGAAATAAACAGCATCTTAAATCAGAAAAAGGAAGAAAAGGAAAAAATCTATTCCAGGGATGTAAAAATTGATTGTGAAATTGATCAAAAAGAATTATATTCCTATGAAAAAGCATTAGTTGAATGCAAGATTAAAAATATTGGAAACACTATTCTAAAGAATTTGAATATATGCTTTGAATCAGAATGTTCTAAGGATGATTTAGGAATTGTACAGGAAAAAAATTTTAATTATTCTGTTGAAAAATCTGTAACAGGAAATCAGGAATCTGTTTTCAAGGTAATAAGTTCTGATGTTTCAAAAGCAGAATACATTGAATATAATGTTCTGGATAAACCAGAAATAAAAATAAATGAAATAGAAACTCCTGATGAAGTTGAGTATAAAGATAATTTCAAAATTAGCTTTTTATTAAGCAAAGAATCAAATTCTGTTCCGGAAAATGTGGAAGTTATTGTATCCCAGAATAATTTTGAGCAGGCATGGACTGTAAAAGAGCTTCCAGAAAACAGAAAATTTGTGATTAATCTGCTAGGTAAAAATTTAAAGAAAAATGTTAATGAGTTCAATATTGTTGTCAAATATGAAGATGTAAATGGAAAAAATTATGAAACAAAAGAAACATTTAATGTTGAATTAATTAATGTTAATTTTATTCAAAATGTTTTATTGGTTTTAAACCAATTTGTGTTGTTTGTTGGGAATTTGGTATCATAAAAATATTATGCAGCTTCTTCCCCATTTTCTTGCATATTTGTTCCAACGTTTTTTAATTTCCTTCTATATTGTAAATAATTAAATTTAACCAGTTTTAAATTATTTTCAATATTGAAATTTAATAAAAATCAATAAATTTATAAAGAAAAGCAATATTTGAGGTTATTATGGATAATGAAACTAAAACTAATGTAATTGAAAGAATCGTACCAGACACTTCTGTAGTAATTGAAGGGCTATTATCAACTAAAATCAAAAATAATGAAATAAAAGCTAATGAAATAATAATCCATGAAGCAGTTCTAGCAGAGCTAGAACATCAAGCTAACTTAGGCAAATCTATTGGTTTTGTAGGCCTGGAAGAAATCAGTAGATTAAGGGAATTTGCAGCTAAAAACAATATCAGCTTAGATTTCAGAGGCGAACGTCCAAGAGCAGCTGAAATAAGACATGCTTCTTTAGGTGAAATTGACGCTTTAATAAGGCAGCTAGCTTTTGATGAAGATGCTACCTTAATTACTTCAGATAAAGTGCAGTCAGAAGTTGCACTTGCAAGAGGTATAAAAGCAATTTATTTTAGAGGTCCAGAGAGAGGATTAAAAAGACTAAAACTAGAAAGATTCTTTGATGAAACCACCATGTCTGTTCATTTAAGAGAAAATGTAATGCCTCATGCTAAGAAAGGAATGCCTGGAAGCTGGGAATTTAAGCCTTTAAGGAAAGCTATTGTTAAACAGGAAGAAATCCAGGAAATAACTACAGAATTAATTGAGGAAGCAAAGCTGAGAAAAGATGGTTTTATTGAAATAGAAAGAAAAGGCTCTACAATTATTCAATTAGGAAAGTTTAGGATTGTTATAACTAAACCACCTTTTTCTGACGGTTGGGAAATTACTGCTGTAAGACCTGTAAAAAGATTAAATTTAGGTGATTACAAATTAAGTGATAAGTCAAAAAGAAGGATTTCAACACAAGCAGAGGGTGTCCTAGTTGCAGGTTCTCCGGGCATGGGAAAAACAACTTTTTCTCAAGCTCTTGCTGAATTTTACGCTTCCCAGGATAAAATAGTAAAAACAGTTGAAGCACCCAGGGATTTAATCTTACCAGACAGTATAACACAATATGCGATAAGCCATGGAAGCTCACAGGAGATCCATGATATTTTATTATTATCAAGGCCGGATTATACTTTCTTTGATGAGATGAGAAATACTGATGATTTTAAATTATTTGCAGACTTAAGGCTTGCTGGAGTAGGTATGGTTGGCGTTGTTCATGCAACCAGCCCAATAGATGCTATACAAAGATTTCTTGGCAGAATAGAAATGGGCGTTATTCCGCAAGTTGTTGACACTGTTTTCTTCATAAAAGAGGGTTTTATTAATCGCGTTCTTTCATTAAAAATGACAGTCAAAGTCCCATCAGGAATGACAGAAGCAGATTTAGCAAGGCCAGTTGTTGTAGTAACTGATTTTGAGACTGGAAAAGAAGCATATGAAATCTACAGTTATGGTGAGCAGACAGTTGTTGTTCCAGTACAAGAAACCAAAAAAGGAGATAAAAAGGGGATTCAAATGCTGGCAGGACTTGCAATAGAAGATGAATTTTCAAGATATTCAAGAAACGCAGAAGTTGAGGTTGTTTCGGATAATAAATGCATTGTTTATGTTCCTGAAAGAGACATTCCAAAAATCATAGGCAAACAAGGCAAGAATATCAGCATGATAGAGAAGAGTCTGGGAATGAGTGTTGAAGTAAGAGAATTAGGAGAAAAAAATAATAAAGAAAAAACTGAAAATAAATATGAAGAAACAGAAACAAAGCAAGAAAAACAGGAAGAAGTTGAATTTGAATTGATCATAGATAAGAAAAGTATAATTTTTAATTTATCTAGTGAAATGCAAAACAAAGATATTGATGTTTATGTTAATAATGAATTATTAATGGTAGCAAAAGCCTCTAAAAAAAGCTTAATCAAAATCAAGAAAAACAATAATCTTGGAAAAATAATTCTTGATGCAAAGAATAGAGGAGAAAAAATTCAACTCTTTGCTTAAAATGATCTTCGAACAAATTCCTGTTGGAATTATGCAGAATTTTTCTTATTTAATTGGAGATGGAGATAGTAAGGAAGGTGCTGTTGTAGATCCTGGCTGGGAAGCTGAAAAAATATTAGAAATTGCAAAAAAATATGATTTGAATATCAAAATAATTTTATTGACACATTCTGATTATGATCATATTAACAGTGTTAAGGATATAGTAAATGCTACAGATGCAACAGTGTATGTCCATAGGGAAGAGGGAGATGAAATAAAAAAACTTGGAATCAATAAAATAAAACTATTAAATGATGATGATATGATTACTATTGGAAAAATAAAAGTCAAAGTTATCCATACACCAGGACACACACCTGGAAGTGTTTGTTTTTTAGTTGATAATAAATTAATAACCGGAGATACATTATTTGTTGAAAATATTGGAAGAGTAGATAAACCTGGAGGGGATGCAACAAAGATGGCAGAAAGTTTAAAGAAATTAAAGAAATTAGATGAAAGCATTGAAGTTTATCCTGGGCATGATTATGGCTCAATACATCATTCTACAATCAAGCATGAAAAGAAAAATAATTTTCATATGGGAGGTTAAGAATAAAGTTTTTTACTTCCTTATCTTATACCCTATCCTAAACAAATAAACAGCAAAGAAAAATAAAGATACAGCCAATATACTAATTATAAAAAAACCAATAAATAAATTAGATTCTGAAACTCCTATCATGCTGTACCTGAAGGCATCAATCATGTAAAATATAGGATTTATTCTTGTTATTATCTGCAGGCTTTCCGGAACTAGTGTTATTGAATGGAATACACCTCCTAAAAAAACCAAGGGGGTTATGATAAATGTTGACCAGATGTTTAATTGGTCCCAGTCTTCTGCCCACAATCCTGTGATTAAGCCCAAAGAGGAAAAGATAAGGGAAACTACCAGTATCAGAAAAACAAACAACAGGGGATTGAAAATACTTCCGCTGTAAAAAAACAAAGAGATTATGTAAACACTTGCCGCAATAATCAATCCGCGAACAATGCCTCCTAAAATAAAAGCTGTTACAGTCTCTATGTAGGACAATGGCGCAATAAGTATCCCTTCAATATAGTTAAGCCATTTAAACATGAATATTGAAGTAGAGTTGTTTGCATAAGTAGTTGTTATTAATCCCATCATCAAAATACCGGGAATTATGAATTCTAAGTATGACGTATTTCCTATTTGGGGCAATACCCTCCCAATAGTGAACCCGAAAATAATGAGATAAAGCAAAGTCGTAATCCATGTAGGCAGAATAGTCATAGTCCACACTTTAAGGAATCTTAATATTTCCCTTTTTGTCAATGTATAGAAACCAATAAAGTTAGCCATTTTTCTTCACCATACCTATAAAAATATCTTCCAAAGAACTGCTTTCTATATTTATGTCAATTATTTTTAGATTATTCTTTTCAATTATTTTTAAAATCTCATTTACTTTTATATTATCTTCAAAGAAAACCAGATTTTTGCCATCAACCTTGTAATTATATCTTTTGATTTCTTTTGGTATTTTTTTTGTTTTATCTGCTAATTCTACTGTAATCTGAGAGTTGGCAAACTTTTTCATCAATTTTTTCTTGTCATCTATCTCAAGAATGTTTCCCTTATGCAATATACAAACTCTGTCGCAAAGCTTCTCTGCTTCTTCTATATAATGCGTTGTTAAGAGAATTGTGGTCCCATTTTTATTTAGTTTTTTCAATGAGTCCCATAGATAATGCCTCAGCTCAACATCAACGCCTGCAGTTGGCTCATCTAAAATCAATATTTTTGGCTTGTGTATCAAGGCTTTGGCTATAATCAACCTTCTTTTTAACCCGCCAGACAATGCCTTAATGCTGGAATTTCTCTTTTCATAAAGACCAAATAATCTCATTAGCTCCTTAGCCCTTTTAACGCAAACATTTTTTGGTATCCCATAATAACCTCCCTGGTAAATTAAAGTCTCAATAATAGTAAGAAAAGGGTCAAGGTTAAACTCTTGAGGCGCTAGACCAATAAATTTTCTTGCTTTCCTATAATCTTTTACAACATCATTGCCAAATACTTCTATTTTTCCTAAATCAAAGTTTGCAACACCAGTTATTGCATTGATTGTAGAAGTCTTTCCAGCCCCATTAGGCCCCAGAAACCCAAAAAACTCACCTTGCTTTATGTCAAAGCTTATGTTGCTAACTGCTTCAGTGCCGTCATAATTCTTTACAAGGTTTCTTATTGATATTGCTATGTTGCCCATAATTTTAGAAATTTTCTTGGGTATAAAAAGTTAATCTTTATATCTGAAGCCAATAATAAAAAAGAATTAAACCAAACTCTTAGTCAACCCAGATGCACATTCAGTAACACTATTGAGCTGGCAGAAATTCTCCCTTATCTTGTCAGCAGGCTGCACACCAGAAAACTTAATTTTATTATTTACCAGAAATGCTGGAAAAGTATTTATGCCTAATTCTTTAACAATTTTAGAATCTTCATTGTGCTTCTCAAACTCAACTTCACTATCAAAAACTTCCAAAAACTCTTTCAAGTTTTCCTCTGCTTTTGTGCTTGCAGTTTGGCCTTGGCTAAAAAATAAATCAAGCTTGTTTGGTATTTCTTCCCTTTCAACGTAGTAATTTGCATTTGCTACGGTATTCTTCATTACAAAACTATCATCAACTTTATTGAAAGAACTGGAAAGTTTATCATAATTATAAGCTTCCTTAAAACTTAAATTAAATATGTAAGCAGGCAATGCATTAATACCAAAATTTGCAATAAATCCAGTACCTTTTACGTTTTCAAAATCTATATTTTCAACGTCCAAGTTTGGGAAAAATCCGTCAAGTATTGACAGAACTCGTCCAGTTTCACAATTAAAACAATTATTGCTGTTTAAAACCATCAGTTCAACTTTAACATCTTCAATATATTCGCATTCTGCATTTTCTTCTCCAGGATTATTGCATACTCCTATTTTTCCTTTTTCCATGCAATCATCATCAGAATTACAAGCTATTAGGCTAAGAATATTGTCTGCCGGTTCAGCAGAAACATCTTCAACATCTGCTTTTTCTAAAAAAAAGACATACCATAAACCTAAAATTAAAATCACAATAATTGCAATATAGACAAATATTTTTTTATCAATCTTAGTTTCTTCTTCAGAAATAATTTCTGGCTGTTCATCTTCTGGCTTGGATATTGATCCTAATTCTTCTTTCTCCCCTTCTTCAATTTCCTCTACAACCTTTTCTTCCTTCAATTCTTCTGTTACTTTTTCCTCTGCTTCTTTGATATTTTCTATTTTTTTTTGTTCTTCTTTTGCTGTTGATTCTTCTTTAATTTTAGTTTCTTCTATTTTTTCTTCTTCGTGCTTGGCTTCTTCTTTCTCCTCTTCTTCTATTGGTTCTACCTTTTCTTCTTTGATTTCCCTAACTTCTATTTTTTCTTCAGGCTTTAGATCTTCTTTGACCTCTCCTTCTTTTTTAACCTCTATTTCCCCATTTTTCTGCTTTAAAATATTCAAATCATCTAATTTTGCCTCAATTCTTTGCTTTGCAGTTTCATACTCTTCTTTTGTTATAACATTGAGATCAAGGCTTTCTTTCAAAAGTTTCAATTCTTCTTCCAATTTTTCTTTATCTGAGAGCATTTAAACACCTACAAGCGTTTTTATTATCGCTTTAAATTCATCTTCTTGTTCAATACCAAATTTCCCTACATGTTTGTATTTGCATCCTAAAACGACAGTTGGAACACGGTTATTCGGGCTGTATTTTTTGAATATTGCAACTTCTTCTTTAGGAACTCCATTTTCTTTTTTTAACGTTAATAAATTATCACCAGTGTCAAGACTCCAATGTCGTGCTTGTATGCTTCCATCTATCATAAAATTGGTAACCAAATCCTGAAATATTCTTCCACTTTCCTTGCATGCCTGGCATGAGCGTGTAGTATACAGCCTTATAATTGGCTTTTCTTCACTACAAACTTCATCATTAGTTTCTTCAAAAGTTTTTAATACAAGCTTGTCAATATTTTCTGGAAATATTTCAATGTTAGAATCATCTATTAAGTTGTCGATATACTCCTGAAAAGCACCGTCATCAACATCAAAAAATAAATTTTTATTTTCTCCTTCAACGAAACCTATATTTTCTTTCCCCAAAAGTTTTATTATAATCGCTCTAACTTCAAAGGACTTTTTTATTTCATTGATTGTACTGCCTCTAGAGTTCAGATGATTCTCAAATTCATCTAAAGTTAATCCGCTCTCTATTATAAAAAGCCCTAAAAGTTTTTCAATTTCATCGTCATCTACTTTTACATCCTCCTCATCAGCTTTTTGCACCAAAATCTCTTGAGGAATTAAAGACAACACCAAAAAATCTTGCTTTGTGATAAAATCCCTAAACTCCGGAAGAATAGATATCTTATACCACCAACTCAGCTCCTCCCTGGTTATTTCATTTCCATTCACAACAGCAACCAGGTCATCTGAGGATTTTATATTTACAAAATAAAACAGATACACCACTACTAAAATAAAAACAAGAAAAATACTAACTATTATTGCAATCTCTTGTTTCTCTTTTGCCTTTTTACGTTTGCTAGAATATTTTGGGGCTTTCTTCTTCATTTTAACTAAAACTGGACTATTACTGCCTTAAAATGTCTCTGTCACCCCTTTTTTAATAATCAATTTTATTAGTAAATAAAAAGCTTTCGGATTTTTAAGCATTAAAGTAATTTCCGTGTACTTCAATAATTATTTAAATTAATCATTATTTTTATTAAAAATAGATGATATAAATGAAATCTTTAACAGAACATTTATGGTTCAACACAAAAAACAGGATTGAATTCATAAACATGACAGACAAGGTAGAGTATATTGTTAAAAAGTCTGATGTGAAAGAAGGCTTGGTTCTTGTTAATGCTATGCACATTACATCATCTGTTTACATCAATGATGCAGAGTCTGGATTGATAAATGATTTTCAAAAATGGCTAAAAGAACTTGTTCCGATGGGTGAAGATTATCAACATAATTTTACCGGAGAAGACAATGCTTATGCTCACTTAATGCGTACAGTTATGGGCAGGGAGGTAGTAGTGGCTATAAGTAATGGTAAACTAGATTTTGGTCCCTGGGAGCAAATCTACTATGGAGAATTTGATGGAAAACGTAAAAAAAGAGTGATGGTTAAGGTTATCGGAGAGTAACTTTTGTTTGTATTCAAGAAAAACAAAAGAAAAAATATTAACCTTGATTCTTCCTTCTCTGATACAGCACTATCAATATTATTCCTATTATAACCACTACAGCCGCTATTAACCATGCTCCGGGCGCCTTGCCTGGTGCCTCAACTGGTTCAGGCTTCTCAACAGCTTCTGGTGGTGCAACTTCTTCTTCTGATACTCCCTCAGGTACTTCTCCGGGTACTTCTTCCTCTACCTCAACATCACTCTTTACACCAACTGCAAATGAGCTAAATCCTGGGGTATCTGCTTCGTAATTAACATATGTGCCATCTGTTCCAGTCACTCTTGTAGTTAGTGCATTCCATCCACTCTTGTACCTGTATAAGGAAATATCTCCTGATGTCAGGCTATTTTCTGTTAGCCATGATTTTGTAACTCTGAAGCTTATTTTTAAGCTAGTTGCATCACTATCTGCTATGCTCTTCTTATTAATTCTGAAGTATTGGTAAACTAATGCTGCTGCATCTGTTGAGACTGGATTCTCTTTTAAAGATGCAACTTCTAGGTCTACATTCTTTAGCTCGGATTTGACATCATTGACAACAACACTAGTTACTGCTATTGTTGCTTTATCTATATCTAAGCTTATAGACGATCCTGCAGGAATTGTATTCCAAAGTTGTGCTTTTGAATCTGCAACTTGGCTTACAGTTGCTGCTGCTCCACCACCACCTGCTGCAGCTTCTGCAGCTGCTGCGGCTGCAGCAACATCAGTTACAAAGTTATATGTGCCACTCCTATTTACATTGCCATTAAAGTCTCTTAATGTAACATTGAAATAATATTTAGTGTTTGCTGTTAAGTCACTTAAGCTCAGAGTTTGGGTTATATTAAAATCTGTTTCAGTTACCGAAGAAGTTAATGATGTAATTGATGTTCCATACCAAACAGTTGCATTGACAGACTCATTTGCACCGGTAATTGTTATAACAGCAGTTGTAGTACCTACAGAAGATGCTGCAATCAATCCCTTGTCAGGTGCGGTGTTATCTGAAATATTTAAGCGGAATCCAAAAGAAGCGACATTGCCGGAGTTGTCTGTAGCATTGAAAGTTATATTCCAACCCCCATTCCGATTTTTGAATCTTTCTGTTTGACCAATGCATGCAGTACCTGTTTTAGTCATACTTACCGGACTTGAACCATTAACTTGGTAGATGCAAGACACTGCATCAGAGGATACTGTAATATTTGGCTCGAACATACTAACTGTCTGATTACCAATACTACTACTAGGTGTATTCACTGTTATTGTTGGTGCAGTTGAATCATTTACTGCCAAAACCGCACTAAAGTGAGGTACCTGTATTAATGTTCTTTCACCAATAGTATAATTCCAGCATGGTGTTGTATCTGTTCTTGTAAAGCCCCCTGTGCATTGGCTTATATTTTCTCTTGTTGTTAAGGTATTCCCATCCTTAATCCACCAGAATTCTTGTGCTGTAGACTTTGACGAATTGCTTACATTTAATATGAATGGAAGCACAACAATCCCATGATATGAGTTATTGTTAGTTATAAATTCTTCTATCGAATTATTAAACACTACTGAACCCAGTATGGTGTTTGTCCAGTTATTTTGGATGCCTGCCGCCGTCCTAGTATCATTTATGATAGGCGTAAAGTTTATTTTATCCCAGTTAGGGGCTGAACCATTTATTTCTGTCAATGAAACGTTTATACTGCCATTTACCTGGTACAGGATTTCAAAGGTATTTGTCGATGTCTCATTTGCAACAGTTATATCTGCATAAGTACCTGCACCTGTTTTAATCCTTATACTAACATTGGTCAGGTTAGTGTTAAAGACTTTTCCAATATAGGACTCTAAGCTGGTATTTATATCGCTAAATAAGATGGGACCAGTCTGCGTAAATGTAATAACGCTGCTATTCCTGACATTACCAAAAGTGTCATTAACCGTTATTTTAATTCTATGCGTCCCAGGCGTAAAGTTGATGCTCCTAGACATAATTGAGGTGTTTTGACCTTGTGCACTTGTCAATATATCCGTACCATTATGCAGGGTATGATTCAATATAGTTGTTAAGCTTTTTTCAACATCATAATATCCAATAGTGTCTACCCTACTCATGCTATCAAATACAGAAACATTTACTTCCGTAATGTCTGAGACAGTTTGTCCTCCAGTAGGTGTATGGAATGTTATTGTTGGTCCTTTATCATCAACTGCAAACTGATAATGGGCTGATTGCGTATTCCCTGAATAATCACCTACTGTAATAGTAACTGTTTGGTTTGCTTCGGTATTTGCGCAGCTTGATATGTTCTGGAATGGATAGATAAAGGTAAGGTTTGCTGCAGTAAAATCCGAGTTTGAACTTGAAATAGTCTGTGTTGAGGCATTGCAGCTTGATGTCCAGGAGAAAGTCTTCATTATACCCCCTCCACTATCTACTGCTGTAAAGTTAATTCCCGTGTTCACCGTTACATTTGATTGATTTACTGCTGAAAGTCCATTTTCCAAGCTACTTAGGCTTATTGTTGGTGTTCCCGTATCAACTGTAAAATCTCTTGATAAAGATGTATTAATATTGCCAGCACCATCAGTACAGTTTACGCTCCAGCTGTAAGTTCCATTGGACAAAGCTGATGACGTATTTAGGTGGTGCACCCCACTTGTTACATTCAATCCTGCAATAGATTCAGATACAGCTCCCCCTGAGCTTATGTTAATATCACAAGTGAAAGCGGTATCATTGTTATCCACTGCGGAAAAATTAAAGTCAACGGTAGTACTTGAAGTATTAAAAAGATTAATGGGGTTTGATAAATTTATAGGCCCGGGAACAGTTCCATCGCTTTCAACTAAATATATGATAGCAGGAGTAATATTAATGTTGTTAACAGAATCATTTATTTGGAAGGTAAAGTTAAGCACTTGTCCAATTTGATTTCCAGGTATTTTATAAGATAGATTTACTGCCGTGCCGTTACTCGCTGTCACTCCGCTTGTACCGCCAGTAGTATTGACTTCATTATCGGCAGTACCGCTAATATTTACAAAAAGCCTTACTCCTTTTATTACAGTAAATCGGTCTGAAGCGTTTACCGAAAAGTAAATTGTGTCTTCAGTAGCAAGAGCGGTATTTGAAGTGTTCCTAAGACTAGTAAATGCTGGCGGGGTTTTATCAATTGTGAAAAAACTTACGTCCGATTCATTATATGTTATTGTTGAGGAATTATCTTCAGACTCACACCACCAACCATAACTCCCTTCATTAAAAGATGTTGTCACATTGAAGATTACAGTTGAACTGCCAATTGTTGTTGTATTTATAGTTTGGTTCCTTACAGAGGTTGTATTACTTACGTCAAAACTGTTTAATACAGCGGAAGAATTGATAAACAAGGAAACATTCGTTACATTACGGGTTGTAGTATTCAAAGAACTAACATTACACTTAAACATCCCATTTGTCCCATTAAATCCACTCATACTTGGAAATGTTGAATCACCAAAACCAACAGTAGCACTCGCATTAGTATTATTCGTTGGAAATTCCATTTTTCCCATATGACTCCCCATAACCAATACAGAATAAATTACAAAGATAACAATAGAAACAATTAAAACGGATAGTACATCAACTTTACCCTCTTTTCCCATTTACACCCTCTTTTACAATTAAATTAATAACCCAAATTGTATTTAGATTATAGGTTATATTTAAATATTTTGATTGTGGTTGGAGTTTATGTTAAATAGTTTTGAAATTTTAAATTTTTTAAATAACTTTGCTTCTTTTGTTTCATAATTTTTTCTGGAATAATTCTAGAATAATATTTCTTTTAAATATTCTTATATGAATATTTCTGTCAGCAGATTATTTAAATAAGCAGCATCATAGTATTTTAAAAAATGAGACTGGAGGTGATAAAACTATTTGATTTTGAAACTATGAATATGGAAGACAAGATGGAGGAATTTAAGGACAAATAATTCCATATAATGACCTAGGTCATCTTTCTATTCCGGAAATAAGAATTCAAAAAGCAAAGTTTAAATATTTCTTTACTGACAACACTCTAGAATGGTAATAAAGAAGATAAGAGAAGCATTAGAAAAAAGAAGGCAGAGACGGGCAGAGGAGGTTGTTGAACAGAATCAGCTTGAGAGCTACAGGGAAAATGAGCAGATGCAGAAAGCAGAGCAGCTAAAAAAAGAAGCAGATAGGTTAGCGCATTTAAAGCAGTATAAAACTGCTATTGACGAGTACAATAAGGCTTTGGAAATTTACCCATTTAATGAAAAAGAAGCTATGTTCAAGAAGCCTGCAGAATTCTTCTTTAAGATTTACTACAACTTAGCCGCATCTTACTCTTTCCTGAATAAATTTGACAGATCAATAGAATATTTTGACAATGCTTTGAAAATAGAAAATATTGATGATGAAAACAGGACAAAAGCGTTAATGAGCAAGGGAAATTGTTACTACAGGACAAAACAGTTCGTCAAAGGAGACTATGAAGAAGGAGCCTATAAAATAAGGATGGAATCGGATTTTGATGTTGATGAAAAAACCATGGAAACATTCAAGAAGCTTGATGAAAAAGAAGGCTTGTTTAACCTTGCCTGGAAATGCTTTAACAAAACAACTGAACTTGACAGGAATAACGCAGATGCCTGGTACAAAAAAGGACATATGGAGTTCTTGATGGCCAAGGTAAAGGAGGCTATGCTGTCATTTGACAATGTTTTTGAAATACAGGGAAACTATGAGAACAAGGAAGGCATAGATCTTTTTGAAGACATAAGGATGGAAAAAGGAATAAAAGCAAAGCATTCAAAAATTTTGGAAACAGATATGAAGTTCAAGACAAAAACAGGCCATTATGTAAGAAGTAAAGCAGAGAAAATGATTGCTAATTTTTTGTTTGAGAGCAATTTAATCTTCCAGTATAATATGGCTATTTCGTGGGCTGACAAGGACGATTTCAAAGCAACCTTTTTCATTCCAAAGCTTGATTTGTATATAGAGCACTTTAAGTTTAATAATGTTAAAAATTATGAAAAATTAATGAAGTGGAAGATAAAGCAGTATGATAAGAAAAAGAAAAAGCTTGTTTGCACAACTTCTGAAGATGAGGCAAATATAGAAGAAACTTTAAAAATAAAATTAAAGCCTTATATTGTGTTGTAAAATGACTTTTGTATTTTTGTTTATTTTTTTTGTTTATATTTTGGTTGTGGGCAATAATTCACTGCTTAAAGTCAAATCTAACTAGTGCCCAGAAACTTTTTTGGGTTATCATAATAATATTTTTTTGTATCATAGGAGTTCTGCTTTATTTTACATTTTCAAAATCAATAAGTGGGGGAAAAATGAAATCAAAAAAATTCAAAGGCAAAAAACTTTTTAGGAGCAGGAAAAACAGAATGATAGCCGGTGTTTGCGCTGGGTTTGGAAATTATTTAGGCGTGGATCCAACAGTTATTAGGCTTTTATGGGTTGCAGCTACTCTCATTACTCGTGGAGCAGGAATTTTAGCTTATATAATTGCATGGATTATTGTTCCGGAAGAGAAATAAAAAACATTAGTTGATTATTGTGTTGAGAAATTAAGAAATCAGTTCCCTAAGGATTAACAACTAATTCTTTAACATCTTTCTCTGTAGGTATTAAAGCTGCTTCCAAAACAACTTCTGCAACTTTTTCTGGTTTAAGCATTTTTTCTCTTTGAGGATCGTCTTTACTCATGTACGGGTCATGTATTGGAGTGTTAGTTTTGCTTGGGTAAACTGCTACAACAGAGATTCCTTTGTCTTTCAAATCCTCATGAACCGCGTTACTTAAACCAGCTTGCCCATACTTAGAGGCAGCATAAGCAACCCTGCCAGATTTAGTTTTCTTTACAGTACTTGTAATAATATTTACAATATTTCCTGATTTTTGTTTAATCATTATTGGAGCAGTTTCTTTGATAGTATTAAATGAACCAGTCAAATTGAACTTTACTTGCTCATCAAAATCTTCATAAGAAGTATCCTCGATAGAACTCCATTTTACAATTCCTGCACTATTTACAAGAATATCTATTCTTCCATTATCTTTTATAACCTGGCTTATTACGGTGTAAACCTGATTTCTGTCCGTTATGTCCATAGAATAAGACTCTGCTTTTCCATTA
>Ga0208278_1000634_pt1 | contig 18497 bp, 19 predicted proteins | sample ETN01SmetaG_FD_185794 | JGI IMG/M metagenome (GOLD analysis project Ga0208278, IMG submission 185794) | Marine microbial and viral communities from oxygen minimum zone, Eastern Pacific Ocean - ETNP2014F12-01SV259 (SPAdes) (version 2) | ecosystem: Environmental > Aquatic > Marine > Oceanic ...
TTTATTGATAATAGATAATTTTTATCTCTTTCGCTATTTAACTTTTTTAACGATATTTTCTTTTTATATTTAAAATTATAATTAGTTATTAACCATTTAATCAATTTATTCTTGTTAATTTTTGGCGGATGCGAATTAAAAATTGACATAAATATTTTTTTAATATCCCATTTTCAAAATTTTTTAAAAAAATCTAAACTTAATTTTCCACTAACGTTTTTAAAGCGTGTATGGTAGTAATACTATCGAGGTTCAAATCCCTATCCTTCCACTTATAATCTAAGTTATTTTTTAAAGATTTTATAAAATTACCTTTCATCACTTTATTGACTCTTTTCCAGCTTTGTTTATTTTATTCAACATTCCTTGTAGTTGGAGATAAACTTATATTGTATATATTAAATAAGGAGTTGAAAAATATTAAATACATTCCTAAGAATGGAAAAATATACAAAAGAAACAACCTACTATAAAAAATAATTGAAATGTTTATTGATACTAAATAAACTATTATTTCATGCAAAAAAAATATTAATATGACTAAGAATCTTATAAATCGTGATAATAAATTTATAGCAGGAATAGAAAAAATACGTTTTTTTCCAATAGCACCAGTAGGAGGCGAAGGTTGTTATATAATTGAAGAAAATGGAAGACGACTTTTAGATTTTGCAGGTTCTTGGGGCGCTGCTGGATTAGGTTATAGTCACCCAGCGATAACTGAAGCTATCACAAGAGCGTCACAAAGCATGGCTTCATCAAGCTTACTTTCTTATGCTTCAGAACCAGCAATTACATTAGCAGAAGAATTGCTCTCAATTGTTCCTGGGGATACTCCTCGTAAGGTTTGGTTTGGGCATTCAGGATCTGATGCTAACGATATGATTGTCCGTTTGTTAGAAGCTTCAACAGGTCGCAAAAAATTTATTACCTTTCATGGAGCTTATCACGGCGGTGTAACAGGTTCGATGTCCATATCAGGTCATAGTTCACAAGAACATTCACCTAAGCGTGAGGGTGTTATTTATTTACCTTACCCGAATCCTTACCGTCCACAGTTTGATGATAATTTATCCGAAAATATTTTAAAAAGGCTTGACGAATTGTTTGATACGTCTTGCCCACCTAAAGAAGTAGCTGCAGTTTTCATTGAGCCGATTCAATCTGATGGTGGTGTTATTGTTCCGCCCTATGGTTTTATGAAGTCTTTGGAGAAACGATGCAAAACTTATGGAATACAAGTAGTTGTTGATGAAGTAAAAGTTGGTCTTGGTCGTTCTGGTTTAATGCATGCTTTTGAACACGAAGACCTTACCCCTGATTTTATTAGTTTTGGAAAAGCTTTAGGCGGCGGCCTACCTTTATCAGCAGTGGTGGGTCCTACTGAGCTAATGGATTTTGCTCCCGCATTTTCCATTATGACAGCTTCAGGCAATCCAGTTTCTGTTTCTGCTGGCAGAACAGTGTTAAAAACTATTCAAAATGAAGATTTAATAGCTAATGCTAAGTTTGTTGGTAAAATTTTACAAGAAGGTTTTAAACAACTTGCCAATAAACATGAATTAATCGGTGATGTACGTGGCAGAGGACTTGCTATAGGGGTGGAATTGGTGAGTGATCGATACAAAGATAAAAAAGCAGCAAAACTTGAAACAGCAAAGGTTGTTTATAGAGCTTATGAATTAGGTTTAGTTATATTCTATGTTGGCATGGAATCAAATGTGCTTGAACTTACCCCTCCTTTAATTATGAGTGAAAAAGAAGCTAATTTAGGTCTTGAGATTCTTGATAAGGCATTCACAGATGTTTCCAATGGCTTAGTTTCAGAAAGTGCTATTGAAAAATATAAAGGTTGGTAAGTAAGTATATGATATATATATATATTCGTTATTTTTTTTAAGATTAGAGTAAGTAACTATTTCATATAGATTTTTTTATTCATTTCATTTAGCATAATTAATATAATTTTTTTAGGAGAAGTATAATGAAAAAAAATTTATTCAAATTATGTATTTTGGTTTTTTCAACTTTTGTTTTTTTTAGTTGGACAAATCTTTATGCAAAAGAGGTTTTAATTGGAGGAGCTGCTTGTGAAACAGGTATGCAGGCTCCTCTAGATACGCCTGGTATTAACGGTGCTAAAGTTGCTGTAAAATATCTTAACGATGAAAAGGGCGGTATTTTAGGTAGACCGGTTAAATTTGTAAATCTTGATGGTAAATCTGATCCTGTGACTGTAGGAAATTCAGCTTTGGAAGTTATTAACCAAGGAGCTGAATTTATTATAGCACCATGTGATTTTGATTTTGGAGGTCCTGCAAGTATGGCCGCTCAGGATGCTGGTATTGTTGGCATGTCACTTTGTGCCTCCGATCCACTTTTTAGTTCTTGGTCTTTGGGAGATAAACAATTTACTCTGTCTATGTGGAATACAACTATGAGTGCAACAGCAGCTGAGTTTGCATATAATGAAAAGGGCTGGAAAACGGCTTATGTTGTAACTGATCAAATCATTGCCTATACAAGAAGTTTGTCTGAATATTTTTTAGTACATTTTGATGCTATTGGCGGTAAAATTTTACTAGAAGACACTTACACAAATGGTGACAATGATTTCTCTGCCCAACTTGCTAGACTTAAAGCTTTAGATGAAGAACCTGATGTTATATTTATTTCTTCTTATGGAATAGATATTGCTCTTATCACTAAAACATTAAGAGAAGCTGGCATAACAGCCCCAATACTTGGAGGAGATTCATATGATGACCCATCAGTTTGGGAAGCTCTAGGCGCTAAGTTTGGCTCCGATATTTATTTTGTAACTCATACTTGGATGGGGTCAGCTGAAGGTCATCCTGACATGCCGGAATTTGTAAAACTATATACAGATTATCATGGTTCAGCTCCTGATACCGCTTTTGTTGCAACTGGCTGGGATACTGTAATGTTATTTGCACAAGCAGCTGAAATAGCCGGAACTACTGATGGCGCAGCAGTTGCGAAGGCTCTAGAAGATAATGAATTTAACTTATTAACTGGAGATCTTGATTACAGTAATGCTGCTGATGGTCATTATCCTTACAAAGCAGCTGCCTTAGTTGGTTTGACTGAAGGAAATCCATCATTCTTGGGTTGGAGAAATCCTGAAAATCCTCCAGCGCCTTAATAATAATAGATTAACTTTTTAAAGGGGAAATTATTTTTCCCCTTTTTTTCAAAATTTATTTTTATGAAACTATCGTGTGAAAAAATAACTGTTGATTTTGTGGGCTTAAGGGCTCTTGATCAGGTCTCTTTATCTTTAAAAACAAAAGAAATTTTAGGTTTAATCGGACCAAATGGTTCTGGTAAAACTACTTTATTAAATACTATTGGCGGACAATTAAAACCTACTGAAGGAAGTATTTTCAAAGACAATTTAAATATTACGAAATTATCACCTCAGCATAGAGTTAAAAATGGATTAGCAAGATCTTTTCAAATTGTTAGAACTTTTGATTCATTGAATGTTTTTGAAAACATAAAATCAGCTTCGCTAGTTAATCATATGAATTATAATGATAAAATTAGATATTGTGATGAAATTATTAGCTATCTTAACCTAGGTAGAATTAAACATGTTCTTGCGAATACTTTGAATTACGGAGACAGAAGAAGGGTTGAAATTGCTAGAGCTATGGCTACAGATCCAGATTTTTTACTTTTGGATGAACCTGCTGCAGGGATGAATGATGATGAATCAGAAATACTTTTAAATATGTTAAGAGAAATTCCAGATAAGTTTAATTTAGGTATACTGGTTATAGATCATGATATGTCATTGATTATGAAACTCTGTAACAGACTACATGTTTTAGATTCTGGCAAAACAATTGCAGAAGGCTTAGTCGATCATGTAAAAAGACACCCAGATGTTGTTAAAGCATATCTCGGAGAAGGATTTAAAGATGAAAATACTTGAGATTAATAATTTGCAAGTTAATTATGGACCTGTAATAGCGGTTAAAAAAGTTGATTTGTTTGTTAATCAAGGTGAAACAGTAGTTTTGCTAGGAGCTAATGGAGCAGGAAAATCTTCAACTCTTTTATCTATTGCTGGCGTTGCAAATAAACTTTTAGGAAAAGTAGAATTTTCAGGAAAAGATATATCTAAATCTTCTCCTGAGAAAATTCTTACCCTAGGCATTGCTACAGTACCTGAAAATAGAGATATTTTCCCCGATCTTACAGTTAAAGAAAATCTCGTTTTAGGAGGTTATATAAATCGTAAAAAAAACAATATTTTACAAGATACGATAGAAGAAGTTTATAATCTTTTTCCTATATTATCTGAAAGAAATTCTCAAGTTGCAGGCACCTTATCAGGAGGTGAACAACAAATGTTAGCTATTGGTAGGGCGCTTATGTCCAAACCTAAAATATTGTTATTAGATGAACCTTCTTTGGGTTTAGCGCCAACAATTGTTGAAAAAATATACGAACACATTAAACAATTAAAAAAGAATACAAATTTAACAATACTTTTGGTTGAACAACATGCTATGAAAGCGTTATCGATAGCAGATAGAGTGTATTTTTTAAGATTAGGTGAAATCGTTTCTTCTGGAAAAGCTTCAGATTTAAAAGAAAAGACAGATTTTAAAAAAATATATTTTGGTGAATAAAAATGTTTTTACAATATATAGTTGATGTATTGAGTCTAGGGAGTCTCTATGCCCTTTTTGCTCTTGGATTAGTTTTAGTATATGGCATTTTAAAATTAGTAAATTTTGCTTATGGTGAATTAGTCTTAGTTATTGGTTACTCAATATTTCTTCTTAAAGGCAGTCCTTTCCCGTGGTTTTTTATGGCTGGTACGGCTATTGTGATGTCAATTTCTTTTTCAATTTTTACTGATTACGTTGCCTTTAGACCAGTTAGAGAAAAATCAGTTACTGCTGTTTTAATTACTTCTTTTGCTTTTGCTACCTTATTACAAAATGCAGCACTTCTTTTAATTTCGGCCAAACCTAAAAATGTACCAATGCCGAGTATTTTATCTGACAGTGTTCAATTCTTAGGAGTAATTACCCCTGTTCGAAATCTCATTTCAATTTTTGTAACCTTTCTTTGTTTAATTATTTTTTATCAATTTATGAAAAGATCAACTCTCGGTTTAGCTATGAGAGCTGCAGCAACAAATTTTAATATGTCGAGGATGTTAGGCATTCCAGCTAACTTAGTGATAACATCGGCATTTGCAATGAGTGGTTTACTCGCTGGAATTGCAGGGACGCTTTGGATGAGTAAGATTGCAAATGTATTTCCTGGAGTTGGTTTAGAGCCATTGCTAATAGCATTTATAGCAACAGTTATAGGCGGTATGAGAAGTGTTCATGGCGCTGTTTTAGGAGGTTTTATTTTAGCCTTTATAGACATGAGCTTTAATTATTTGTTACCCCAAGATATACTTAAATTTAGAGATGTTTTTACATTCTCTATTGTAATTTTAATTCTTTTAATAAGACCTCAAGGTCTTATTAAAGGACCGGCAACAGGGATTAGGACATAATGAAGATAATTAATAAAGAAAATGTCTTCAGTATTTTATTTTTTTTAATACTGTTTATTATAATTTACTTTATTAATTTTTTTGTCGGTTCTGCTATTTTTGAAAGAACTGTTACAAATCTTTTTATTTACATAATATTAGTTGTGGGTTTACAAGTTTTTATGGGTAATTCCGGCATACTTTCATTTGCACACATAGGTTTTATGAGCATTGGTGCTTACAGTTCAGGATTATTATCAATGCCTATTAGAATGAAAGGTTTTGTACTAAGAGACCTTTATCCAATTTTAGAAAATGTTGCTTTTGATCCAATATTGTCTATCTTAATTGGCGGTATTTTTACCGCAGTTATTGCAGCTATATTAACTTTGCCTTTAATGAGACTCAATGATGCCGCCGCTGTAATTTCATCATTTGCACTATTAATGGTTATCCATTCTATAGTTGTAGGCTGGAGCGCAGTCACTAATGGCCCTAGAACTTTTTTTGGTTTACCCAAAGCTACTACTTTAGAAATAGCTTTAATATTCTCTTTTCTAACCGTAATTTTTGCATTTGTTTATAAAAATTCTAAATTTGGATTATTGCTAAGGGCTTCACGTGATAATGATATTGCAGCAGAGTCAATTGGCGCAAATATTGTTTATTTAAGATGGTTTGCAATTATTGCCAGCGCCTTTTTAGCAGGTATAGCAGGGGGCTTATGGGGTCACTTTATTACATCATTTTCTCCAAAATCTTTTTATTTAAAGGAAACATTTTTAGTCATTTCGATGATAATTATTGGAGGGTCATTTACCGTTACAGGAGCAATAGCTGGAGCCTTGTTAGTTACAATTGGTTATGAGTTTTTGCGTTGGACTGAAAAAATTATAAAATTTAGTGATGCTATTACATTTGAATTTATTGGTTTAACAGAAATTGTATTATCAATTACTATAATAATTTTTTTAATTACAAAACCAAAGGGTTTGTTTCCCTTTAAAGAAATAGGAGACATAATTAATAAAATATTTAAAAATAATTGAGGTAAATATGGAATGGAAAAAAAGACATCGAAGTTTTTATTATAAATACGCAGAAGATCCTGAAGATATTTTTTTAAAGTCAGAAGACACAGCACATTTAATTATTGATGTACAAAAAACATATCTAGAACCCAAATCTAATCCAGAAGAGAATTCAGAATGGCAACCTTTTTTTAACAGAATGAGTGATTTGGTAATTCCTAATATTAAAAATCTTATTTCTTTTTTAAGAGATAAAAAAGTTGAAAATATTTTTGCAAGGATAGCTTGTCATAAAGAAAGCGGTATCGATAGATCTTTAAGTCAAAAAAAACCTGGATTCAATTACTTGTTGTTACCAAAAGATACACCAAGCGGTCAGATTGTTGATGAATTAAAACCACAATCAGAAGATATTGTGATGATGAAAACTACAGATAGTGCTTTAACAGGTACAAACTTAAGACTGATACTATCAAATATGGGTATTAAAAATGTAATTTGTACAGGCATATTCACTGATCAGTGTGTTTCTTCCACTGTAAGAAGTCTTGTTGATGAAAGTTTTAATGTTGTGGTTGTAGAAGATTGTTGTGCGGCTGCAACAGATGAGTTACATCGTCATGAATTAGAAATTATTAATATGATTTATTGCCATGTAGTGAATTTGAGTGAAGTTAAAACTTTTTTTGTTAATTAATAGTATATGATTTCTACAAAAAATTTTGAATCTATTTTAAAAAAAGACAACATTGATGAAGTTCAAATTTGTTATATAGATTATAGTGGAAGATTATGTGGAAAATTAATTCCATCTTCAAAAATTGAAACGGTTGTTAATAATGGAATTGTGTTTGCTAAAGCTAATTTAAGTTTTGGCCTAGATGATCACTTTGCAGACAATGCGAAATTTCTTGCCAATTCCGGAGATTTTTTAGCAGTACCAGAATTTGATAGTTATGCCATTATGCATCATAGACCTGGAGTAGCTAGATTTAACTCTATTATGTTGGATGATAAAGGTCAAAAGTGGTTAGGTTGCCCGAGAAATCAATTAATAAAAATTTTAAAAGAATTTCAAGATTTAAATATACAAATTAAACTTAGCTTTGAAACAGAATTTTCTATTTATAAAAAAGAAAACGAAAATTTTATACCATTTAGTTTCGATAGCATGTTTACTATATCTGGAATGGATAAACTTAATCAAATATGGAATGATATTTCAAAAGCATTATCATTAGCGAATATCAAAATTGAGCAAGTGGGAAAAGAATACGGTCCAGGTCAATACGAAGCAACATGGCAGTACGATGATGTAATGCAATCCATAGATAAATATATAAATTATAAAGATTTTATTAAAAGTATTATTCATGATCATGGTTTTTTAGCAACCTTTATGCCAAAACCTTTTGATCATTTGCCTGGCAATGGTTTGCACCTACATTTAAGTTTATGGGATCAAAACAACAAAGAAATCAGTTGTTCAGATAATGATGAATTTCCATTATCAAATATTGGCTCTAATTTTGTGGCAGGTTTGCTACTAAATGCACACTCCCTTACTGCTACGGGATGCTCTTCAGTCAATTCGTATAAGCGAATACTACCCGGCTCATGGTCTCCAGCACATATATGTTGGGGTAAGGAAAATAGATCAACTCTTATAAGAATTCCTGGAAAAGGAAAAAGAAGACATATTGAATTAAGACATGGTGATAATTTAAACAACCCATATATTTATCTAATTTCAGTTCTTGCTTCTGGTTTGATGGGCATAAAAAATAAATTAACTTTAGAAGATCCTATTTTGGATGATGCTGGTCAATATTCAGATAATATTAATATTAGTGAATTAAAAGTTTTACCACGCTCATTAAATGAATCCCTGAGTTATTTAAAAGATAATAAAATTATTAACAATGCTCTTGGCTCCATTATTTTTGATGAATTTATTAAAATTAAAGAAACAGAATTAAGACAATATGAAACAACAGTTCACTCCTGGGAAAGAGATAGATATATTGATATTTTCTAGAATATTCTTTTAAATCAATAACAAAATAATTAAAATAATCTATGAAGTTTAATAATCCCTACAAGCCATATTCTATTTATAATCTAAACGAAAATAGTAAAATAATCATAGTTTGTGATCATGCTTCTAAAATTATACCAAAAAAATATAAAAATTTAGGTCTTTCACAAAAAAATATAAAAAGACATATAGGTTGGGATATAGGGGCACTGAAACTAGCAAAAAAAATAGCGAAAAATACAAACTCAACACTTATTTATTCTGGTTATTCTAGACTTTTGATTGATTGCAATAGATCTTTAAAATCAAAAGGTACGTTTATAAAAAAAAGTGAAGATACTATTATACCAGGAAATATAAATATTAGTAAAAATGAAAAAATATTGCGAGCAAAAAAATACTATTTTCCATATCACGATCAAATTAATAATATACTTGAAAGAAAACTTAAAAAGAAAATTATACCTATTATTGTTTCTATTCATTCATTTACGCCTACATATCTCAATAAGCCTAGACCTTGGCATATTGGATTATTACAGCGTAGAGATAAAAGATTAACTTCACTATTTGCTAATGAAATTAAAAAAAAAACAAATATTGTTTTAGGTATTAATCAGCCATATAAACTCAATTTAAAAGGGGATTTTACAATACCTTTTTTTGCTGAAACAAATGGCTTGCCGAATGTATTAATAGAAATTCGACAAGATTTACTTGTTCATAATAATAAAATTAATTATTGGTGTAACTTAATAAGCTTAATACTAAAAAAATATTATGATCATAATTCTTTAAAATATTGTTTAAAATTTTCAAATAAAATAAAAACTTATTATAAAAAGGAAAATAATTTATGATTACTAAAAATGAAATTGTGAATATTCCACCTCAAGGAGATATAAATTTTCGTGAAAGAAAAATAGAAAAAAATCATACAGCCCTTTTGATTATTGATTTACAAAAAGGAGAATACAGTGATGTAATTATTAAAGAAAAACCAAATGAGCAATTTCTGTGGGATAGGATTCAAAATGTAGTTATTCCAAACGGCTCTAAATTAATTAATTCATGCAGAGAAAATAAGATAGAAGTAATTTATACAATTATAGAATCGCTCACTCAAGATGGAAGAGATAGCGGTTTAGATTATAAGATTTCAGGTATGTGTGTTTCTAAAGGTTCAATAGATGCTGAAGTTATTGACGAGTTAAAGCCTATGGATAATGAAATAATTATTCCCAAAACATCCTCAAGCGTTTTTAATTCAACGAATATTGAATATGTGTTGAAAAATTTATCAATCCAATACCTAATGATTATGGGAATTGTAACCGATCAATGTGTAGAAACAGCTGTTAGGGATGGTTGCGATAAAGGCTTTCTAATAACTTTGATTGAAGATGCGTGTGCTACTCATACTCAAGAACGACATGATAGTTCTTTAAAAGGAATAAAAGGATACTGTAGAATAAGAAAAACTGAAGATATTCTAAGAGAAATTCAGATTTAATTGATCTATTGGAATATTAAATATTTATATTTTCAATCAAAAGGATTTTCGTTAATTTCGGTAAGATACCGGCTTTTGGAGCCGGCATTCGTAGGTTCGAATCCTACCGCCCCAGCCACTTTTTAAGTCTTTTTTTAAAGAAATAAGTGTTTCGCTCCACATATGCCCCATTTGTCTACCCAATTTTAATTTTTTGCCTCACAGACAATAAGAGAAACTTTTTTATTAGAAGGGTTTATAAATTTATGTCTTACTTTCTTTGGAAAATAAAAACCGTCTTTTTCTGACAACATAAATTTTTCTTCTTTGTTATTAAAATATACATATATTTCGATATTTCCTGAAATCACTAACAAACTTTTTTCAGTTTCTAAGTCTATTTCTTTAGATGTTTGATTTGGAGAGATAGAAATTTTTTTTACAAATAAATTATTAGTATTTGCTAAAGTTGTTGTAAATATTTCCCGATTCTTTTCATCTGATGACCAAAGATGGTCTTTTTCCTTAATTATAGCAAAAGATTTATTTTTATTGGTTACATTAGAATTTAAAAGCCAGTTATTGAGACGTGATTCAATTGAGTAGTCAATACTCTCAATATATGGTTTTGTTTTTGCGTAGACTCCAGAAGTTCCTAATGATGGAGGGGGTGAAAAAAATTCAAGAACTTGAAGATAATCATCACTAAAATTAAATCCATGATGCCAGGTATCTTTTCGAAAAAAAATAGAATCTCCAGGAAGAACTTTGTGTGTCTCACCAGTTTCGGGATTGCTAATTACAAAAATTCCACTTAGAATATATAGTAATTCATCAGCACCAAATATTGTTCTAAATTCTTTTGAATGTTTGAAACAACCATGAGGTTCTAGACCAAATATAATTTGGTGCAATTTTTCATTTGATATGTAAATCCAATCATCTACATAACCCGCTTCTTCATCACCCCATTTATGAATTTTCATATTATTGTATTCAATATGAGTAGGCATGGAATAACTTGGTCTTGGAGAAGGCTTATATGTCATCATGATTTCTATCATGGTCTAAATGACTTTTCTTAATTTTAATTTTTTTGTAAAATTTAAGAGGTTTAAAAGTGCTGTTTATTAATATTTGTTTATTCTTTTGTGATGATTCATAAATTTTTATCATTATTTCATTTACATGATAAGCATGATCAAGACCTATTAAAGGTTTGGTATTATTTAATATACAATCAACTAAATGTGTAAACCCTGAAGCCCATGGCCAATTTGCATAAGGAGTTTTATATAATTCCCACGATGATCTTTTATTTCTCCAAATTTCAAACCCTTTAGGCTCCCAATCATCTCCTAACATTTGAATAGTTCCTTCACTTCCGTATATTTCTACGGCAGGTGAATTATATTGTTGCATAGTAAAACCAGTTGTTACTACCGCTAAACAATTATTTTTAAATTCTAATAATATTTGAAAATTATCATCTGTATTTACTTTAATTCTTTTTCCACCAATCTTTCTAAAATGGTTAGAAATAGATGATTTTGCTGTAATATTTTTTACTGGACCTAATAAACCTGTAAGAGTGGTGATGTTGTATACACCTAAATCAAAGAGTGGCCCCCCACCTGTTTGATAATACCATTCACCCCAGTTAGGACCAGTCCATCCATATCTTGCTCTTGCTAAAGATATTTTTCCAATTGATTTATTAATTATTTCTTGATGAATAGCTTGAAATACAGGACTTAAAATTACAAATGGCGCAGCAAATAAATATTTTTTTGTTTTTTTAGCTATTTGCATTAATTCTTTTAAATCTTTCATGTTTGTAGCCATTGGTTTTTCAACTAATACATGCTTTCCCTTTCTAAGAGCTTCCTTAGAAATTTTGGCATGTTCTTTCATTGAAGTTAAAACAAGTACTAAATCAATTTCAGTATCTTCAAGAATTTTTTTGTAATTTTTATAGAAATATTGATATCTAGTTTTTTTATTAATTATTTTATCAATTTTATGATTAATATCTGAAACAGATTTTAAATTAATAATTTTTTTAAATGATAATTTTTTAACTAATTCCATATATGGACCTTGCATAACAGATCCACATCCAATAATTCCTAAATTTAACAATTTATTTTAAATAACCTAAATGTTCACTTTGAAAAGTCATCATTGTATCTAATAGTTTTTCAGCAGATTGGTAATTGTCAACAACAGGATCTGCTAGAAGAGCTTGAAAAGCCAATGACTTAGATTTTTCTAAAACTGCAGCAGTGGTTAATCTTATTGTACCTACTTGGTTAACAAGGATAGAAGCAAAATTATCTGGATAATTTTCTAATTTAATTCCATTAATTCCTTTGTTATTTACCATTGCTGGAACTTCCACAACTATATCATTAGGTATTTGTTTAATAAAATCTTTATTAGGTACATTTACAGCAGCTTCTTCAATATTTTTGTCTTCAATAATTGCTTCCATTAAATCTATTAATCTCTCTTTTGATTTTCTGTTTTTGTCAAAATAAAATTCATGCATTTCTTCTGATCTATAAACCGTTAAACAATTTTTTTTATAGTTTTTATAAAATTCTAAAATAGCATAATGATCAGCTATACTATGTGCCCATGGGAGATATTCTCCTAAGTGACTATCTGTTGTAATAGGAAGATATTTATAAGTTTCAAATAATTTTAAAAATATTCCTCTTTCAGCTCCTGGTGATGTTGATTGTTCATTCATTTTTTCAAAATCAATGATGTAATTTTTATAGTACTCAAGTGCTTTTTTTCTAATTAAAGGATAAGCATCTTTCTGCGTATCTTTATATTTTACATCTACCAAAATACTAATGTGATTAAGGCCCCCAGCTCGATACTCTATGTTAGAAAAATCTGTATTAAGCAGCTCAGGAAGATCTCTTTCCATCTCAGCAATTGCATGACATAATCCAATAAATTTTAAATCAGGAAACTTAACACTAACAGCATGACAAATTCTTTGCATAGGGTTGCTAAAATTAAAAACATAAGCATCTGGACAAATTTTATTTATGTCATCACATATTTCAATAATGGGAGGAATGACTCTTAAAGAATGAAATAGACCACCAGGCCCTCCATTTTCAGCATAAATCTGTTTCATTCCATATTGTTGGGGAATTTTCCAATCCTGATCCCATAGACCAAATCGAGGAGTTACTTCTATAGAAATTACAACAACAGTTGCGTCTTTCAATGCATCTTTTCTGCTTGTTGCAGACGATACTTTAAAATTTACGCCCCATTTTTCTTTATATTTATCAGCAACTTCTTGTGTTTCTTTTAAAGCTTTTTGATCAGTATCATGAAGAACGATTTCACTACCTTCGAGAGTTTTAGATTTATAAATATCGGAAACAGCTTCAAGTCCAAAATTGGCACTTCCTGCTCCAATTAATACAATTTTTTGAGACATATTTTATTTTCTTTCAAATAAAACTATAAATGAATCCTTTTTTCAAGCGTTAAAGATGTTTTTTTTAAACTCAGGTCAAGATAAAAATAAAAAATTAAAAGTAGTTTTATTTTGATTTTTAATCAAATATGTATTCATATTAACTTATAATTTTACTTTGGAGGTTATATGAAAAAAATTGTTGTTTTACTCTCTTCTCTAATATTTTTTTCAACTGGAATAAATGCAGAAACTTTGCGTATTTTAGCTGAAGCAGGGGATGAGTCTACATTAACTAGAGCTGCGGCTCAATTTGAAGCCGCTAATCCAGGCGTAACTATAGATGCAAGCTATTTAGGTTGGGATGATTTTATGGCTACTATTAAACTTAAGCTAGCTGATAATAATCCACCAGATCTTGCACATGGTAATCAAGGATTTACTGTTGACGGAACATTAGTTCAAAATGGTTTAATAATTTCATTAGAAAAATATGCTGATCAATATGGTTGGAAAGATTTGTTTGCTGATGGAGCTCTTGCTGAATTCATGTGGAGTGATGATGGTTCCACTTGGGGCTCAGGAAGTTTATTTGGAGTTAGCCCTGTCGCAGAAGATGTAATCGTCTTCTATAATAAGTCTAAATTAGATGCACTTGGTTTATCCGTTCCAAATTCTTTTGAAGATTTTGAAAATGCTCTTGCTGTGTCAAAAGAAGCAGGTGAATTGCCAATCATTCTTGGCGGCGCTGATGGATGGCCAATTATTCATGTTTGGGGAATAATTGATGGTGCTTTTGTCGATCCAAATCATACCAGAGGTTGGATCTTTAATCCAAAAAACTTTGAATTTAATACTCCATCACGAATGGATGCAGCCAAAAAATTAGCTGACATGGCTGCAGCTGGCTATTTTGGATCTGACTCTCTTGGTATTGGTTATGATGATGCAAATGCTATGTTCATTAATGGAGATGGTGTTTTCAATTTAACAGGTACATGGATGACTGCTCAATTGGATGAAGGTATGGGCGACAATGTCGGCGCTTTTGCAATGCCTACTAGTGGAGGAAGCAGTGTTGCTGGTGGTGGATCTTTTGCTTTAGGATGGCATATAAGCTCAAAAGCTTCAAATCCAGATTTAGCAGCAAAATTTTTAGCTCATTTAATGAGTAATGATTTTGTAGATGATTTAATGGAAGTTGGAAGAGTTCCTGCTCAAGCACCAACTATTGCACCAACATCAAATCTTCAAGCTGAAGTAATAGCATCTTCCAATGCTTTAGTTGGAGCTAATGCCAAAACTTTTTATACTGATTGGGCTACGCCAGGCATGTATGATGTCGTAACTCAAGAACTACAGAAGCTTATTGGCGGAGCTGCGTCTGCAGAAGACTTTATTAGTGCAATGGCAGCTGAAAGTTTGAATTAATTTAATCTTTTTTGAGGTCTATGAGTAATAAAAATATTTATAGACCTCAAAGTAAATTCCAATACTCTTCATATCTATATATTATACCTGCTTTCGTATTTTATATTTTATTTGTTTTATTTCCTTTAGGTGACACTCTTTATACATCATTTACAGAATGGAATGGTATATCTGAGAAAAAGTGGGTTGGACTTCAACAATATATCGATAATCTTAATAATAAGAAAATAACATCCTCAATAGTTCACTCCTTTATATTAATTATTTTCTATTCCTTTTTACCCATAGTAATTGGATTAATAATAGCAGGCATAATGATACGTGTTAAAATCTATGGATTAACTTTTTACAGAGCAATTTTGTTTTTACCTCAAATTTTGTCCATGATTGTTGTAGGTGTTTCATGGAGATGGATTTATGCTCCTAAAGGACCATTGAATGTCGGATTGGATTATTTTGGTTTGGAGAATGTTTCAAGAGCCTGGTTAGGTTCCTTTGATTATGCACTTCCTGCAGTTGGTTTTATAGGCACATGGGTTATGTTTGGCTTTGCAATGATTTTGTTTATTGCAGGAGTTCAAAAAATTCCGACAGAATTATATGATGCAGCAAAAGTTGATGGTGCAGGAGCAATTTCAGAATTCTTTAATGTTACTTTGCCTAATCTTAGAGGCGAAATTATTGTTGCATTAATTTTTACTGTGACTTTAGCCTTAAGAAATTTTGATCTGATTTGGATTACAACTGGTGGTGGTCCAGGGACATCAACTATGATACCTTCGATGTTCATTTATAAAAAAGCTTTTCAGCAAGGGCAAGTGGGATCAGCTTCTTCTCTTGGTATAATACTCACTTTGCTAATTTTCACCTTGGTCTCACTAATTTTGATTTCTTTGAGGGAAAGAAAGTGAATTATACAAAAAGAGAAAAAATTATTGCTCATACTATTTTTTTAACGGGAACTTTTTTTGTATTGTACCCTTTTGTTTCTATTTTATTTCTAGCATTAAGTGAGCCAGGTAAAAGGATATCAGGCTTTACTATTCCAAACGGAATATATTTTGATAATTTTATTAAGGCCTGGAATGGAGGAGGATTTGATACAGCTCTATTTTCATCATTTGTTGTCGTTCTATTTGTAGTAGGAATAACTTTGATTTGCAGCACGCTTGCAGCTTATGCTTTTGAAAAACTGAATGTAATGGGTACAACACTTTTGTTTGCTATTTTACTTTTAGGCCTGGTGCTTCCTTATGAGTCAATTGTCATCTCTCTTTATTACACAATGAGAAGTTATGATTTAGTTAATACTTATTGGTCATTAATTTTACCGCAAATAGGATTGTCAATACCTTTTAGTATTTTTTGGATGAGAGCTAGTTTTCGAGCAATTCCTAATAATCTTTCGGAAGCTGCTATGATTGAAGGAGCTGGCAGATGGACAATTCTTATAAGAATATTACTTCCTCAAACAATCCCAGCTCTTTTGACCTTAACTGTTCTGTTATTTATGTGGACTTGGAATGAGTTTTTGCTAGCTTTAATCATGATACAAGATAATGAAATGCGCACCGCACCCCTTGCGCTAAGCTATTTTGCAGGAAATAAGCGCTATGGAGACCCTGCAATTACTGCTGCAGCAGCTGTTCTTGTCGCTCTTCCTGTTTTGATCGTTTATGTTTTTCTTCAAAGAAGATTTATATCTGGAATGGTTACAGGAGCCATAAAAGAATAATGATTAAAAAATTCAACAATCAAAATGATCTAGCAAAAGATTTAGCCTTATTCATATTAACAAAAATCAAAGGAAAAAAAATATTTGTTTTAGGCTGTCCTGGAGGAAGATCGCTAAAAAAAACATATTACTATCTTGGAGTGTTATCTTCTAAGTTAAAGATTAGTTTAGATCATTTGATTATAATAATGATGGATGAATATGTAGAAAAAAATAATAACAGATATCAACTGGTTGACTCTAATGCTCATTATAGTTGTGTCAGGTTCTCTAGGAAAGTAATAAAAAAACTTATAAATTTTAAAAAACCTCTTAAGCATAAATTAAAAGATCAAAATATTTTCTTTCCTACAATTAATAAGCCTTCTGCATATGATCAATTAATTCAAAAGTTGGGAGGAATAGATATTTTTTTATTGGCTTCAGGAAGTTCAGATGGTCATGTTGCTTTTAACAACAGCAAAACATCAATAATTAAAAAAACACATATTATTAAACTTTCCGATGAAACAAGAAGAGACAATATGAAAACTTTTCCTAAATTTAAATCACTTTCAAATGTACCAAAATATGGAATTACTGTTGGTTTAGGAACAATTTCACAACTAACAAAACTTGCAATTATTGTTTTAAGTGGCAAAGAAAAGAGACTGGCAGTACAAAATATTATTTACAGAAAAACATTCTCAAATAAGTGGCCATCAACTATTATACATAAATGTAAAAAGAAGTTGATTTATGTTGATCAGTCTGCACTATTCAAATGATGACTAAATATTGTATTGGTGTTGACATTGGTGGAACAAAAACATCTATTGCCGTTGTGGATACAAATAAAGGTAAAGTAATCATAAATAAAATTATCAAATCCAAAGCAACAACTAATGATCAACAAAATTTAAATAATATAATATTGGAAACAACAAATTTAATTAATGAATTTAAATCAAAAACAAATATTAAAATAAAAAAAATTGGAATAGGTGTACCTGAATTGATTAATAACGAAGGAATAATACGTGATCAATATAATTTTAAATGGCATAATTTTGATTTAAGTAAAAAATTTAACAAAAAGGGATTATCTATAAAAGTTGACTCCGATGTTAGAAATGCAGTAAGGGCAGAGAAATACTATGGGTATGGTCATAAAATAGATAATTTTATATATATTAACATAGGAACTGGATTAAGTTTTTCACATTTTAAAAACAATAAAATTTATTCTGGTGCTAATGGATTTGCAATTTCTTTTGCTTCTAGTAAAATTACTTTATTTAATCCACAAACTAACAAAAAATTATCTTTGATCCCTGAAGACTATTACTCGGGTAAATCAATAATTAAGTTTTTAAAAAAATATAATAAATCTCCTAAGAAGAAAAAATATATTAACAATATTGCTGAATCGCTTGGTTCTTTAATAGGTAACTTAATTAATTCAGTTGACCCTAGTATGATGGTATTAGGGGGAGGTGTTATTGAAAAAAACGAAAATTTTAGAGATAGATTAATTCAATATACAAGGAATTTTATTTTTGCTAAAGATTTACAATCTATGAAAATAAAAATCTCTAAACTTGGTGATCACACAGGACTAATAGGCTCAGCTGCGTTATTTAAGTAATTTAAAGTATTTTTTTTAACTTTTCTCTTTTTAGAGATAATTTTTTCGCGCCACATACGCTCCACTCGCGCACCCGGTTTTTAATATTCAAAAGAACAACCACATGATCACGACGATCAAGCCGATCCACCAAAAAGCCGTGGATAATAACCAACCTAGTATTAG
>Ga0208278_1000635_pt1 | contig 18443 bp, 17 predicted proteins | sample ETN01SmetaG_FD_185794 | JGI IMG/M metagenome (GOLD analysis project Ga0208278, IMG submission 185794) | Marine microbial and viral communities from oxygen minimum zone, Eastern Pacific Ocean - ETNP2014F12-01SV259 (SPAdes) (version 2) | ecosystem: Environmental > Aquatic > Marine > Oceanic ...
AGAGATTTTAGCTGATTTAAATTTTTCATTTTGGATGAATGCTTGTACTTTTATTTCCGCATCGGGAATGGTTAAACCAGAAACTTCAACTACTCCAATTTCAGGAATCCAAAGCTCTCCTGTTGGTGTTACTGTTAAAACATACGTTGAATGTGAAGTTGACATTATACTTAATCCTATTTTATCAGCAGGACCTAAATTATAAGTAACAGGATCAATGTCGGATTCTATAATAAAAGATTCAGGTAACCTGATAAGTTTATCACTATCATTAATATCCAAACTTCGGTTGTTTATATTTTGACCAAAGGTAAATTGTACCATGATCAGAATAATTAAATACAAACAATTGGATATAAAACTATTAGATGTAGCAGAATTCAATTTTACTATTTTCATTATTTAATCTAGATCGCAAATTGGTCTTTATTGGAAATAATATCAGCCAAGAATGGTAACATGGCGTCTTTGTTAGAGAGTATAGGATCCAGTGCAGGCCATTCTATAGCAATATCTGGGTCGTTCCACCGTAAACCTAGCTCATCTTCAGGATGATAGATCTCAGAGCATTTATATGCAATCTCAGCCGTTTCTGACATAACATAATAACCATGTGCAAATCCGGCGGGAATAAACAACTGATGTTTATTCTCATCTGACAATATCTCTCCTACCCATTTTCCATATGTTAGAGAGTCTTTTCTAATATCAACTGCAACATCAAATACTTTTCCTTTTAAACAGCGAAGCAGCTTTGCCTGGGGAAAATTGACCTGAAAATGAAGACCTCTCAGTGTATTTTGAACCGACTTTGCATGGTTATCCTGCACAAATTTGCACTTTATTCCACCGATTGTAAACTTTTCAATATGGTACGATTCCATAAAAAATCCACGATGGTCTTCAATGACATCTGGTCTTATGAGTATAACCTCAGAAATTTTAGTTTGTATAAATTCCATACTATTCGTTTAAAATAGATTCTAAATATTGTCGATAATCATTATCCGGATATTTATTAATTAATTTGGATAAATGATCTTTCGTTATGAAGCCTTGTGCATAGGCTATCTCCTCTAAGCAGGCGACTTTCAACCCCTGTCTTGATTCAATAGTTTCAATGAAAGCACCTGCCTCTAATAGGCTTTTATGGGTTCCTGTATCCAGCCAGGCAACTCCCCTACTCAGAAGCTCAACATGAAGGTCTCCCCTGTGCAGATATGCCTTATTAACATCCGTTATTTCAAGTTCTCCCCTTCCAGATGGTTTCATTGTCTTTGTAATGGAAACGACATTTTCATCATAAATATACAATCCCGGAACTGCATAATTAGTTTTTGGTTGATGAGGTTTCTCTTCAATGCTTAATACCGTTCCATTATCATTAAACTCAACCACTCCATATCGCTCCGGGTCTTTAACCGAATAGCCAAAAACGGTTGCTCCGCTAAAATTCTCCAGCTTTCCTTTTAGAAAATCAAGATACCCATGCCCATAAAATAAATTATCACCAAGAATAAGCGTAACAGAGTCATCCCCAATAAATTCTTCTCCAATTAAAAATGCCTGTGCAATTCCATTCGGTTCATCTTGAACTTTATACGAGATATCCATTCCAAGATATGATCCATCATTAAACAATTTTTCAAATCTAGGCGTATCTTCCGGTGTAGAAATGATGAGTACTTCTTTTATCCCCATTAGCATAAGTGTTGAGAGCGGATAATAAATCATTGGTTTATCATACACCGGCATAAGCTGCTTACTAGCAACCTTGGTTAGAGGAAATAAACGTGTTCCTGCACCGCCTGCTAAAATTATCCCTTTCATTAATTTACCACTCCCAGTCTTTCCTGCTGATAGGTATTATTTTGAATTGATTCCCACCATTCTTTATTATCTAAATACCAACGTATTGTTTTCTCAATGCCTGTTTCAAAGCTCTCTTTTGGCAACCAGCCCAATTTATTTTCTATTTTAGAAGCATCAATGGCATATCGAAAATCATGTCCGGGCCTGTCAGCAACATAGGTTATCAATTCTTCATATTTAGCACCGTTTGTTCTTGGGGAAAGTTTATCCATTTTTCCACAAATTATTTTTACTATATCAATATTTTTTATCTCATTATTTCCACCAATATTATAGGTACTTCCAATTCCACCATTTGTTAAAACAGAATAAATTGCATCACAATGATCTTCAACATACAACCAATCCCTTACATTATCTCCTTTTCCATATACTGGCAATGGCTTGTCGGACATACAATTTAATATCATCAGGGGAATTAGCTTTTCAGGGAATTGATAGGGTCCATAATTATTTGAACAATTAGTAATAAGCACAGGCAGGTCAAAAGTTCTATTCCAGGCCCTTACTAAATGATCGGACGAAGCTTTAGAAGCAGAATATGGTGAGCTCGGATCGTATGCAGTTTCCTCGGTAAAATAATCATTATCTCCAAGGCTTCCATAAACTTCGTCAGTAGAAACATGGAGAAAACGAAATTTTTCTTTATTCTCAGCAGGCATACTTTTATAATAATTATTGACTTCATCTAATAAAACTGCCGTTCCTACAATATTGGTTTGTATAAATTCGAAAGGTCCATCAATAGAACGATCCACATGAGATTCTGCAGCAAAGTTTACAATTACGTCAGGATGGAATTGTGACAGTGCTTTTTTAACATCGCTTCTTTGGCATATATCACCTTGAATAAATTGATAGTCAGGATGACTTTCAACATCTTTTAAGGTATCCAGGTTCCCAGCATAGGTAAGCTTATCAAAATTGAGAATTTTATTCCCCTCCTGCAGAACTTGTTTTAGAACAAAGTTTCCACCTATAAATCCTGCTCCTCCTGTAACCAATATCTTCATTTTATAATAATCCTAACTTTTTACGTATAAACCATTCTGTTGATAAAAGAACAATGAGTAACCACCAATAATTTTGAGTAGATAGTCCACTAATTTGGTAATTTCTTACATTTTGAATTGGTGTAATTTCGATATTAGAAAACATAGAATCCAACGATTCAATAGGTATATAAATACCACCCGAAGTATGAGCAACCTGCATTAGTATATTCTGGTCTTGTATTAATTCTTTTAATTCAATGTTCGCATCCTGAACTATTATCGATTCATTTGTGCTATTAATTTTCTTCCCATCAGGCAATTCTGCTTCACCTCTTAACGTAAATTCACCCGGCGAATGCAATGTCAAGTTACAATTATAATATTTTTCAGGAAAACTTTTAATACAATCGGTTATAAATGTATCCATATTTGAGTGAATAACTTTTACCTTGAAATTTAATAATCCTAAATTTTCAACCGGAAGTAACTTTGCACTGAAAATTTCCCCCTTGTTAAATGATGAGCCATCAATATGCATTGCAAGTAAACCTTCATTCCCATAATATGCATGTAAAAATAATTTATTTAACAAGGAAAATATTGGTGAAGAAAGATTATTTTTAGTTTTTAGATGATTTCCTGTTATATCCGGAATAGCAACCATGTACACATCATTCTTATTGGCAATCATAAAGCTGCCATCTGTAAAATTAATCCAATCATTATTATCCATTGTCCACTTTACCGATCGGGTTTGTGGAGGGAAAGAAGATAATTTGAATTGAACATCAATTATTTTTGAATATTCATCAGAAAGTGAGGTTAATATTTCAGAGTCTATGGCAGTGGGGATAAAAAAAGGAAATTGCGACCTTATAATCTCCCCTGTTGTTAAATTACTTTTAGGACCTTCCAAATACACCATTGGAATGTGTCGAGAGCGAGATGATTGAATCAATTTATCAAACAATATTCTGTCATTATTCCCACTTGGAAAATCATCAAATACAATCAGTTTATGATCTCCTGACAAAATGCTTTCCGGATGAGTGTTCCAATTTAAAGCATCGATTCGATAATGGTGCTCAACTTCTATTCCTTCCAGTGAATTTAGAATTGATTTAATGCTAGAAGAATTGGGTGACAATGCACCAGATATCAATATAACTTTATCAATATCAGATTGAACGTTAACCTTGAATGAATATTGATTGTTTTTTAGCTGAGACTCACCATCAATTGAGTATATAGTGGCATTGTTTAAACCGGTGAAATTTATTGCAGGAATAAAAATTTCTATTTCATGATTATGTGAACCTGATTTAAAACTTACTGATTCTGTAAATATTTTCTTGCCATTTCCATTGTAAATATCTAATGTGGTATTGGCATCATTTTGAATTTTTGCGCTAACTTTCATAACAAGTTTTACAGTATCTGTAATATTAGATCGAGGGGGAATTATTACGCGATTAATGGCAAGGTCATTTTCAGAAATTACTGGCCCAACGCCGATGGTATGAATGGGTATATTTTTAGGGAAATTAATATTGTTTAATTCACGACCCGCCGTGGCTTTCCCATCGGTAATTAATAAGATTTGGTTTGGATTTTCAAATGCCATAAAATTAGGAAGATTCGTAAAATCTGTAACGCCAATTGCAGTTAAATCATCGTTTATTAATTCTATTTTTTTACCTAATCTGTAGAAGTTTTTATCAATTTGATTATTATCAAAAAGGGCGCTGATACTCTGCATAATTCCTTCTACTGATAATTCCATTTTATCGAAATGGGCGTACATACTTTCAGACAAATCAAATATTATATCTATATTTTGAGGAATTTGCTCTTTTTTCTTAAAATTTGTCCAGGGATTAATCAGCAATAATAATAGAATAATTAAAGTAATAGATCTAAGAGAAATGAGTGATAGTTTATAAGGTAATGGAATATTTTTTAACAATTTCCAATATCTAATCAACAGTAAAATAAAACTTATTGTGAAAATAATGGTGAAGAATGGCGATCCCAAGATTTTCATATTATTCAATAGCTCCATCATTCAAAGGCAAATTTGGATTCGCTTTTAAGGATAAGGGTGAATAAATTCCTTTTTTCAATTTTTCATATCCTGCTATCGCTATCATTGCAGCGTTATCAGTACAATATTCTGAAGTTGGGAAATATATTTCTGTAATTAAATCATCTTTTAATTTTTCTGACAATTTCCGAAAACGTTTATTCGCAGCAACACCTCCCACAATTGAAATTTGTTTTATCCCCGTTATGGAGATAACCTGGGTTAATCGCTGTAATAACGATTTTATGATCGCCTCTTGATAACTTGCTGCAATATTGCACTTATTATCTTCAATATCATTCTCAGACATTCCGCGAATTTTATATAATAATGCTGTTTTTAATCCGCTAAATGAAAAGTTCAATGGGTTACTTTTTACTTTTGGAATTGGAAAATTATATTTTTCGGGATCACCGTTTTGAGCCATTTTTTCTATTTCAGGACCACCGGGATAGGTTAAACCTAAAATACAAGCACCTTTATCGAAAGCTTCACCTGCAGCATCATCAACAGTGGTTGAGTGTAATATGTACTTTCCTGGATATTGTACCTCCCATATTTGGGTATGCCCTCCAGTTACCAACAAACATAAGTATGGGTATTGCATTTTTGGGTTTGAAATAAAACTTGCATAAAGATGGCCTTCTAGGTGATTAACTCCTATATATGGAATTTTTAACGCAATAGAAAGGCCTTTTGCGAAATTTAACCCTACAAGCAGCGCACCCATCAATCCGGCACCAAATGTCACAGCAATTGCCTGAATATCAGATAAGCTAATATTAGCTTTTTCTAAGGCCTTATGAATAATAGTGGTAATTTGTGAATCATGCTCACGTGAAGCAATTTCCGGAATTACTCCACCAAATTGTTTATGAATTATCTGGGAAAGGACAACGTTGCTTATTATCTCACCGTCACTACATATAGCTCCAGCAGTTTCATCACAGGAGCTTTCAATACCAAGAATAAGCATAAAAAATAGGGGCTGATTATATCAGCCCCTCACTTTATTAAATTAAATGAATATTATTCATTCACAGAATCTTCGTCATCTGAATTATTTTCAGATGAATCATCAGATTCATTACTTTCTTCATTATCAGAAATCTGATCAATGACATCCTGTGGAATTTCTAACTTTTCTGATTCCGGTTCATCAACAACCATTTCCGTTTCCGGTTCACCCTCATCCTCCAAACCATCCAATCCTAAATCCAGCATGAGAATGATTTTCTTATATTCTTCATCCACTTCCTGTACAGTTACTTCATGAGTCTCACCTTCTTTGAAATTAATCAATATTTGATTTTTCTCATGCTTTTTTAACCGTTTCAGGGGAACAATCCCCTCTAGGCCTTCACCTAAATCGAAAATAATACCTTTATCTAATACTTTTAAAATGACACCATTAACTACTTTACCTGAAGTGAAATCATTTTTAATATTTTCCCAAGGATTTGTCTCAATCTGTTTAATACCCAAAGCCAATCGTCTTTCTTCAGAAGATACTTCTAAAATACGAACCTTTATAGTATCTCCCTTTTGCACAATTTCTTTAGGATGCCGCACTTGTTTAACCCAGGACATATCAGATACATGAACCAATCCATCGATGCCTTCTTCCAATTCAATAAAAGCTCCGAACTGCGTTAAATTCCGAACAATCCCATCATGATCACTTCCTACTACAAACTTACTATCTATGGTATCCCATGGATTATCTTGCAGTTGTTTGATTCCTAGGGAAATTTTCTTCTCACCTGTGTCAATATTAAGAATCTTCGCCTCTACTTTATCACCTACCTTAAACATATCAGAAGGATGTTTTATATGACGAGTCCAAGACATTTCAGAAATATGTATCAAACCCTCAACCCCTTCTTCCAATTGAATAAAAGCACCATAATTCATCATGTTCACTATTTTTCCTTCTATGATTGAATCTACTGGATACTTATCGTCAATATCTACCCAAGGTTCTGGCTGCAATTGTTTCATACCTAAAGATACGCGAACTTTTTCTACATCAAAATCGATCACCTTAACAGTGACCTTTTCACCAATCGAAACCTTGTCAGTAGGGTGGTTGATTCGTCCCCAAGTGATATCCGTAATGTGCAATAAACCATCAATGCCACCAAGATCAACAAAGGCTCCAAAGTCGGTAATATTCTTCACCATTCCTTCCAGAACCATTCCAATTTCCATATCTTCAAGAACAGCTTGTCTTTTTTCGAGCAGATCATCCTCTAATATGGCTTTACGGGAAAGCACTATGTTTTGTCTGAGTTCATTAAATTTTACAATTTTAAACTCACTCTCTACGCCAAGGAATTCGTCAAAATCCATAACTGGTTTAATATCCACCTGTGACCCTGGAAGGAAGGCCTGTACAACACCTAAGTCCACAACCATACCACCTTTAATCCTACGGCTTATCAACCCAGTAATGAGTTCTTCTTTTTCAAAACAATTACGAATTTCTGTCCACCGTCTCTGGAAATCAGCTCTTTCCTTGGAAAGGATAATATTTCCACGACGGTCTTCGAAAGTAATAATAAACACATCAATTTCATGTCCAACTTCCGGGAGTTCTTTAAATTCAGTACGATGAATAATTCCCTCAGCTTTAAAGCCAATATCAACCAGCACATCTCTATCAGTGAGGCCTACCACTGTACCTGTTACAACTTCCCGTTCTTTTATATCGCTGAATGTATCTGCATATTGCTCATGCAATGCATCCGGCACAAATTCATCTTCTTCATATTGATCCAATTCATTTTCAGCCACTACTTTTATATCTAAAATGGATGGATCTAAATAATCTAATACAGCTACCGGAGGCGGAATACGTTCCTCCTCTGTTTCAGATAGTTCTGTTTTTTCTTCAACCACAGCATCAGATTCACTTTCTTCAGTTTCCTCAGCAACTTCTTCAGTTTCTGCCTGGGTTTCAGTGATTTCTTTTATGTCTGCAACCACATCATCAGATTCGCTTTCTTCAGCTTCCTCAGGGTTAGTTTCCTCAGCAATTTCTTCAGTTTCTGCCTGGGTTTCAGTGATTTCTTTTATTTCTTCAACCACAGCATCAGATTCGTTTTCTTCAGCTTCCTCAGGTTTAGTTTCCTCAGCAATTTCTTCAGTTTCTGATTGGGTTTCAGTAGTTTCTTTTATTTCTTCGGTTGCGGAAATAGATTCTACCACCTCTGTGGATTCTGTATTTTCTATTTCCTGGTTTTTTTGTTCTATGTCTGTACTCATTATGTGAGTCTTGCTCCTATTTGATTGTTTTATTTACGATTTCTACGATGCGGTTTACCTGCTCTTCAATGCTTATACCGGTAGTATCTATTTCTACCGCATCCTCTGCTTTTTTCAAAGGGGAATGCTTTCTGGTGGAATCTTTCCTATCACGCTCTAGCATCTCAGCGGTTAATTCCTCCAGAGAAACTACTTCACCTTTTGCTTCCATTTCTTTTTTACGACGTCTGGCTCTCTCGTTAATATCTGCTACAAGAAAAAATTTATGATGAGCATTGGGGAAAACCACCGTACCAATATCTCTTCCTTCGAGAACCACATTCAAACCTTCTGCCATTTCTCTCTGAAATTGTACTAATTTTTCTCGCACCTCTGAAATTGCACTCACCTGGCTAACAAAATCGGTCACTTCAACTGAAGTAATCTCGGCTGAGATATCGACACCATCCATAAACAATGTCGACCCACCTTCTACAGCAAACTCTAATTTAGTATGAGTTAAAAGATGATTTAACTGGGATGGGTCTTCCATATTCACATCTTCCTGAATGCATTTCAAGGAAATACCTCTATACATTGCACCGGTATTAATGTGGATAAACCCCAGTTTTTCCGCTACATTTTTTGCAGTGGTTGATTTACCAGATCCAGCTGGCCCGTCAATTGCAATTACCATCTCGTCGAAAACTCTCTTTTAAAAAAGCCGAGTAATTTAAGTACCTTTACCTTATTAATAAAATATTTCTCTGCATTATTCATGGGAAAGTATTTATTCAAAAAACATTATCACTAAAAAGTTCGCTAGAGTTACCTTTTACTTCGGAATCCCCTCTAATAGCTTTTTAGCTTCATTTTCTTTTAATATTTGATATTTACCAGGGGAAATTTTATCAATTTCCAACCCTGCCACAGATTGACGATGTAAATGCACTACTGCTGAGCCTAAGGCTTTGAAAATTCGCTTAACTTCGTGATTCTTTCCTTCTCGAAGAACTACTTTCCAGTAAATTAAGCCCCCCTTTCTATCAAGACGCTGCAGTTCTCCCGTCGCTTTTGTACCATCTCCCAGATCAAGACCCTTAGATAAATGCCCCCTCTTATCCCTAGAGATATTTAACTTAGATGCAACAATATAGACCCGTTCTATTTGGTTCTTGGGGTGCATGAGTTTATTTGCCAATTCACCATCATTGGTAACCAATATGGCACCGGTAGTATCCCTATCTAATCGACCCACCGTAAACAGGCGGTCATCACTTGGTACTAAATCAATGACACATTTTCTACCCTGCGGATCCGATGAGGTAGAAATATACCCTTTTAATTTATTAACAAGATATACTTTCGTTTTGGGAAGAGAATTAATTGGCATTCCATTGCAAACTATAACATCATCAGCACCCACTTGATAGCCAAAATTTCTTTTTACATGACCATTAATCACAACTTTTCCTTCTTCAATAAGGGCATCACATTTACGCCTGGATGCCACTCCCGCACGAGCAAGAAATTTATTCAGTCGCATGATCGTTCTCAAATAATACAGGGTCGGGGTTATCACCCATGAGTTCAGAAAGTTCTTTAAGTTTTGGTAAATCAGCTGTGTTTTCAAGACCAAAAGATTCAAGAAATATTTGAGTTGTACCAAAGAGAAGTGGGCGACCTACTGTTTTCCCTCTGCCTTTCACGGTTATGAGTTCTCTTTCCATAAGCGTATTTACCACAGATCCACATTCAACGCCTCGAATTGATTCCACTTCAGCTTTGCTTACTGGCTGACGATATGCAATAATAGAAAGGGCTTCAAGAGCAGGCCTGGAAAGCTGCAATTTTCGGGTATTTTTAAACATGCGTTCAATGTATATATGATAATCACCATGGGATAATATTTGAAACCCTCCTCCAATTTTCTTAATAATAAGCCCTTTTCCAGATGTTTCATATTCATTACTTAATTCATCTATAATAGGAGCTAATTCAACCGTATTTTCATCTTGAATAATATGATTAAACCGAGCCTGGGTTAAGGGCTCTGGAGATGCAAAAAGCAACACTTCAACTAAGTGTTTATAATCCACTATGCCGCAGCTCTCATTAGTATTAATTCCCCAAAGGGTTCATTCTGTTCTATTGTAATTTGATTGGTACGTAACATTTCCAGTATTGCCATAAATGTCACCACAATTCGCAATCTTGTTTTCAAAATAGGTATGAGTATTGTAAAGCTTAGTCTTTTTGTAGAATTAATCTCTCCAATTAGAAAAGCTATTTGTTCATCTAACTGAATAGGATCTTCATGTAGTTCGTAGGGGTTCACATCCGGCAAACGATTAATAAGTTCTTGAAAAATAGATGATAGGGTAAAAAGGGTAACATTCTGAACGGGATTTATCTTTTTCTCAGAGCCTGCATCATAAGCCATGTCTTGTCCGAGAGGGAAATGCACTGCATGATCAGTATATATTTCCTGTAATTGTTCGCCTACTTTTTTGTATTGCTGATATTCTAACAATCGCTGTACGAGGGGGGTGCGCGGATCCTCAATCTGCTCCACATCCTCATCTGACACAGGCAACAACATTTTAGCCTTAATTTTCATCAGCAAGGAAGCCATATATACAAACTCTCCTCCCAGATCAATATTCATCATATCCATCAATTTCATATAATCTAGAAATTCCTTGGTAATATGAGCTATAGGAATATCGTAAATATTAAGTTTATCTCTCTGAATGAAAAAGAGGAGAAGATCCATCGGGCCTTCAAAATTTTCTACTTTGACTTGATAATCCATTATATTTATCGAGCCGGCTGAATAAAACCTACTTTGCGATATACCTTAGAGAGGGTCTTTCTCCCGCGATAAAATGCATTTTCAGCACCCTTTGCCAACACAGATTCTAAATAATCTTTATCTTTACTGATTTCATTATACTTTTTCTGAATGGGCTCCAAAAATTCAGCTATCACATTTCCCAAGTCTGCTTTAAAATCAGAGTACATTTTACCGGCGAACTGAGCTTCTACATCTTTTATGGAGATATCGGCAATAAGAGAATATAACTGCACCAAATTAGATATTCCCGGCCTGGCTTTATCCATTCTAACCTCAGAGCCTGAATCTGTTACCGCACGTTTAATTTTTTTCTTAACAATATCCGCTGAATCTAATATGGCAATTAGGTTGTTCAGATTTTCATCAGATTTAGACATTTTCTTTTCAGGCTCTTGTAAACTCATAATGCGTGCACCGGATTTAGGAATGCATGGCTCAGGCACTACAAATGTATCTGAATAGGTAGAATTAAATCGAATTGCTAAATCTCTTGCTAATTCTAGGTGTTGTTTCTGATCAGCTCCAACTGGCACTAGGTCAGCCTGATACAATAAAATATCTGACGCCATGAGAATAGGATAAGTGAAAAGACCAGCATTAATATTGGCAGCATGTTTTTTCGATTTATCTTTAAACTGAGTCATGCGATTTAATTCACCCATATAAGTGAGGGTACTGAGAATCCACATAAGCTCTGCATGTTGAGACACATGAGATTGAATGACAATGGTAGATTTTTCCGGATCAATTCCACAGGCAATATACTGTGCCACATAAGATAGACAACGTTGACGTAGTTCTGCAGGATTTTGTCGAACCGTTAACGCATGCATATCCACCACCAGAAAAATACTGTCATGAGTCTCCTGTAGACTCACCCAATTTTTCAGTGCGCCTAAATAGTTGCCAATACAGAGATGTCCGCTGGGCTGAATGCCGGATAGAAGGATGGGTTTTTGTTTAGTTGACATTTTTAGTTTTCTCCTGCATAAATAGATAGGGTCTCCAAGAACTCTGAAAGTGTTTTACAAATTTTTGCAGATGCAATATCATAGTAGGCTTACGAGGTATCTTTGATAAATCCATTTGAATATTCCTTAGTAATTGATTGCCTTTTTTTGTATTACAGGGGACGCAAGCAGCTACCAAATTTTCCCAACTATCTCCTCCACTTTTATTGCGGGGGATGATATGATCTATGGTCATAGGAACCGATTTTGCTCCACAATATTGACAAGTATGATTGTCCCGCTTTAAAATATTTTTACGGGATAAAACAATTTCTTTCCTACGAATTTTTGCATATTCCTTCAATTTTATTACACTTGGCAGAGGCAGGGATAAATATACAGAATGAATTATTTCATGGTAATTTTCCAGCGATTCCACCTTTTCACTCAACAGCAAAATAATTGCTCTACGTGCACCAATAACCATGAGAGGCTCATAACTCTGATTTAATACCAATACCCTTCTATTTAAAATAGCAGCCATCAGCCCACTACCTTATCAGCAATAGAATAAGTATTAATAATTGATTGGCTCAGCCACTGATTGAACCCTACATCTCCTTCATTTATAGATTCTATTTTTACTTCACCGGAACAGTGTATAATTTTACCCTCTCCCAATGAAAATGCCACATGATTTATTTTTCCATTTTCAGCAAAATATATTAGATCACCAGGCTTAGAATCCGCTACACTTATTTCACTTAACCAGGTGGTTTTAACCTGCATTCCCGTATCTCTGGCGATGGATATACCCATTGTGCTAAGAATCAGTTGAACAAATCCCGAACAATCAAATCCAAAAGCACTTTTACCACCCCAAATGTAAGGCGTTCCTAAAAGAGATTTTGCTAAATAAACAAGATCTGACCGTGAGTTTTCTGGACATGGTTTTTGGGCAGGAATTTTACCGGAAATCTCACCAGGAAGAGCAATGGTAATAAATTGCGCATTCTTATCGATTACAGGAACCTTTGTTCCGAATGATAACATTCTGCGCTTACTACCCTCATCTTTTGAAAAAGAAACTGGAATAAAACGATCTGTTAAGGTTGTCCAATGTGGGAATGATTGTATATCTTCAATAATGTAAAATATATATATCCAGCCCTGGTATCCATCCTCCTGTCGAATATGAAACCAAAGCTTTTCTTCCTCTAATATTTCCACTATTTCCCACATGAGAGCCTGGGTGACTATTTCAGAATTAAATCGAGGCTCCCTATAAATAGAAGCTACTGCTGTAGAAATAACTGCCTTTCGGCTCATCGATTTTTCACATACTCTATAAGCTTTTTGCCAATTTCCGTATTATCCATAAAGGCATCAAAAACTTCAGAGCCGGGACCCGTTGCCCAAATAGGTACAAAGTTAGCCGAATGGTAATCAGAGGTGAAGCGAATGTCTAGATTTGAATCACTAGCATCATGAACTGCCACCCCACCACATTCATGGTCAGCTGTGAGCACAACCAACACATCTGGATGACTCAATTGGTAATCTAATGTAAAATTGATAAGTTCATTCAGCGATGCCATTTCTCCTTGAATATACTCTGCGCTATTGGCATGGCCACCCCAGTCTACCTGTGATTCTTCAATCATCACAAAAAATCCATTTTGATTTTGCTCTAATTTACTGAGTGCCATTTCAGCCATTTGAGTGGTAGTGGGGTTTCGACCTTCATGAACGGTGGGCAATGACCCCTCTGCAAACAGACCTAATACTCTTTTATCTGGGTTCAGCTGCGCATCAATGGCTTCGATGAACTGCCCTCCCCTTTTCTCGTATTCTGCAATTAATTTGTCGGGCCAGAAGGTTTTGCCACCTCCCAAAATTATATCAATCTCCGTTTCAGCAAACTGCTCTGCAATCTGCCATTCTTTTTTGCGGTAATCAACATGAGCTGCAAAGGATGCTGGAGTTGCATGGGTTACGGTGGATGTTGCTACTAATCCGGTAGCCATGTTTTTCTCTTCTGCCCACTCTAACATCGTTTTAACATGCAAGGTGTCATTATCTACCCCTATAGCGCCATTATAGGTCTTTTGTCCGGATGATAAAGCAGTGCCACTGGCGGCAGAATCAGTTACCCGCTTGCAGGTAGTTGCGCACTCACCATCATTAGGGTGAGTTGCCACCAAACCCACATGGTCAAACCGTGCAGGTGCAAACTCACCATTAGCATAATATGACAAGCTATATTGCCCAATACCCGTACCATCAGCAATTATAAATATTATAGATTTAGGAACAAAGTTCTCACTCACAGATTCTTCATTAAGAGCATAATTTACATGAGGTGTAGAGGGGATAATATTGGTTTTCTTCTCCTGCAACGCCACCCCATAAATATTATAACAGCTGAATACTTGAACAATTATAAGCATTTTAATACTATTTTTCATTTGATAATCCTTAAAAATTTTCTTTTACCTACTTTTAATACCATATTTTCCCCAGGCTCAATTGTTGAATGAATATCATCCACTTTTTCTTTATCAAGTCGAACCCCTCCTTGAGAAATCATTCGTTTTCCTTCACCATTGCTGGCTACCATTCCATTTTTGACCATTATGCCAATAAGTTTTTCTGGCTCTGCCAGCTTATATTCAGGCATATCGTCAGGTTCATCTTTTTGAATGAACAATGCATCAAACTCCTTTTCAGCAGTGAGAGCAGCATCAGCATCATGATATAGGGAAACCAGCTCCCTGGCAAGTTCACGCTTTAAATCTCTAGGATTAGATGTACCATTTTCTAAATCATCCTTAATAGAAGTGAGTTTATCATTCGGCACTTCGGTTGCAAATTCAAAATAGCGCCCAATGAGTGAATCTGGTATTGACAAAGTGCGACCATAGATCTCTGAAGGCGAGTCGGTTAACCCTATATAATTATCATAAGATTTAGACATTTTCTCCACGCCGTCAGTTCCCTCTAAAATGGGTGTGGTAATTATAACCTGGGGGTTCTGACCTGCCTCTTTCTGCAAATCACGCCCCACCAGTAAATTAAACTTCTGATCCGTACCTCCTAGTTCCACATCAGACTTCAAATGCACACTATCATAGCCTTGAGCCAATGGATAGAGAAATTCATGGACAGAAATGGGTACTCCATCTTTATAACGCTTGGTAAAATCATCCCGCTCCAACATTCTAGCTACGGTGTATTTGGAAGAAAGGTTTATTACTTCAGAAAAATCCATTTTACCCAGCCAATCTGAATTATACACAATAGTTAAATTCTCATCAGATAAAATAACCGACGCCTGATCAATATAAGATTGAGCATTTTGTTTGGTTTCTGCAAGGGTTATTTGAGGCCTGGTTTTATTTCGACCAGTTGGGTCACCAATCATGGCGGTGAAATCACCAATAAGAAGGACTGCTTCATGGCCTAAATCTTGAAAGTGACGCAATTTTCTTAAAACCACTCCGTGACCAATATGCAAATCTGGCCGGCTGGGGTCGCAACCAAATTTTACTTGAAGTGGAATACCCGTTTCAAGCGACTTTGCTAATTTCTTCTCTAATTCATCAATGGGGATAACTTCATCCGTTCCCCTTATAATTAACTCTAATTGTTCTTTTACTGGTGCAAATTTACTCATATTAATTATTATAATCTTTCATGGCCCTGTCAACCTGCCGTTTCACATCTTTCTCCATTTTGGTTTTGCGCTTATCCCACATTTTTTTGCCTTGGGCTAAGCCAAATTCAACCTTCACCCGCCCGCCTTTCAAATACATAGAGAGTGGTATCAAGGTTTTCCCCTTCTCATCCACCATTTTTCGAAGATCTAATAGTTCTTTTTTATGGAGCAACAGCTTTCGATCACGAACGGGAGTATGGGTAGAATAACCTTCATTAGAATATTTACCAATATGCATCCCGATTACAAAAAGCTCATTGTCAATAAAACGAACATAAGCCTCTTTTATATTCGCTTTGCCTTCCCGAATAGCCTTGACTTCTGACCCATAGAGGACAATACCACCCTCGTATTTATCGAGTATATGATATTCATGCCATGCCTTTCGGTTGGTTACTATAACTTTGACGCTCATTTTTATTTACTATTGCCCCTGCGATTTCGCCCATGATTAAGGGTATAAAATTAGAGGTTTAACCTGCGCATGGACAAGAGCGATTTAGTGTTATTTAGAACAGAGTTGAAATGAGCATATCAGCATAATGTAAAGCTTTAATATGGATAGTATAACTATCTGTATTATATCAATATTATCCTAATTTATGAGAGCCGCATATAGTTGGGTGAATTATTTCAGGATGCTTGTAGTATAGAAGGCAGCTGTTGAAGAAAAAATCTATTTTCCTCTTCAGTTCCAATCGTTACCCGAATGCAGTTTGGCAGTCCCCAGCCTCTTAAATGCCTGAGTATAATACCGTTATGGAGCATTGTATCACAAAATGAGGCTGCCTCTTCTTCATTCTCAAATACCAACGTAAGGAAGTTTGCAGAAGAGGGAATATAATCTAATTCCAGCTCTTTAAATACCATTTCCATATTTTCCATTCCTTCTCTGCAGGATGCAATTGTATTTTCAATATGCGCTGAATCATCTAAAGCTGCTGTAGCTGCAACCTGTGCGGGCCAGGAGGGTTCAAAAGGAAGTTTTACCTTATTTAAGTTTTCAATTAAATCTTCATGGGCAAATCCATAACCTACCCTGAAACCAGCTAGCCCATGAGCTTTAGAAAAAGTACGGAGGGTAATAACATTGTCATAGCGGTAATGCATAGAATCTGGGTAGTCTGATAAATGGCATGCATACTCAAAATATGCTTCATCTAAAAGTACCAGAACACGCTCTGGCACCTGAGCCATAAAAGCATCAAATTCTGATTTAGGGAAATAGGTACCTGTGGGATTATCTGGGTTCGCAAGATAGATAATCTTAGTATAGTCATTAATCTGTTCGGCAATTGCTGTCAAATCATGATGGTAATTTTTTAATGGTACCCAATTGGTATGAATGCCGCTGGAATTTGCCAGCACTCGAAAGCCTATAAATGAATTATCTGCAGCAATTATTTCATCGCCCTGACGCAGAAAAGTACGCATAATAGCAGACATAACCCCTTCACTTCCCCCCCCTACCACAACATTTTCAATTTTCAGATTAAAACACCCAGCTAATTTTTCCCTTAGAATAATTGCAGAAGCATCTGGATAGCGAAAACTATCTGTTAAAGCTAACTGTACCGCATCTAATGCTTTTGGCGATGGGCCATAAGGGTTTTCGTTAGATGCCAATTTAATGATATGTTTTAAGCCTAGTTCCCTGCGCACATCTTCAATGGGCCGGCCTGGCTTATATGATTGGAGCTGTCTAATATGTTTTGGTACTAATGGCATAAATCACTATCCTTAATTTCTATTTGAGTTTCTGATATTTTTAATAAAAGTGCGAGCAAATTTAGTTTGAATGGTATATACCCACTTACTAATTTGTCAGCCTTATTAAATGACTAAATAATGTATAATGGATAAAGAAAGAAAAAAACAGTTACGGGGAATATTATTCCAACATTTGGATGGAATTACTTTATGTTCTACTATAGCTACTTTTTATAATAAAGGAGTCACAGAATTTATTCTGAAAAATAAAACCTTTAGCATTCAGGAGATTTTAAGCAAATATGAATGTAACGCAGGTTATATGAATGTTTCACTGCGACTTTTAGCCTCTCAAGGCTGGTTAAAACGAGAAATAATTGAGGATGGTGAAGATATTGAATTTGAGTTAACAGATAGAGGAAATATTGGACTTTCTCATGCTGCCCATTATGATGCATTTAATAAATTTATCCCCTATCTTATTAATATTGACAAATATCTTTTTGACCCAGATACAGAGAATATTCAAGATAAATTTAACGAGCTTCTGGCTTCTCTTCATGCCTTAAATTCAAAGGGGCATTCACCTGGAACCATTGAATGGGATGTTTCCAAACATCTTGAGGGGTTGTTGGTGGGTCCAATTTTGGTAGCTCTGGGCATGAGTGATTTCTTTCTAAGCAGTTTAGAAAATGAAGGTGAAATCAATGTAGAGAATATGGGAAAAACGTTGCCTATACTAGATTCCATTTTAACATTATTTATTAATTTGAACTGGATCGAAATAAAAAATAATAAACAATATTTTTCCGAAGAGGGTTTATTTTTTATTAAACGTTCAACTGCATACGGAGTCACCGTCTCTTACCTCCCCACATTTAACCAAATGCCTGAGCTGCTATTTGGCAATCCAAACATTCTGTGGAAGCGAAATCCTAACGGTTTAGAAACCCATGTGAATCGACGTATGAATGTCTGGGGAAGCGGCGGAGCCCACTCCCTCTATTTCAGG
>Ga0208278_1000643_pt1 | contig 18382 bp, 12 predicted proteins | sample ETN01SmetaG_FD_185794 | JGI IMG/M metagenome (GOLD analysis project Ga0208278, IMG submission 185794) | Marine microbial and viral communities from oxygen minimum zone, Eastern Pacific Ocean - ETNP2014F12-01SV259 (SPAdes) (version 2) | ecosystem: Environmental > Aquatic > Marine > Oceanic ...
ATAAAAAGTTTTCTTAGTTTTTCAGGAACTCCGTCAAACGTCTTGGGATAAAAACGGCTGAAGGAGTCCCATGTAATTGACCCTGGGAAGGAGTTTACCCCTGCCCCGGAGTGTTATTATTCCGGGACAGACGGATTCGTTCCTTCATCCAGGCCTCCAGCTCAGACTCCAACCAGGCCACCGATCCCGAACTGATCTGGATTTGCTTTGGAAACTCTCCCTGGTTGATGAGTCTATAAATTTGTGAACGCCCAAAACCGGTGAATTTTATAACTTCCGGCAGGCGCATTAGGTTCTCTTTCATGGTATCTCCTGGGGTTGATGTGGTTTCATTTGGTCCTATCATCAATGTCCGTGTCCCTGATAAAAAAATCCAATAAATTGGGGGTTCAGCCCCATGCTATGGAAACAAACATAATTGAAAGCAGATAGGGGTTCCTGCTATACCAATTACTCGTTCTCCAACCTGCTGCTTGAAATTCGCTCATCCACCCACTGCTGAATTTCAGATGACAACCAACCGACAGCCCGGGAACCCAAATTTACTTGTCTTGGAAAAGCACCTTCGGACATACGAAGGTATATTGTTGATCGGGAAAGGCCTGTGATGGCCTTTACGTTGGGAAGTCTTAGGATGTGTTGTTCCACAATGTGCTCCTTTGAGAAGGTCAAAAGAACCCCTGAGAGGGTCAGGGATCATCATGGAAAAATGATATCAGAACAAAGTTACTCTCCTGTTACTGGAGTAACGGTAATTTTTCTAAGTTGCGAAAGTTTCTTCTTAAACGTTGAAACCAGTAGGGTTTGGATGGGAGATGAGTAGCCATCGATATAAAGACTGATGCCTTCTTTCATGGACTCATCAGGCGCGAGAATTTCTGAAAGTACTATTTTTTGACCTTCTCCAGTATGGTTTTTCAAATCACGGAGAACCTGATGCCAGTTAAGGCTTTTACCAGTGGATTTTCTCAATTTCACTGTTTTCATGATGATCTTATCCAATTCACTCATTTTGATCTCAATGGGTTCCCGATTGATAGCTCTTTTTCTTTTCTTTTCATCTTTTAAAGAGAGGACTTTTTGAACATTAAACAAGAAGACAATGAACTGGTCCTCCAGTGTTCCAACCAAAATGGAAGGATAATCGACCTCATATTCGTTCTCTGCAAAACCCAAATAATAGTCCTCATTTTCTACTGCATTCAGTACCCACTGTTCATAGGTCCATTTTTTCCCATTTCCTTCGTTAAGGTTTTTTAAGAGCCACTCAATCCATTCTCTCTTCTTCCCCTTTTCTCTAACCTCAGGCTCGATCTTGTTATAAGAATCCCTGTCCCATACCACTGGATATGGAAGACGTACGTGGCCTTTCCAGGCTTTCTTTTCCCTAGCTTTAATTAAATCATTGAATTCAGATTTTAATGACTTTATCTCCTGATCAACCCATGCTTTAAAAATATCCATCCTTTTAGTCATTAATGAGCTTCTTTCCTCGTCACCCCCTAAATGGCTATATATGTAATCCATATCGGCATAGTTTAATTTAGCGTTAAGCTCATCAAGTCGGTCTACGGGATCCTCGATTTCTTTTGCAGCAGCTTTGTACTCTTCAAAATTCCATTCCTTAAGTGAAAACATATTTCCCTTCAATCAACACTTATTTCATCAAGATAATCTGCCCACCACTGCAGTACTTTTCTTCGTTCATCCAGATACTCGGCACGGTTATAAGCAGCCCTGACTTTGTTGCCTTCCTGGTGAGACAAAAGCTTCTCAATGACATCTTCCCTGAAACCTTTTTCATTAAGTATGGTTGATGCTGTAGCCCTGAAGCCATGAACGGTTGCCCTTCCGTGATAACCCATTCGATACATCGAATAGAGCATGGTGTTTTCACTCATCGGCTTTTTAGGGTTGTTGAGCTGATGAAACACATAATGCTCCCCCTGTGTGAATTTCCTGACCTCTGCCATAACGGACAAAGCCTGTCTGGAAAGAGGTACCATATGATCACGCTCCATTTTCATCCGTTCTCCAGGGATTCGCCATACCGCAGTATCTGAATCCAGTTCAAACTCCCTCCAAGTCGCATAGCGTATCTCTGTGGTCCTGGCTAGAGTCAAAAGAACCATCCTTAGGCCGAGTTTCGTAATCATCGCCCCGTCGTATTGGTTAATTCTTTTGAAAAATTTAGGCAAGTCAGATTCTTCAAGGGCTTTTTGCTTATTCCTCTTAGGGGTTACCAGGGTGCCTTTAAGGTTTGAAGCAGGATTATGATCGCAACGTTTACTTAAATTGGCATAGCGGAAGATCGCATCCAGCTTTTGTCGTGCACGATGGGCTGCCTCAAACTTACCCTGATCCTCAATTTTCTTCAAAACAGCCAGTAATTCTGTAGAGTCGATTTCTGCAATTGGACGATTACCTAGGTCTGGAAGCACGTGTATCTCAAGTGCCCGCTGGACATCATGTGAATGGGCTTCCTTCCATTCTTTTTTCTTCATTGCAAGCCACTCCTCGGTAATGGAGCCGAAAGTATTACAGTTTTGAATTTTCTGGTTCAGCTTCTGGCTCTTCTTAACACCTGATGGGTCTTTCCCGTCTTTGAGAATCAATTTGGCTTCATTCCTCATTTCCCTGGCTTCGGAGAGGCTCACTTCCGGCCAAACCCCAAAGGCCAGGGTCTTCTCCTTACCTGAGAACTGATACTTCATTCTCCAGTACTTGCTGCCATTAGGATGAAGCAGAAGGAAAAGTCCCTTCCCATCGGTCATCTTCTTCTGTTTAGGACCACAAGTACTTTTTCGGATGCCTAGTTCGGTGAGCCTGTCGGAGGGCATGGATATCTCCTATATTGGGGTACATGGGGTGGGTTGATTTATTTGTACCCCGTATTATACCCCGAAATGTTGGTTGGAATCAATAGAACTTCAATAGACATGTCTGGACATCAAATCCATATTACCATTGTAAATAAAGGGATTGTAAGAATTTCAGAGAAAGCTTAGGAAGGTATTGAACATGCAAGTGGCGGAGGGAGAGGGATTCGAACCCCCGATGACCGTGAGGCCATAACGGATTTCAAGTCCGCCGGTTTCAACCACTCACCCATCCCTCCGGAAGGACAAACATTTTTGGAAGGTTTTCCAGGAGGTCTCAAGCCATTTCGCCGTTCTGTTCGATTGGAAGAAGGGTTTGCTGGTAGACGTCGAGGGTTTTTTCCAGCATTTTGCGGGGGCCGAAACGGGTTTCAGCATCACTTCTTGCACCTTGGGAGAGTGGCACGAGATTGTTCAGCATCCGGGCCATGGCTTCTTTCAAGGATCGAGCGTTAGGTTCTGCAGCAAGGGTACCGTTGACTCCCTCAAGGATGATTTCAGGAAGACAACCTGTGGGCATGGCTGCCACAGGGGTGCCGACCGAGAAAAATTCAACAGCAACACGGCAGATTACCTCAGAGTCGATTGAACTGACCACTCCTCCATCAGCGAAAGCCATCAAGGAGCGAATGTCCTCACGTTCCGCATCAAAACGTACCTTTTCCATTAGGCCCAGTTCTTTCAACTGGTTTTGGAGTTGGAGCATTTCGGGAAGTTCATCAGGAGTATCGCGGTAAAGAATCAGTAATGTGGTCAGTGGAAAATCCTGCAGCAACTGCTGAAAACTCTCTGCAAGGATCAAGTGACCCTTTTCTTGTCGGATTCTGCCCACCACCGCGAGGATCTTATGATTTTCAGGAATACTGAATTCAGTCCGGTATTCATTCAATGCTTCCGCAGGAGGGATCACCGGGAGGTCGATGGGATAGTGAATGACGTGCAAGGAATCTCTGGAAATTGGAATACCTGCGAGGTCCCGTTCTGCAACGATTTTTCCTGGAACAATGATTGCGTCTGTCCAATCACGATGCAGGACACGGTTCGGCCAATGTGGCCTGACCTTTCTTGATGCTCCCCGTGTGCGAATCAAACGAAAGGAAGCAAGTGATTTTCTGGCCAGGGCATAAATCGGAAAACCCTCGGAGCGGTGAGGATTGACGATCTCGATTTTTTCCTTTTTGAGAAACCCTTTGAGTTGAAAATAGGAATTCAGAAGTTTGAAAGGATTATGGGTATTGAGATCCGGTTCCACCATCACTTCCAATCCCATTAAACGGAGCTTTTTTTCGTTATCGCTACCAGGGCGTGTGAGCACAAAGACGCGGTGTCCCTCCTCCTTCAGCAATCTTGCGGTCACAGCTGCATAGGCAGCTTCCGCATTCCACCAGTGCACGTTACTGCCAATGAGGATGTTCACTTTGGGTTGGGGGAAGGATTTCGGGAGAGCCGTCCCGCAGATTGGCCTGGTTCAGAACCTGGCATTGCCTGGAACCCGGGGAAAGGGGATCACGTCCCGGATGTTTTTCATTCCAGTCACGAACTGGACCAGCCTTTCCAGTCCTAATCCGAAGCCCGAATGAGGGGCGGTTCCAAAGCGTCTCAGTTCCAGATACCATTGGTATATTTCTTCGGAAAGCCCTTTTTTACGCATCAACTGAAGAAGCTGATCTCCATCTTCCTCACGCTGGGAACCTCCGACGATTTCCCCAAGGCGTGGGAAGAGGACGTCCATCGCGGCGACGGTCCGATCATCCGGGTTTTGCTTCATGTAGAAGGCTTTGATCTCTTTTGGGTAATCGATCAGGTTCAACGGTCCTCCGATGTGTTCCTCACTCAGGTAGCGTTCATGTTCGGACTGGAGGTCACAGCCCCATTCCACAGGGAATTCAAAACTTTTTCCGGAGCGTTTGAGGATTTCTACGGCTTCTGTGTAGGTCAGAGTTTCGAAGGGGGTTTTACAAATGTGCTCAAGCCCAGAAATGAGTTCCGGGTCATACATTTTCTGGAGGAAGGCTAAATCCTCTTCGTGCTTTTCAAGGCAATCCCTGAGCAGGGTCCGAAGGAATTCCTCGGTCAGAGTCAGCATTCCGCGAAGGTCCATGAAGGCCATTTCCGGTTCGATCATCCAGAACTCTGCAAGGTGCCTAGCCGTGTTCGAATTCTCTGCCCGAAAGGTTGGACCGAAGGTATAGACGTTGGTGAAGGCCAGTGCAAAAACCTCAGCACCCAGTTGCCCGGAGACGGTCAGGCTGACATCGGTACCAAAAAAATCTTGGCTGTAATCGACACTTCCTTTTTTGGTTTTTGGAAGCTGTTCCAGATCAAGGGAAGTAACATGAAACATTTCTCCTGCACCCTCGGCATCATTCGCAGTGATGATCGGGGTATGGACGTAGAGAAATCCTCTTTCCTGGAAAAAATTGTGGATCGCCTGACTGAGCGTATTGCGGATGCGGAACACTGCTCCAAGGGTGTTGGTCCTTGGGCGGAGGTGGGCGATGTCCCTGAGAAATTCCAGAGTATGCCCTTTTTTCTGAAGAGGGTATTCTTCACCTGGTGCCGTGCCCCGGATCAAAACCTGGCTGGCCTGTAGCTCCCAATCCTGTCCCCTTCCTTGGGATTCGACCAGAACCCCCCAGACTTCCAAGGCGGCACCGGTATTGAGTTTGGAAATGTCCTCATAGTTTTCCAGTTTCTCATCTGCAACGATCTGTAGTCCTGAAAGGTTACTGCCATCGTTCAGCTGGATGAAACTGAACCCTTTTGATCCTCGGCGAGTGCGTACCCAACCCTTGAGATGGATCGCATCATTCAGTTGATTACGGCTGAGATCTGCAATGCGATGGGTTTCCTGAGTCTTTGAAGTCATTTCAGGCTGCCTTTTTGGAAATGGGACCACGAATGGAGTTTTGTTTTGGGTTATTCATCTTTGCTGGCTGAGAAGGTGATTTTCATAACCATCATTATGACTGAAGATGGGATGGCTGAAAAGACCCGGATCAAGTTTTTACCAATGAGAATCCGGTAAATTACCGGTTTAGGAATACCAATCTGGTAAGAGAAACAATGAAGATTGGTAGAATGTCAAATATAGGTCAGACCTGCCCGCGGACAGCTTTTGCAATTTCGATTTCGGCGTTTTCCACAAGTTCCGAAAGCTCATCCATCGTGATCACCATGTTCTTCCGGTCGGGCATGATGGCAAACAGGTATTTGACATATTCTGGAATCATCGACAGATAGTTTCTATTGCGGTCAAGCTTGATTTGACGCACCAGGAAGTGCTCCATCTGCTCCATCGACATGTTGCGGAAGACGTTGATGAACTGGGTGGAAAATTGTTCCAGTTCCTTACTTACATCAATCGGATAGAAAGACTTGAATCGACTCCGTCCTCCGGCGAGACGGGTAAAAATGATCATTGCCAGACAGACGAAAATCCCCTCGATCCAGTCCAATCCCCAGATGTCCATGTAACCGATCAGAAAATAAACTGCTCCCAGGATCGAACCGATCAGTTGAAGCGTCATGCGGATTTTCTCAACCGCCAGGAATTTGTAATTGTAACGCTTTTCATGGATGAAGAGTGCCAGTCCCTCGACATAAGGTTCCTGGGCAAGGATCAGTTCCTCGGCTGATGCGAGCTGGTTCTCAAGTTCTAGTTCGAGCTGCTTCTTCTTTTCCAGAGCACGCTGGTTCATCACGTCCTGCACGACATAGCGTCTGCTCTGACTCATCCGTTCTTTGAGTTGGGCGACGTGTTCGTAAGGATTTTCCTCGCCCAGGGACTTGGCTTTGAATTCCGAACGTGTAGACAGATAATCGATCACATCGTCATAAAGCTTCGCCATGTTCGGCAAGGTGATGCCGCCTTCATCCTCATCCTTCTGTGCCTGTGCATCGAGCTCCATCTCCTTTCGTACCACATGGGAGTAGAGTTCTGCAGCGGTGTCGGTGAGTTTAGGATTGAGTTCGACCATCTTGATGAAGGTTTTCGCTATGATCGTTGTGAAGGCGGAAAATTTTCGGTCCTTCAGTTCGACATCAGGCTTCTCCATGCCGTAGTAGCTCTGGATCATCTTATCCAACATGGTATGCATGTAAGTGTCATAATCCTTGTTGTGGGCGGCGGCGGAAACCATGCCTGACCAGGCTAGGGCAGCGTACTTGTCAGTGGTATGACTTTCGTGAAGCATTTCCATGGCGTCCAGGAAATAATTCACTTTGCTCGGAAAGGTTGTTTCGTAGATGTACTTGGTCACTTCGGTGGCACCCACAGTCGGGTCCATCTCACGCTGGAGGATGATTCCGATGCGCGATGCCATCTGGTCTACGAAATTATCCGGAACCTCTTCTAGTTCTTCTTCCAGTTCTAGGGCTTCAGCGACTTCTTCTTCTGACATCACAAACTTATGATTGAGATTTCATTCAGGATCAAAGCAATTTCAGATCCTGACACTTGTCAAGAGGACGGCCTGGATTGAACTCATTCTACATTTCCAGAAGGTCAGCTTACGGAATTGCGCCAGTCGATGCGGTTCCCGATTTCTTCTTCGAGCAGTCCCAAAAAGGCTTCGAATCCAAGCATGCTGCGTTCTTTGGTACCATGACGCTGCCAGGTTACTGAGCCCTCGGAGGTTTCCTGCTCCCCGAGGATGAGCAAGTTCGGGACCTTTGAGATCGCTCCGTTGCGGATCTTTTTCCCAAAGGAGTCCGAGGAAAGATCGTTTTGTGTTCGGATGAAGCGTGATTTCAGTTCCTTCTCCAGTTTTTCTGCATAACCAAAAAATGCGGAAGCCACCGGAATGATGCGTACCTGAACCGGGGCCAGCCAGCTTGGGAATACTCCACCATAATGTTCGATGAGGAAGGCACAGAATCGCTCATGGGTTCCTAAAGGTGCACGATGAATGATCATCGGTGTCTGTTCCGCAGAATCCTGGTCGCGGTAGGTCAAACCAAAGCGGTCCGCCATCACCAGATCGAGCTGGTTGGTGGATGCTGATTCTTCTCGTCCAATAACGTTGCTCACTTGAAAATCAATTTTCGGACCATAAAAGGCTGCTTCTCCACGGACCGATTCATAGGGAACACCAACTTCGTCCATGGCTTCTATGACGAGGGCCTCGGCACGGGCCCAAATTTCAGGTTGGTTGACGTATTTGGCTCCGTCGGATTCTGACAATGAAAGCCGCATCCAGAAATTGTCCAGACCGAACAATTCATAATAACGCAAGTGAAGCTGTATCACTCGGATGAACTCTTCTTTCACCTGTTCGGCGGTACAGTAGATATGGGCGTCATTCATCGTCAAGCCACGGACCCGCAACAGTCCTGCCAGTTCACCAGACTGTTCATAACGGTAACAGGTCCCATATTCTGCGAGACGCAGAGGAAGGTCACGATAACTCCTGGGCTGGGCGCGGTAGATCAGGTGATGGTGGGGACAGTTCATCGGTTTGAGGAACATTTTTTCCCCATCGACTTCCATTGGAGGGAACATGCTTTCGGCGTAATAGGGAAGGTGTCCCGAGGTGTGGTAAAGGTTTTCGCGGGTGATGTGAGGAGTTGAAACCCTATCATATCCGTCCAGGAATTCCTGCTCCTTGGCCAGTTTTTCCAGTTCTTCACGGATGATTGTGCCGTTGGGCAACCAGAGTGGGAGGCCTTTGCCGACTTCCTCATCAATCACGAAATAATGCTGATCGACATTCAGTTTGCGATGGTCGCGTTCCTGCGCCAGTCTTCTTTTTTCTTTGAAAGACTGCAGTTCCTCCTTCGATTCGAAGGCCAGGCCGTAGACTCTTTGAAGCATTTTGTTCTTCTCCGAGCCTTTCCAGTACGCCCCGGCCAGGCTGTCCAGAGAAAAACAGTTTTTGGGGATCTCGTTGGTGGAATCAACATGAGGACCTTCGCAAAGATCCCAGAAAGGGCCGTTGCGATAAAGCGTCAGCACCTCCCCCCCTTGATCAAGGTCATTGACCTGTTCGATCTTGAAGTCTTGCCCGATTTCAGCGAGCTTTTTTCTCATCTCTTCCCCGTTGAGTTCTTCACGTTCGAAAGTCTGTCGGGATTTGATGATTTTTTTCATCCGCTTTTCTAAACCTGGCAAGTCTTCTGGAGAGAGAGGCTGATCCAGGTCAAAATCATAATAGAATCCATTCTCAACTGGTGGGCCAAACCCGAGTTTGGCTGCAGGCCGGATCTCCAGTACTGCCTGGGCCAACACGTGTGCTAGGGAATGGCGGATACGGTAGAGTTGAGAATCTTCTGCTTTATTCATCGGTTGTCATGTATTCCTGAAGGGTGTACCTGAAAAAATAGCCGAGTGCTCAAGGAACTCGGATTATGCGACAGGCGTTTGCGGGTTGGAGTCAGAAGTCATGTTTTCGTTGATCACCAACGGTTGTTCAGGGAGGGTTTGGGGGATCAGGGGGGAACTCTCCAATGCATGCTCCAGTGCATCATCGATTCTAAGCACAGAGATGATTTTAAGGTCTTCCAAGATTTCTTTCGGGATTTCCTCGAGGTCTTTTTCGTTGTCTTCCGGAATGATGACTTGTGTCAGGTTTCCTCTCCGTGCAGCCAGCAGTTTCTCTTTGAGTCCTCCGATTTCAGTGACCTGTCCTCGGAGGGTGATTTCTCCCGTCATCGCCACTTCATTTTTCACAGGGTTCTTGGTGAAGGCACTGATGATCGAGATCATTAGTGGAAGACCAGCAGAAGGGCCGTCCTTGGGAATTGCTCCGTCAGGGATGTGGATGTGGAGGTCCGACTTGGCAAATAATTCTTCATCGATTCCAAGCAGTTGATTGTTGCTACGCACAAAGGAATAGGCTGCCTTAGCGGATTCCTGCATGACTTCCCCGAGTTTGCCGGTGAGTACGGTTTTTCCGCTGCCGGGCATCAGGCCTGCTTCAATCAGCATCAGTTCTCCGCCCATTTGAGTTACGCCAAGTCCCATGGCAATTCCAACTTCGTTGTGATCTGCTTTGTAATCACGTTGATGGGCAGGCACTCCGAGTAGATCCTTGACCATTTTTGGAGTAACGGTGATTCTCCGGTCCTTTCCGGTCCGCACCAGCTTGGTGACCACTTTACGGCATACCTTTCCTATTTCACGTTCTAGGTTTCTCACCCCGGCTTCCCGGGTATAACCCATGATGACTTCCTTAAGTGCCTCTTCCTTGAAACGGATCCAATTTTCTTTGAGACCATGGCTTTTTGCTTGTCTTGGAACCAGAAAACGACGTGCAATTTCTTGCTTTTCCAGCTCGGTGTAGCCTGAAAGAGGAATTTGCTCCATGCGGTCCAGGAGAGGACTCGAAATGCTTTGGGTTGTATTGGCGGTGCAGATGAATAGCACACTGGAAAGATCCCATTCCACCTCAAGGTAGTGGTCCATGAAGGTGTTGTTCTGTTCTGGGTCGAGCACTTCTAGCATCGCTGCGGAAGGATCGCTGAGGGCGCTTTGGTAGAGCTTGTCGATTTCATCAATCAGCAGCACCGGATTTCGGCTCTTGGCTTTGCGGATGGACTGGATGATTTTTCCGGGCAGGGCACCGATGTAGGTGCGTCGATGTCCCCGGATTTCTGCTTCATCCCTGACTCCGCCCAAGCTGATACGGACAAATTTACGGTCCAGCGCGCCAGCAATGGACTGGGCGAGGGAGGTTTTCCCAACTCCAGGAGGACCTGTCAGGCAAAGAATCGGTCCCTTCAGCGATTTTTTAAGCGATGCCACTGCCAGGTATTCCACAATCCTTTCCTTGACCTTTTCCAGACCATAGTGGTCTTCATCGAGAATCTTTTGGGCCCGTTTCAGATCGAAATTATCTTCGGTGCTATTTTCCCAAGGCATTGCAACCAGCCACTCGAGGTAGTTGCGAATCACGTTGGCTTCTGCGGAAAGAGGTGACATCATTTTTAGTTTTTTGACCTCTTTTTCTGCCGATTCCTGGACTTCGGAAGGCATCTTGGCTTCTTTCACCTTGCGGGCCAGTTCATCGACCTCCCCTTTAGGATCATCCATCTGACCCAATTCTTTCTGAATCGATTTCAGTTGATCCTGCAGGTAGTCATCCTTCTGGCTGCTGCTCATCTGCTCCTTGACCTGCTTTTTTAGTTGGTTCTCAAGTTTTGAGATCTTCTTTTCTTCTTCCATGATCTCGATCAGGGTCTCGAGCCGCAGCACCGGCCGGATTTCCTCAAGCAGGTTTTGTTTCAAATCCCGATCGATTTCCATCATCGAGGAAAGCCGATCTGCAAGCGACTGTGGTTCGGTTTCTTCGATGTTTTTCAGGACCTCCTCACGGGTTTTCGATTTCTTTTTCTTGAAGTGCTCCCTGGCCAGTGCACGGGCTTTGGTAGAGAGATCGGCCAATTTTTCACGATCTTTCTCGGTTTCTTTGGGTTCCATCACCTCGATCCTTGCCGAATAATCTTTTTCACTGAGCATTGATTCGAGGATTCGTGCACGGTGCTGTCCCTCGAAAAGGGCCTTCACTGTTCCATTCGGAAGACGCATTACTTGGAGGATCCGTCCAAGCACGCCTACCTCGAAGAGGTCTTCATCTTTTGGTTCTTCCACAGAAGAGACACGTTGAGCAACGACAATGATCTGTCGGTCTCCTGAGAGAGCTTTGTCGAGTGCTTCCATCGAACTCTTGCGGCCCACAAAAAAAGGAGTGGTGGAACCCGGATAGATGATTTCTTCTCGCATTGGAAGAAGTGGAACGGTGAGGTTTTTTGCAGATAGACGCATAACAGTTCTGTTTCTGGGTGCTAATGGGTGCTTTCCGTCTTCAAATCGGAAAGGACTCCCTTTTCATTGACGCTTGGCAGCACCATGTTTTCTGGAGTTGTGGAGGGACTCTTTTTGCCTGGATTTTCAAAATTCAGAGTAACATAGAAAAAGAGCATTTCCAACACGAGGAGAATGCCTATCAGCCATTCAAAATGGCTACCATAAAAGATACCTGCCAGCAGGGCCCCGCTGAAATGACCCATGAATTGAAAAAGATTGTATACCCCTGTTGCCGTTCCTTTGGTTTCGGGAGTGGTCAATCGGGAAACCAGTGAGGGCAGGATCGGTTCAAAAACGTTGAACCCCATGAAAAAGAGAAAAACTCCTGGAAGAAACCAGTTCAATGAATCGTTTTTCCAACCAATCCCAAGTAAGATGCCGGATCCCAGGAGCAGCAGAATTCCTGTCAGCATCACCTCCCGGAAACGGTTACGTGATTCCGCAATAATGGCAGCAGGGACCATTGCAACACCACCCAGTAGAAGCATTGGCAGATAAACCTTCCAAAGTTCGGCCTGGATAATCCCATGCTTTAAGGCCATCAACGGTACCAGAAAAAAAACCATCGAAAGCCCTGTACCGCAGATGAATCCTCCCAAATTGATGGTTCTCAGTGGCTGAAGGCTGAGGACGGTGTGCAGCATCTTGGTTGCTGTTTCAGGTTCCACCAGTTTCTTCGCATACCGGCCTTCAGGAATTCCCTTGAGGAGGATCCCCATACTCAGCATTGTGATTGCCGAAATCAGCCAGAACAGTCCCTCCAGACCATAGGCCTGGGAAAGAAAAGGAGCAGAAAGGATGGCAATGCCGAAGGAAATCCCGATGCTTCCTCCCAGAAAGGCATTAGCCCGTGTCCGTACCTCAGGTCGGGTTAAATCAGCAATCAGAGCAAAGATCGCAGAACTCACTGCACCTGCTCCCTGCAGAAAACGTGCGGCAATCATCCAGTAGACTGAGTCGGAGACCGCGGCCAAAACGCTTCCCATGACAAAAATCAGTAGTCCACCCATGATTACCGGTTTACGTCCTATTCGGTCACTGAGCATGCCGTAGGGGACCTGCAAAAGCCCCTGGGTCACACCATAGGCCCCAAAGGCGATGCCTACCAATAACGGGGAAGCCTGTTCGAGTTCCATGGCCAGCGCACTAAAGACAGGAAGGACCAGGAAAAGCCCGTACATGCGGAAAAAAAGAATCCCGCCCAGGCCGATGATGCTTTTCTTTTCATCGGAAGTGAACAAGCTCCGGGAGCCGACTCCAGGTTTCATTAATATTCAGTGTTTTTAAAGTAGGAACAGTCTGCAGATTGAGGATTTGTTCCCGCTGGAATCCAGCAGGAAAGATCAAAGTTGAGTTGAATCAGGGTCCTGAAAACTGATGAAGCATGAGGTAAACCACTACCCCGGTTATGGAAACATAAAGCCAGAACGGCAAAGTGTATCGTGCCACCTTTGGGTGCAAAGTAAGCTTGCCGCTGAGCGCGAAATAGAGCGTGATCAGGATCAAAGGCAGCATCACGGCAGAAAGCACCACATGGCTGATTAGGATGAAAAAATAAACGGGTCGGATCCATCCTTCGCCAAGAAACGGGGTATCCCCATGAAATGTATGATAAATGAGGTAACTGACCAGAAAAGCGGTAGAGAATCCGAGTGCACTGAGCATTAATTTCTTGTGAAGCTCGCGGTTCTTTTTACGTATGGTGGCATAACCGGCGATCAGGCAGAGGGCGCTGAGGGTATTCAGCAGAGCATTCAGGGGTGGCAGAAAACCCACATCCAAACCTGCTTCGCTACTGACAGGTTCATGCAGATAAAGTAGCCAGATCAAGAAGATGAAGATGACGACACTGATTAAAACCGTCGTTCCAACTGCTGTTCGGTTCGAGATTGCTTGGCTCATGCTGGAATTTTTTCGTAGTTGGAATCGACCCTTTCAGATTTCTGAGGAAGATGGATCAACCGCGGATCCTGGACTTGTTCCTGTTTGGGGTGCATCGAACGAACTAACGCATAGCTCAAAACTCCAATCATGGTGGCGAGGAGTGCTGTGTGAAGGGAGGATAATGGGATGGGAACCCTCAACACGGCATTGGCAACGCCAATAAGCGTCTCGAGGGGGATCAGAACCATGATCCACCAGCCGGATTTTCTCAATGCTGGAAGCGGATTCTGGATGAGCCAGGACCACGCCATAAATATCAGCATCGTCCCTCCACCTATGGCAATCAGTCGGTGGAGCATGTTCACCCATTCATTGGCAAAAAAGGGTAAAAAACGGCCCTGTAATTCTTCTGGAGCCTCAGGCAATTTCGTTGCTCCTAATTCCATACCGCTTAATCCAAAGGATAAAGAAGCTCCTTCATGACAGCCAGGGAAAGCTTCGCAGGCATAACCTGAATAAGTTGAACTATTGTATCCTCCTGAAGCTGCAATGATGAACAAGATGGCCAACATCCAAACTGTTTTTTTTGCTGTTAAGGGGATTTGTATGGAACTTGTGCTGTCTTCTTTTTTGGGTTTTTGTGATTGAGGATTCCAGGTAATCCAGCTCAGGTATACCAGCACTGCAAACAGCAGATTCCCTCCAATCAGGTGGAAGGTGACCACGGGTGGCCACAGTACCATCGTCACTGTAAGGGCTCCCAGGATTCCTTGAACGATGATTAAGATTAGACAACTTGCTGAAAGCCTGCGAAAGGGGCGTAAAGCTTCTTTGCGAAAACTAAGAATTGTCATTATCAGAATCAGCAGTCCAAGTAGAGAGGCAAAGAAACGGTGGCCCACCTCCATGGCGATTTCAAAACCTGGCGGAGGTATCAACTGTCCGTAACAGAGAGGCCAATCCGGACAGGATAATCCGGCTCCATGGAGCCTTACCAGTGCACCAAAAGAAATTAGTGGCCAAGTCAGAACGGCTGAGGCCAACGCATACCATTTCATAGTGTAAGAAATCTAAGTAAAAAAAGATTGCAGAGTATTGCATTTCTCCTTGGAATCTCAAGCGTTGAGTCTTCTTATAGCCACTCATTTCAGCTCTTTTTTTCAACACGCTCTCACGTGGGAATGAGATTCTAAAGGAAAATATTGTTCTTTTGGATGGATCTGCTTAATACTTGTTTTGCTGTAAAACAGACCATTTTGGTAGCTCGACCCTGACTGACTATACGGATCCGCATCTCATGAAAAAGGTATGGTTTGAGTGAAGAATCCTTAGAAAACACCCTTGTCAATCTTCATGGGTTGTTGGGAGAACCGGATGCAGTGCAGATTGAAATTGCAACTGAGAATCTTGAGGAGGGTAGCCAATTTGTTTACGATAATGTCGCCTATCAGGTTACCCGTACCATCATGGACGATGTGGAGCATCCTCTGGTTTACGTTATGGTTCTCGACATTTTTGCGGACTCTTGAATCCCATTTTTACCAAAACTGTTCTATTCCATCCGAAGCCGCTAAATTATAAATCGTTTTTACATTCCTTCCAACCGTTTGGTTTCGGACTGTTCACATTACTGATCGGGTTGTCCTGACTTTCTCATCATCTTCAGACCTTTCTTCGGCATCATGAATGTTTCTTTATCGATGATCCTTGCTCATCTTCCGGCGGATCCACCACCACTCCAGCTCAAAGGTTTGCGTGGTTCGAGCAAAGCTCTGTTTTTAAAGGAAATCCATACCAACTTGGACCGGCCTCTGGTGGTCTTGAGCGACTCCTATGAAAACGCCGAGAGACTGCTCAGAGATCTGACTTTTTTCCTGGGTGATGAAGGGCTTTGTTTGTTCCCTCCCTGGGATGTTATGCCCTATGACCTTTTTTCTCCCCACCGGACTTTGGTTGGTCAGCGCCTGCAATGCTTGGATATGCTCATCAGGAAGGCCTGTCGGGTGTTCATCACGACTCCCCATGCGTTGATGCAAAAGCTTCTTCCCGTAGAGGCATTCAGGGACAGCATACTTCAAATCAAAAGCGGTGACTCTTTAGAGATTTCAGACATCAAGATCCGGCTTCAGGAAACTGGTTATCAAACGGTTGATATGGTGGAGGATCAGGGAGATTTCAGTGCTCATGGGAACATTCTGGACGTCTTTCCGCTTCAGGCCGATTCCCCAGTCCGTCTGGAGTTCAGTCAGGAAGTTCCGTCCAGTCTGCTTCAGATCCACCCTTTTGACGTCCAAAGCCAGAGAACCGGAGGAGAACTTTTGGATTCCCTCACCCTGCTTCCGGGCAGTGAGGTGATCTTTAATGAAAAAACTCTGAGCCAGGCCCAACGAAAACTTCACCAGATCCGCAGTGATTTCAAAGGCCCTCAACTTCAGCGGTTGGAAAAGAAACTTCACTCAGCGGAACGTTTTCCAGGCTTGGAACATCTGGGTCCGCTGTTTTATCAGCAATTGGATACCGTCTTTGAGTACTTTCCTGAAAACCACCTCTTGGTGGTGGATGAAGATCAAAAGGTCCGGGAACGCGCGACCCATTTTTTCAATGAAATCTTCATGGAGTATGAGCAGAGCCAACAGCAAAAAAGGATCACTTTGCCTACGGAAGACCTCTACCTTAGTCACCGTCAGGTACAGTCCCGGATAGGGCAATCCTGTTGCTTGACCCTTAGTCAGGAAAGAGAGGAGGCTTCGTCAGGTACAAAAAAATCCCCAGAAAGTGTAATCGATTTCGATCGGGAAAATTCCTTTGAATCTGGAAGCTCAAAGAGCTTCTTGCTTCCTTTTGCTTCAAACAAATTGCTTCGTGAAGGCTTTCGGGAAAGTCATGCCGCCTCAGCAGTAGGCCATGTCATCAAGCTGGTTTCCGATTGGATCGATGAAGGAATTCCGGTTTTTTTGAATGCACGTAACCGGACCCAGGCTGATCAATGCAGGGAGCTCTTGGACGATCTGATGATCGAGACCGAGATCCAGGAAACCGAAGATCCTCCTGAAACAGGAGCATGGATTGAGGTCTTGCAGCAGGGTTCCTGGAATTCCTCTTCGCAAAACAAGCAAAAGGGGCCGTCGCCGCCCATCCCGATTCTGGTAGGAACCCTTTCTTCTGGATTCAGGATGATCGATAGCCGAGGCCAGGTGCGCTTTGCCCTGCTCACGGAAGAAGAAATTTTTGGTGAAAAGAAAAAAAGCCGTCGCTTGCAGAGGGCTAAAGTTCAGCGTAGTGCCGGAAGCCTCGAAGATCTTAGTGAAGGAGATGCCGTGGTCCACCTGGATTACGGCATCGGTCGTTACATGGGGTTGCAAAAACTTTCTGCTGCGGATACTGAAAATGAATTCATGGTGCTCAAATATGCCAGGGACGAAAAAGTTTATGTCCCGGTTAATAAGTTCCATCTGGTGCAGAAATATGTGAATACCGATGGTGCTCCACCCAAGTTGAGCAAACTTGGAGAAAAAACCTGGAAAAAGACGAGGAGCAAGGTTGCCAAAGCGGTGGAGGATATCGCAGAAGATCTCGCAGGAATCTATGCAGCCCGTAAAGCCCGCAAAGGAATCCGCTATCAGCAGGATGATCATGAGATCAAAGAATTTGAAAGACGGTTTCCTTACCGGGAAACTGAGGATCAGCTCGAGGCGATTCAGGCGGTAAAGGAGGACATGGAATCGGAAATGCCGATGGACCGGCTGATCTGCGGGGATGTTGGTTTTGGGAAAACGGAAGTAGCCATGCGGGCGGCTTTCAAAGCCGTCTCAGAGGAAAAACAGGTTGCCGTCCTGGTGCCAACTACAATTTTGGCCCAACAGCATTATTCCACTTTTCTAGAGCGTTTCCATGATACTCCCTTCAATATCGAGGTGCTCAGCCGTTTCCGAACTCCGACCGAACAACGGGATATCCTGAAAAAAATGGCTTCAGGGCAGCTTGACATCCTGATCGGTACCCACCGCATCCTTTCCAAAGATGTAAGTTTCAAAGAACTGGGTTTGCTGGTAGTGGATGAGGAACAGCGATTCGGGGTGAAGCATAAGGAAAAGATCAAACAATTCCGGGCCGAAGTCGATGTGGTCACCCTTTCTGCGACCCCGATTCCGCGAACGTTATACATGTCCCTGATGGGAATCCGCGACCTGAGCCTTATCAACACTCCTCCTGCCGACCGGGTGGCCGTTAGAACCCGCATTGTTCAGTCCAGTGATTATGTGATTCAGGAAGCAGTCAGTCGTGAATTACGACGTGGAGGACAGGTGTTTATCGTTCATAACCGGGTTGAGACAATCTACGAGTATGGAAATTACCTGCGTGAGATTCTTCCGGATGTGAAAATCGCTATCGGTCATGGTCAGCTAGGCGAACATCAGTTGGAACAGGTGATGTACGACTTCATTGAAGGGGAGATACAGGTTCTGCTTTCTACGACCATCATTGAATCGGGACTGGACATCCCTCGGGCCAACACGATCCTCATCAACAATGCCGATAACTTCGGACTTTCCCAACTCTATCAGTTGCGTGGAAGGGTTGGCAGAAGTAACCTCCAGGCCTTTGCTTATCTGCTCGTTCCACCCCAAAAAATTCTTAATGGAGTGGCCCAGGAAAGACTCCAGGTGCTTCAGGAACTGAATGATCTTGGTGCTGGTTTCAAAGTCGCATCACGAGATCTCGAAATCCGTGGAGCAGGAAACCTTCTCGGGTCTGAACAGTCCGGACAGATCGCCAGTGTTGGACTGGAACTCTACACCCAAATGGTGGAACA